>Ga0079224_100005793_pt1 | contig 16275 bp, 18 predicted proteins | sample Stecom2015_FD_80414 | JGI IMG/M metagenome (GOLD analysis project Ga0079224, IMG submission 80414) | Agricultural soil microbial communities from Utah to study Nitrogen management - Steer compost 2015 | ecosystem: Environmental > Terrestrial > Soil > Agricultural land | place: USA: Utah...
GGGGCATGGGGGTCGTCCGTTCGTCGGCGGGGCGTGCGGGCGGGTCGGGGGTCAGGTGTCGGGTCGTGGGGCGGCGGTCACAGGGCCGTGTGACCGCCCAGGTGGTGGTAGGTGCGGTCGTGGTAGACGAGCGGCGATCGGGCGGGTGCCCCGGCGTCGGGCACGCCCGCGGCGAGCGCGCGCAGCGAGACGAGGTAGCTGTCGCCGACGGGGGTGCGCTGCACGACGCGGCCGCGCAGCCAGGACAGCGCGCCGTCGACGACGGGCTCGCCGGTGGGCAGCGCCGTCCAGCCGCCGTCGGCGAAGCGGTCGATGCCGCTCGTCGCGAAGCGGGCCGAGACGCCGTCCTGGTGGTCGGCCAGGAAGCTCACGGCGAGCGTTCGTGCCGCCGACACCGCGGGCCAGGACGAGGACGTGGCGGCGAGGGAGAAGGCGAGCAGCGGAGGTGTGGCGGAGACGGAGATGACGGACGTGGCGGTGAACCCGACGGGGCGGCCCTCGTGGAGCAGGGCGACGACGGCGACACCGGCGGGGTGGCGGCGGAACACCGCCTTGAACTCCTCAGGGCTCAGCTGGGGTTCGTCCTGCTGGGCCAGGAGCCGTTCGAGCGCGGACAGGTCGAGGTTCTCGGCAGGCTCTGCGGTCATGGCGGGCTCCTCGCGACGGGGCGGGTCTCTGCGCGGGTCGCTGCGCAGATCACGTGGCGAGGGGGAGGTATAGGCGCGCCGCCGGGCCCTGACCAGGGTTGGGTCCCGAAGTCTCACGATGCGGGATCAGCATGCGGACACGCGGGAGCGGGCGCAGCGGCGGGCGGGTGCCGCCGCTGCGCCCGGCACGGCGGGGCGCGTCAGACCGTCTGGAGCAGGTGCGGGTGCTGTGCCTCGACCACGTGCGGGTGCGCGCGCACGCGGCTCTTGAGCCAGTTCTCGCCGAACACGGCGTGCAGCGGGTTGGCGGGGTCACGGGTCACCCCGGGCGCCTGCGCGCGCAGCGCGGGCGGCAGGACGATCGCGGGGATGTGCGCGTCGAGGGCGGGCCCGTGGAAGTACGGGATCGAGATGCGCTCGGTGCCGGGGGCGGGGGAGACGACGCGGTGCAGCGTCGCCTTGAGGTAGCCGTCCGTGGCGATCTCGAGCAGCTCGCCGATGTTGACGACGAACGCGCCCGCCGGCGGCACGACGTCGAGCCACGCGCCGTCCTTCTCGACCTGCAGGCCCGCCTTGCCGTCCTCGACGGACAGGAGCGTGAGCACGCCGAGGTCCTTGTGCGCGCCGACACCCTGGGCCGGTGCGGACGCCTCGACGCCCGGGTAGCGGGCGATCTTCAGGTGCGGCGACGGGCGCTCGAAGACGGCGTCGAAGTGGCCGGCGGGGGCACCGAGCGCCTCGGCCCACGCGCGCAGCAGCCGCGTGGCGACGGCGTCGAGCCGGGTCAGCCACTCGTGGGCGACCTCGCGCAGCGCGGGCAGCGACTCCGGCCAGAGGTTGGGCCCTTCGAGGGCCCAGTAGTCCGGGGTGCCGGGGGCCGCGGGGACGGGTGCGCGCTCCGCGCCGATGTCGATCTGCTCGCGCTGGTCGACGCGCCCGAGCGTGCGTTCGCCGCCCATGCGCGTCCAGCCGCGGAAGTGCGGGCTGCGCACGTTCTCGATCGCGAGCTTCTGCTCCTCGGGCAGCGCGAAGAACGCGCGGGCGGTCGCGTAGGCGCGGTCGACGAGGTCGCGGGGCACGCCGTGGCCGACGAGCGAGAAGAAGCCGACCTCGTGGGTCGCGCGGCGCAGCTCGTCGCGGAACCGCTCCTGGTCGGCGGCGTCGCCGTCGAGGAGGGAGAGGTCGAGTACCGGGATACCGGTCATGGCAGTCGTCCTTTCGTGGTGGGGTGCGCCGGCGACGAGACGGTCCGGGCACCCGCTGCCACCACGACCCGGCGGCCCCGCCGGGGTACGGGCGGGCCACGGGCCGAGGACGTGCACGGGAGGCGTGAGCTGGACCTGCTGTCGGGCGGCGCGGGGCATCGCGCCGGGGGGTCGCCGGGGCGGCGACCGCTCAGCGGCGACAGCAGGGACAGGTGAAGGTGCTCACGATGCGAGACAGGCTAGCACCGCGGTCTACCGCGCGCCCGGGGCGTAGAACCAGCCGTGGAACGCGGCCCGGGCTCGCTGGGGCAGGACCGTCGCGATGGCGACCATGGCCTTGGCCTGGAGCCCCGGCAGCACCTCGGGGCGGCCGTCGAGCAGGGCGTCGACCGCCTGGCGCGCGACCATGGGGGCGCGCGCCTTGGGCGCACGGCCGATGTGGGTGCGCTGCATCTCGGCCTCGCGGAAGAACGGCGTGCGCGTCGCCGACGGCAGCAGCGCCGTCACCGTGACCCCCGTGCCCGCGAGCTCGCCGCGCAGCGACCACGCGAACGACCGCCCGAACGCCTTCGACGCCGCGTACGTGCCGAACAGCGGCGCGGGCATGGTCGCGGCGATCGACGACGTCACCAGCACGCGCCCGCCGCCCGCCGCGACGAGGTCGGGCACGAGGCGGTGCGCGAGGTGCACCACGGAGCGCACGTTGAGGTCGACCAGGCGCAGCTCGTCCTGCAACGGCGTGCGCGTGAACGGCCCGTGCACCCCGACGCCCGCGTTGAGCACGAGCGTGCGCACCCCGAGCTCCCGCGCCCGCGCGACCGTCTCCTCGACGCCCTCGGGGCGCGCGAGGTCGGCCACCAGGCCGGTGACGTAGGCGCCGGTCTCCTCGCGCAGACGGTGCACGGTCGTCTCGACGTCGCGGTCGGCGACGACGAGCACGTCGTGCCCCCGCCGCGCGAGCTCGCGGGCGAGCTCGAGGCCGATGCCGCTCGTCCCGCCCGTGACGAGTGCCGTGCCGTGCGGCGGTGTGGCCTGCGCGGTCTCGGGGACCGGGCGGGTGCCGGGGTGGGGTGCGGGGGTGGTGTCGTCGGTCATCGGGCGCCTCCGTGCTCGGTCGGTGCGCTCCACTGCTCGAAGCCCTCCGACGACCCTAGGCGGGCCCCGGGCCACCCGCACGGTTGCCGGTGACCGGGACCCCGCTACGGTACGAACATGGTCACCGTCACGCGGGCCGCACGATGCACCCCCGAGGGCGTCCTCGGGGTGCTCGCGGACGGCTGGTTGTACTCCACCTGGGTCGTGGGCGCCGCGCGCATCCGCGCCGTCGACCAGGACTGGCCGCGGCCCGGCACCCGCATCCTGCACTCGGTGGGCATGTGGCCCGTGCTGATCGACGACGAGACGGTCGTGCGCTCGTGGGACCCGCAGCGGTCGATCGAGCTGCAGGCACGGGGCTGGCCCGCGGGCGAGGCGTACGTCCGCATCGAGGTCAGGCCCGCCGAGCCGGGCTGCGTGGTGCGGATCGTCGAGGACGCGACGGACGGGCCGGGCGCGCTGATCCCCAAGCCCCTGCGCAGCGCCCTCATCGGCCCGCGCAACGTCGAGACGCTGCGCCGGCTGATCCTGCTCGCCGAGGGCCGGGCGCCCGAGGACTGAGGCGCTCAGCCGTCCCGCAGCAGCCGCCCCCACGCGCTGCGCGCCAGGGCCCGCGGGACCCGGCCCCACGGGCTCGCCGCCGCGAGCGCCACGCGCGCCGCGTTCCACCCGCACGCCCCGTGCACGCCCCCGCCGGGGTGCGCCGACGCGCTCGCCAGGTACAGGCCCGCGACCGGCGTCTCGGGTCGGCCGAGGCCCGGCGTCGGGCGGAAGAAGAGCTGCTGGTGCACGGCCGACGTGCCGCCGTTGACCGCGCCGCCCGCGAGGTTGGCGTCCGCGGCCTGGAGCCCGGCGGGACTCTGCACCGACCGGCCGACGACGGCGTCGCGGAACCCGGGCGCCGCGCGCTCCAGGGCGTCCTCGACGCGGCTCACCTGCCCGGCCACGGCGTCGACGGTCCACTCCGTCCCGTGCGGCACGTGCGTGTACGCCCACGCCGACTCGGTGCCCGCGGGGGAACGGGTGGGGTCCGCCGTCGTCATCTGGCCCAGCACGAGGAACGGGCGGTCGGGCGACTCGCCCTTCGACAGCGCCGCGGAGACGTCGACGAACCCGCGGCGGTCCACGCCCAGGTGCACGGTGCCCGCGCCGTGCGCGCCCGCCGCGCGCCACGGCAGCGGGCGGGCGAGCGCCCAGTTCACCTTGAACGTGGGATGGTCCCACTGGAAGCGGTCGAGGTCCCGCACGAGGCGCGCGGGCAGGTGCGCGGTGCCGACGAGGTCGCGGTAGAGGGCGGGCGCTGAGACGTCGGCCAGCACGGCGCGGCGCACGCGGACCCGCCCGCCGCGCGCCGTCGTCACGCCGACGGTGCGGCCGCCCGACACGAGCACCCGCTCGACCCGCGTCCCGGTCTCGACGACGCCGCCGCCCGCTCGCACGCGCGCGGCCAGCGCCGCGGCGAGCTCGCCGGCGCCGCCGACCGGCACAGGGAAGCCGACGTCCTGCCCGAGCATGGACAGCAGCCACCCGAACAGGCCGCTGCCCGCCGCGTCGGCCGGGACGTCGGCGTGCATGGCGTTGCCCGTGAGCAGCAGACCGCCACCCTCACCACGGAACGTCTCGTCGGCGAGGCGCCGCACGGGCAGGACCGCGAGACGGGCCAGGTCGAGCGCCCCGCCGGTGCCGAGGCGGCGCAGCAGGCGCACGACGTGCCGGGCGGCGGGCAGCGGGCTGAAGAGGGCGTCGAGCAGCGGGTCGCGCACGCGGGTCCAGTCCGCGAAGAGCCGCAGCCACGCCTCGCCGTCACCGGGGGACTGCTCCTCGAGGCCCGCTGCGGTGTCCTCGGGCTGCGCGTGCAGCACGGCGGCGGAACCGTCGTCGAGCACGTGCGCCAGGACGGACGGCGCGCGTGACCACGCCAGCCCGTGCTCCTCGAGGTGCAGGTCACGGATCACCGGCGAGCCCGCGGCGAGCGGGTAGAACGCGCTGAACAGGTCGGTGCGGAACCCGGGGGCGGCGACCTCCGCGGTGCGGACGGCGCCCCCGACCGCCGGCTGCTCCTCGAGCACGAGCACGTCCCAGCCCGCGTCGACCAGCGCGTTCGCGGCGACCAGGCCGTTCGGCCCCGCGCCCACCACGACGGCGTCGACGGTCCTCACCACGGGCGACCTCCCTGACTCGCGCCTGACGCGCGCTCCGACCAGCGTGCCCAGGTCCGTCCCCGGTCGCCAGCGGGGTCAGGCAGCACAGGTTCAGGGCAGCACGGGTTCAGGGCAGAACCGCGATGTCGCCCGTCGCCTGGGCGAGCAGCGCCACGCACACCACGGCGACCGCCATGCCCAGCCCGAACGGCGCACGGCTGCGCGGTCGGACCACGGCGGCGACCCCCGCCGCGGTCGCGAGCAGCACGGCCAGCGCCCCGCCGGCCCAGGCCAGGGCGCCGGGCGGCCCGGCGGGCCCCGCGACGACCACGACGGACGCGGCCACGAGCAGGGCGGGCGCGAGCATGCCGGAGGCGCGCCGCCCGAGGCGGTGCGGCAGGCCGCGCACGCCGGTGGCGGCGTCGTCCTCGAGGTCGGGCAGGGTGTTGGCGACGTGCGCGCCGACCCCGAGCAGCGCGACGGCCGCGACGGCCCACGCCGCCGGCACGCGCGGGCCCGGTGCCGCGAGCACGACCGCGACGGCGAGCAGACCGAACGACACGGCGTACGGCAGCCACGACCACGCGGTCGCCTTGAGCCGCGCGTTGTACGCCCACGCCCCGGCGACCGCCACGAGGTGCGCGACGCCGGGCAGCACGCCAAGGGCGAGCGAGGCGACGGTGCACACCGCGACGGCACCCAGCGCCGCGCGCCGCAGCGTGCGAGGCGTCAGGAGCCCCGCCACCACGGGCTTGTCGAGCCGCCCGACGGCGACGTCGCGCGCGGCGTCGATCCAGTCGTTGGACCAGCCGACGGAGAGCTGCCCCGCGCCGACGGCGACCGCCACGAGCACGACCGTCGCGGTCGGGGAGCCGAGGGCGGCGGCGAGCGCGGTGGCCAGGCCGGTCACCACGACGGCGGGCGCGGCGTGGCTCGCACGCACGAGCGCGCCCACGCGGCCGCCCGCGAGCCCGGCCACGCGGCCGACCGTGCGCCGGGCGCCAGGACCGGTCGTGCGGCCGCTGGACGTCCCGGCCGAGGTCATGGGCCGAACCTAGCCGCACCTGCCCCCGCTCGCAGCGCACGGGTGGCGCGCGGCGACCGGGCCGCCTCGCCGCGCAAGTGGCGTCGTCCTGGGTGACGATTCCGGTATGGCGGATACCGGGAAGTCCTGCGTGGTGGCGGTCGAGCCGGTCCTGCCGGATCACGTGTACGACCAGGCGGCGATCACCGCCGCCGTCGGCCCGCTCGTGGCCTCCGAGCCGGGCAGGGGCGCGCTGCTGCGCAGGCTGCACGCGAGCGCGGGTGTCGACCACCGGCACCTCGTGCTGCCGCTGGAGGAGTACGCGGACCTGCACTCGCTGGGCACGACCAACGCGATCTTCGTCCGCGAGGCGGCGGCGCTCGCCGAGGAGGCGTGCCGGCGGGCCCTGGACAGCGCGGGCCTGGCGCCGCAGGACGTCGACCACGTGTTCGCGACATCGGTGACCGGTGTCGCGGCGCCCTCGCTCGACGTGCTGCTCGCCGAGCGGCTCGGCCTGCGCGGGGACGTGCGCCGCACGCCGTCGTTCGGCCTGGGCTGCGCGGGCGGCGCCGCGGGGCTGGCCCGCGTGCACGACCACCTCCTGGGGCGTCCCGACGACGTCGCGCTGCTGGTGTCCGTCGAGCTGTGCTCGCTCACGCTCCAGCACGGCGACGACTCGACCGCGAACATGGTGGCCTCCGGGCTGTTCGGCGACGGCGCGGCGGCGGTCGTCGTCGTCGGCGAGCGGCACCCGCTGGCGCGCACCGGCCGGACCGCACCGGCCACGATCGTCGACACGCGATCGCACCTGTACCCCGGCACCACGGACGCGCTCGGCTGGGAGGTGCGCGACACGGGGTTCGCGATCGTGCTCTCCGCGGGCCTGCCGGACCTGCTCGCCGCGCACCTGCTGGCGGACGTCAAGGGCCTGCTCGCCGACCACGACCTGACCCCGGAGGACGTGCCGACCTGGGTGGTGCACGCAGGCGGCCCGCGCGTCATCAACGCGGTCCGCGACACCCTCGGTCTGCCCGAGGACGCCGTGCGCGAGAGCCGCGCGAGCCTCGCGTGCGCGGGGAACCTGTCCTCGTCGTCGGTGCTGGACGTGCTCGCGCGGACGCTCGCTCACGACGACGCACCTCCGGGGTCGCCCGCCGTGCTCATGGCGTTCGGGCCGGGCGTGGCGTGCGAGCTCGTGCTGCTGCGGACCGGAGGTCGGTGACGTGCTGGTGGCCTACGTGGTGCTGGTGGCCCTCACGGCGCTGGAGCGCCTCGCCGAGCTCGTCGTCTCGGCGCGCAACGCGCGCTGGTCGTTCGCGCGCGGCGGCGTCGAGTCGGGGCGGGGGCACTTCCCGGCCATGGTCGCGCTGCACACCGGCCTCCTGGTCGCGTGCGTCGCCGAGGTCGTGCTCGCGCAGCGGCCGTTCCTGCCGTGGCTGGGCTGGCCCGCGCTCGTGCTCGTGCTGGCTAGCCAGGCGCTGCGGTGGTGGTGCGTCGGCACGCTGGGCCCGCGCTGGAACACGCGCGTGATCGTGGTGCCCGGCCTGCCGCTCGTGGCCACGGGGCCCTACCGGTGGCTGCGGCACCCGAACTACGTGGCGGTGGTGGTCGAGGGGTTCGCCCTGCCGCTCGTGCACACCGGCTGGGTCACCGCCCTCGTGTTCACCGTGCTGAACGCCGTGCTGCTGGCGCGGTTCCGCATCCCCGCGGAGGAGCGGGCGCTGCAGGCCGCTACGAGCGGTGAGCGCACGCCCGGCGGGGCCGGATGAGCCGCGACGCCGACGTCGTGGTGGTGGGCGCGGGACCCGTCGGGCTGGCGGCCGCCGTCCGCGCCCGGGAGGCGGGCCTGGAGGTGCTGGTGACCGACCGCCGGGCCGGGGTGCTCGGCGGCGGCCTCGACAAGGCGTGCGGCGAGGGCCTGCTGCCCGGCGCGCTGCAGGCCGTCCGGGCGCTCGGCGTCGACCCGCCGGGGCACGCTCTGGCGGGCATCAGCTACCGGGCCGCCGGCCGGCACGCCGACCACCGGTTCGCCCGCGGCGCCGGGCGGGGCGTGCGCCGCACGGCCCTGCACGAGGCGCTCGCCGCCCGCGCGGCCGAGGCCGGTGCGCAGGTGCTGCACGCCCGGGTGTCCGCGCTGCGGCAGGACGCCGCGGGGGTCGAGGTCGACGTGAGCGGCGGCGGGACGCTGCGCGCCGGGTGGGTGCTCGGCTGCGACGGTCTGCACTCCACGGTGCGCCGCCTGGCGGGCCTCGAGCCGGGACCCGCCGGGCGGCCCCGCCGCGCGGGCGCCGCCCGGCAGGCCCGGTACGGGCTGCGGCGCCACGTCCGCGTCGCGCCGTGGAGCGACCTGGTCGAGGTGCACTGGTCGCCGCGCGTCGAGGCGTACGTGACGCCCGTGGGCGACGACTGCGTCGGCGTCGCGCTCCTCGGGCCGGGGCAGGCACTGCGGTCGGGCGGCTTCGACGAGCTGCTGCGCGCCGAGCTGCCCGAGCTGGGGGAGCGGCTGGCCGGTGCCCCCGCGGCGGGCGCGCTGCTCGGCGCCGGACCGTTGCGCCGCCGGTCGCGCCGCCGGACGGCGGGCCGCGTCCGGCTGGTCGGCGACGCCTCCGGGTACGTCGACGCCCTGACGGGCGAGGGGATCCGCGTCGGGCTCGCGCAGGCGGACGCCGCGGTGCGGCACCTGGACGACGCGGCCGCGTACGAGCGGGCGTGGCGCGCGGCGACGCGCGACTACCGCACGCTCACCACGGGTCTGCTGGCCTGGGCGGCGAGCCCGGCCCGCGGCGCGATCGTGCCGGCGGCCGTGCGCGCCCCGTGGCTCTACGGCGCGGTGGTCGAACGGCTGGCACGGTGACCGCCCGGCGGCGGGGGGAGAGAGGGAGCGGCATGACGTTCTGGATCTGCAGCAGGTGCGGCGTGGAGCACGAGACGCGCCCGCCCGTGTGCGCGCTGTGCGCCGACGAGCGCGAGCTCGTGCCCGCCGACGGGCAGCGCTGGACCACCCTGGACGAGCTCGCCGCCGCAGGGCACGGCATCGCCGTCGAGGAGACCGAGCCGGACCTGTACGGCCTCGGCGCGGTGCCCGACGTCGGCATCGGCCCGGTCGCCAAGATCGTGCGGACCCCGGCGGGCAACCTGATGTTCGACGTGCCGGGCTTCCTGGACGACGCGGCGCTGGATCTCGTGCGCGACCTGGGCGGGCTGGCGTACGTCGTGGCGAGCCACCCGCACATGTACGGCGTGCAGGTCGAGTGGAGCCGCCGCCTGGGCGGTGTCCCGGTCCTCGTCGCAGAGGCCGACGCCGGCTGGCTCGCCCGCACCGACGACGCCGTCGAGACGTGGTCGGGCGACCGGGAGGTGCTGCCGGGGCTCACGCTCACCCAGCCCGGCGGCCACTTTCCCGGCTCGGTGGTCGCGCACTGGGCGCCGGGCGCCGACGGGCGAGGCGTGCTGCTCTCGGGCGACACGATCTTCGCCAACCCCGACCGCACGACGGTGTCGTTCATGCGGTCCTACCCGAACCTGATTCCGCTGTCCGGTGCCGTGGTACGGCGTATCGCGGACAGGGTGGGCCGGTTCACGTTCGACCGGTTGTACAGCAACTTCCGGGCGACGATTCCCGCGGGCGCGCGCGAGGCGGTGCTGCGTTCCGCGGAGCGCCACGCCACCTGGGCGGACGGTGAGCACGATGATCTGACCTGATTTTCACAGCGTGAAACGCAAAAAACTTGTTTTACCTTTACTGTTTTGGTCTTCCTTTTCCATTCTGACTGATTCACCGGTACCGTTGACCGGGAGTCAGGACGCGGCTCAGAAGGCGCACGATCCACAGCGCACGGAAGGCTGCACATGACGGAACCCCTGGAGATCGAGCGCGCCCTCGCGCTCGGTACCAACCACGTCGTCGGGAGATACCGGGTCGACCTGGTCGAGCAGGTCTGGTGGTGGTCCGACGAGGCCTACCGCATCCACGGCTTCGAGCCGGGCGACATCGTCCCCACGACAGCGCTCGTGCTGGCGCACAAGCACCCCCAGGACAGGGCCCGCGTCTCGCAGGTCCTCCAGCACGCTGCCCTGACCGGCGAGCCGTTCAGCAGCCTGCACCGCATCATGGACGCCCACGGGCGCCAGCGGACCCTCACGGTCGTCGGCGAGGGCCGGCGCGACCGCGACACCGGGCGCGTGACCGCGCTCGTCGGCTTCTTCATCGACATCACGGCGGGCATCGAGGTGCAGGCCAGCGAGGCCGCCTCGGCGTCGATCAGGGCGGCAGCGGCGACGCGCGCGCCCATCGAGCAGGCCAAGGGCATCATCGCCTTCGCCCTGCACACGGACCCGGACACGGCGTTCGAGCACCTGAGGGCCACCTCCAACCAGACGAACGTGGCGGTGCGTCTGCTCGCGCAGCGCGTCGTCGAGGTGGCCGCCGAGCCGGAGACGACCGCGCGGGACATCGCCGCGATGCTGTCGTGGTCCGGGCCGCGCCGCACGGCGCGCTGAACCGGGGCGGGGGCTCCTTCCGGCGGGCGCATGCACCCGCACACAGATGCGAGTGGGCCCGGGGCCGGTGACGGTGGACGTGCCGCAGGGTCGGGGCGGGACCCGCGGCACACGCCAGATCCGTGAACCCGAGGGAGCCGCACCATGTTCTTCCATCGCCAGGAGCTGCAGCACAAGGTCAAGCCGGAGCGGCCCGACGCCGTGTACGCCCGCAAGCTGCAGGAGGTGCTCGGCGGGCAGTACGGCGAGATCACCGTGGCCATGCAGTACGGGTTCCAGTCGTGGAACGCGCACATGCCTGGCAAGTACCGCGACCTGCTGTACGGGATCGGGGCCGAGGAGATGGGCCACGTGGAGATGCTGGCGACGATGATCGCCCAGCTGCTCGAGGACGCGCCGCTCGGGGTCACCGAGGGTGCGATGCAGAACGACCCGACCGTCGCGGCGATCATCGGCGGGACCGACCCGCAGCAGGCGATCGTCTCCGGGGCCGGCGCACGGCCCGTCGACTCCAACGGCAACCCGTGGAACGCCGGGTACGTCACCGCCAGCGGCAACATGCTGGCCGACTTCACGGCGAACGCGAACGCCGAGATGCAGGGGCGCGTGCAGGTCGCGCGGCTCTACCACATGACCGACGACCCGGGGGTGCGGGACCTGCTGTCCTTCCTCCTCGCCCGGGACACCATGCACCAGAACCAGTGGATCGCAGCGGCGCAGGAGCTGCGTGAGGAGGGCGTCGAGGACCTGCCGGTCCCCAGCACGTTCCCGCTCGGCAAGGAGGAGCGCGCTGTGTCCTACCAGTACATCAACTTCTCGGACGGCCAGGCCGCCGCCGAGGGGTCCTGGGCCAGCGGCCCGACCCCCGACGGCAAGGGCGAGTTCGAGTACGTCGCCGAGCCGCCCGCGGGCGTGCCCGCACCGCCGCCCACCAAGCCCGACGTGCGGTTCCACGGCACCACCGGCAACCCGGAGGCGGTCGAGAAGGTCCTCGGCGTCGCGCAGGACGCGCTCAAGAAGGAGTAAGGAACCGCATGACATCGGTCGAGGTCGCCTCCGGCGTGCACCGCATCGAGCACGCGTACGTCAACGTCTACCTCGTGCAGGAGGCGGGCAGGATCCTCGTGGTCGACACGGGCCTGCCCGCCTCCTGGCGCCTGATCGGCGAGGCGGTGCGCAGCCTCGGGCACACGCCCGACGACGTCGCCGCCGTGGTGCTCACCCACGCCCACTTCGACCACACCGGGTCGGCCGCGGCGTTCCAGGAGCGCCTGCGCGTGCCGATCTGGCTGCACGAGGCGGACTTCCACCTCGCTGCCCACCCCTACCGGTACGCGCACGAGAACGCCCGGCTGGCCTACCCCCTGCGCTTCCCGGCCGCCCTGCGCACGCTCGGCGCGATGACGGCGGCGGGCGCGCTGCGCGTGCGCGGCGGCGACGGGCTGCGCCGCATGACGCCGGGCGAGACGCTGCCGGTCCCCGGCGGCCCGCGGGTGGTCTTCACCCCGGGCCACACCTTCGGGCACTGCGCACTGCACCTGCCCGACCGCGACGTCCTGCTCACCGGGGACGCCCTGGTCACGCTCGACCCCTACACCGGCCGCAGGGGCCCGCAGATCGTCGCGGGCGCCGCGACCGCCGACAGCGCCACGGCGCTCGTCGCGCTCGACCGGCTCACCGCCTACGACACCGGGTCGACGCTGCTCCTGCCCGGCCACGGGGACCCGTGGTCCGGCGGCGTGGCGGAGGCCGTCGACCGGGCACGCGCCGTCGGGGCGCACTGATCACTCGTTTCCCACCGACCGGGAGGTCACCCATGGAGAGCAGAGCCAAGGCCGCCGGGCACGCCGTGCACCAGCAGCTGGTCGTCCTGCCGCTCGGCATCCTCGCCCTCGCCGTCGCCTTCGACGTCGTCGGCCTGGTGACCGACGACGCGCGCCTCGCGTTCGCGGCCTACCTCATGATCGTGGTCGGCGTGGTCGTCGGCCTGGCGGCGTCGGTGTTCGGCCTGGTCGACTACCTCGCGATCCCGCGCGCCACCCGCGCCAAGCGGGTCGCGCTGCTGCACGGCGCAGGCAACGTCGCCGTGCTCCTGCTGTTCGCGCTCAGCGCGGTGCTGCGCGGCGGCTCGCCCGAGGACGTGGTCGGCGCCGGCGCGTTCGTGGTCGGCCTCGTCGCGCTCCTGCTCTCCGGCGCGACGGGCTGGCTGGGCGGCGAGCTCGTCGGCCGCCTCGGCGTCGGCGTGGACGACGACGCGGACCTGGACGCCCCCGCCCGGCTCACCACCGGCGTGCGGTTGTCCGGTGAGGAGGCGGCGCGATGAGGGCCATGACGTACCGCGGGCCGTACAAGATCCGCGTCGAGGAGAAGCCGATGCCGCGCATCGAGCACCCGAACGACGCGATCGTCCGGGTCACGACGGCGGCCATCTGCGGGTCCGACCTGCACCTGTACCACGGCATGATGCCCGACACCCGCGTCGGGTCGACGTTCGGCCACGAGTTCGTCGGCGTGGTGCACGAGGTCGGCCCGTCCGTGCAGCACCTCGCCGTCGGCGACCGGGTCATGGTGCCGTTCAACATCTACTGCGGGAGCTGCTTCTTCTGCGCCCGCGGCCTGTACTCCAACTGCCACAACGTCAACCCCAACGCGACGGCGGTGGGCGGCATCTACGGCTACTCGCACACCACCGGCGGGTACGACGGCGGGCAGGCCGAGTTCGTGCGCGTGCCCTTCGCCGACGTCGGGCCCGCGAAGGTGCCCGACTGGATGAACGAGGAGGACGCCGTCCTGTGCACCGACGCGCTCGCCACCGGGTACTTCGGGGCGCAGCTCGCCGACATCGCCGAGGGGGACGTCGTCGTCGTGCTCGGTGCGGGCCCCGTCGGGCTGTTCGCGGCGCGGTCGGCGTGGCTCATGGGCGCGGGACGCGTGATCGTCGTCGACCAGATCGAGGAACGGCTCGAGCTGGCGCGGACGTTCGCGTACGCCGAGACGATCAACTACACGCAGCACAAGGACGTCGTCGTCGAGCTCAAGCGCACGACCGGCTGGCTGGGTGCCGACCGCGTCGTCGACGCGGTCGGTGCCGAGGCCGACGGCAACCTCGTGCAGCACGTCACCAGCGCGAAGCTCAAGCTCCAGGGCGGCTCGCCCGTCGCGCTGAACTGGGCGATCGACGGCGTCCGCAAGGGCGGCACCATCTCCGTCATGGGCGCCTACGGCCCGATCTTCAGTGCGGTGAAGTTCGGCGACGCCATGAACAAGGGCCTCACGCTGCGCGCCAACCAGGCGCCGGTGAAGCGGCAGTGGCCCCGCCTGTTCGAGCACATGCGCAGCGGCTACCTGACACCGAACGACATCGTCACGCACCGCATCCCCCTGGAGCACATCGCCGAGGGGTACCACATGTTCTCCGCCAAGCTCGACGGCTGCGTCAAGCCGCTCGTCGTGCCGGGCGGGGAGTGAGTCCTGCCGCCACCGGACCGAGCGAGAGGCCACCACCGTGCCGTACACCGCCGAGAAGCCGCAGCTGCCCGAGACCCCGGAGCAGCTGCGCGCCCGCATCCCGGGCTGGGGTGCCGACCTGGACCCCGCCGACCGCCCCGCCGTCCCGCGCGAGGTGCGCGGCCTCGACTCGGGCGCGCACTGGGAGCTGCCGGAGCAGCAGCCCGAGCGCCGGCCGCGCGAGCGGTCGATCGAGCACGCCCGGCTGACCCCCGTGTTCGGCACCTCGGTACCGCTCAAGGGCTTGTCGGGCATCGTGCGCCGCTACGCCTACCGGCGGTTCAGCGAGGCGCGGGCTGCGCACTGGCTGCTGCTCATCGCCGCCGACCGGGTCGACGCCGTCGAGTCGCACCTCGCGTCGTTGGTGACCCGGCGGCCCGACGACCCCGTGACCCAGAGCGGCGTCCTGGCCGAGCCGGGCCTCGGCCCGGTGCGCTCGCGGTCCGGGCGCACCGACGTGCGGCACCAGGTGCTCGACCCGGTGCTCGTCGTCGGGCCGTGGGTGCTCGCCGGGGTCGTGGCGTACCGCGTGGGCCGCGCCGTCGTGCGGCGGGTGCGCGGGTGAGCGTCGCGGGGCACAGGGCGGGGGGCGACGGCGCTGCGCCGGGCGGGACGGCGGGTGACGGCTCGGGCGGGACGGCGGGAGACGGCCTCGGCGCGGCGCCGCGCCCGGCACGCCTCGTCGGCGGTCTGCTGGGCACGGCGGTCGCGGGCGTGCGGCGCCTGCGCGACCGGCCGCTGCACCCGACCGGCGTCGTCCTGAGCGGCACGCTGCACCTCGAGGCACCCGGCGCTCCCGGCGGCGCTGCGCTGGGCGCACCGACGGTGCACGACGTCGTGGTGCGCATCTCACGCGGCGGCGGGCTGCCGGAGCCGTGGCCGGACCTGTTCGGCCTCGCCGTGCACTGGACCGACGACGGCCGACCGCAGGACCTGCTCCTGTCCGCGACCGGGCTGGGCCGGGCGACGCGGTTCCTGCTCGCGCCCCGGCGCCGGCCGCTCGCGGGCGCGTACGGCACGCTCATGCCGTTCCGCGACCTCGACGGGCGCCCGGTCATGCTGGCCGCCGTGCCCGCCGTCGCGCACTGCCCGTCGCGGGAGCGCACCACGGGGCTGCAGCACCTGGCGGACACCGAGCTGCTGCTCCTGTCGGCCCACCCCGCCGGGCGCTGGCGCCGGCTGGGCCTGCTGCGTTGCGGCCGCGCGCTGGACACCGACGCCCTGCGCACGGACCCCGTCCTGCACGTCCCGGGCGCTCTGGGCACGTACGCGTGGGCGGCAGCCCTCCGCGCCCCGTCCTACCGCGCGGCCCGCGGGGGCTGACAGCCCTCACACGAGATCGGTCCGCCGGTGCGAGATCGGCTGCCTGAAGGGCCGATCTCGCACCGACGGACCGAACACGCCGACGTCCGGCCCGCAGGAGCCGCGACGCGGTCGCTCACACCTGGCGCGGGCCGGGCGACGTGGACCGCGGACGGGGCCAGAGCGCGACGACCAGTCCGGCCACGACGCTCAGGACGTGCAGCCAGTTGTCCGCCGTGTTGATGTTGAGAACGTTGATGTCCGGGTTGTTCACCGCGATCAGCCCGTACACGAAGGCCGCACCGTACCCGACGACGAGCAGCCAGCCGAAGGTCCTGGCGCGGCCTGACGTGGACCAGAGGCTCACGCCGAGCAGCCCGATCAGCAGGTGCACGATGTTGTGCAGCGGGTTCACCGCGAACCCGAGGAGGGTCTGGTCGTGGTCGTGCTCGGCGAAGCCGTCGAACCCGGTCACGAAGAACCCGGCGATACCCACGAGGAGGTACACCAGGCCGATCACCAGGGCGAGCCACTGGTGGGGCGCCCGGGTCCGCGTCGCGGTCGGTGACTGTGTCATGACGCTCTCCCATCTGGGGGTTTGACCAGTACCAACACCGTCGACCCGGGACGCCCCACTCGCATCTGCACGCGCGGCGCGCGCTCAGGCGGTGCGGTTCAGGACGCCTCGTGGGCCGGGAGGTGCGGGCGGACGACCGCCAGGCGGTGCACCGCCGCGTCCTCCGGCATGAGTTCGTCGTCCTGCAGCTCGCTGAGGAGCTCCTCCTCGAGGTGGTCGTGCCGCACGTCGGGCACGGGGCGCTCGGCGGTGCGGATCCGTTCGAGATAGGTGCGAC
>Ga0079224_100005794_pt1 | contig 16273 bp, 19 predicted proteins | sample Stecom2015_FD_80414 | JGI IMG/M metagenome (GOLD analysis project Ga0079224, IMG submission 80414) | Agricultural soil microbial communities from Utah to study Nitrogen management - Steer compost 2015 | ecosystem: Environmental > Terrestrial > Soil > Agricultural land | place: USA: Utah...
GCGGTGGAGGCGCCGAAGGTTTCGACTTCCGTGACTCCGGCCGATTCGCCGAGGGCTTCGACCTCCCCGGCCCCGGCCGATTCGTCGAAGGCTTCAACTCCCGAGACACCGGCCGATCCGGTGGCGGAGGCCGATGCCGTCGAGATCGTTCCCCCTTCCGCGGAAGGGCAGGAAGAGGAGCCGCCGGTCTCCCGGGTGGAGGTTCCGAAGGCAGAGACTTCCGCACCCTCCGCCGACATCGACCGGGAACCCGCGCCGCCGCAGGATTCGACGGCGACGACCGACGCTCCGGAAGTGGAAGGGCCCGGGCTTGCACCGGAAGGGAAAGAGGAGGACCGATCCCGGCCTTCCGAGCCGTCCCCCGAAGAGCGGGAGCCTGCAGGGGTTGAACCTCAACCGCTAATCCTGGACATTTCCCCTTCCCCGGACACCCTTTTGGAGTCCGGTTCTTCCGGTGCGACCGTGGACGATTCCGTGCAGCAAAAGCAGGAACAGGAGCAGCAGGAGCAGGTGGATCGCCTGATTCGGGAACGATTGATCCGTGAGCGCCAGGAACATGATCGTCTGGCGAGCCAGTTCCGGGAGTATGCGAAAATGATTCAGAGCGGCGGAGGGAATCCATAGTCAAACGAGGTGACGGTATGGAAAAATTCCGGTTACACCGGGATTCCCTGGGGGAAGTACGTGTCCCCGCCGACAAGTATTATGGCGCGCAAACCCAGCGGGCGGTGGAGAACTTTCCGATCAGCGGCTTGCGCCTGCCCCGTCGCTTCATCCGGGCTCAGGGTATCATCAAAGCGGCGGCGGCCCGGGCGAACCGCGATTGCGGGGAATTGCCAGCCGAGCTGGCGGATGCGATCATTTCCGCGGCGGAAGAGGTAATCGAGGGCCGCTGGGATGATCACTTCGTCGTTGACGTGTATCAGGCGGGAGCCGGAACGTCCCAAAATATGAATGCCAACGAGGTGATCGCCGGACGGGCGGCTGAGCTCCTCGGAGGAAAAGCCGGAGACATGTCGCTGGTCCATCCCAACGATCACGTCAACCGGGGGCAGTCGACCAACGATACGATCCATGTGGCCATCAACATTGCGGCCGCCGAAGGTTTGGTCCATGAATGCATTCCTGCGGCCCGGGCCCTGGCGGATGCCCTGTGGAAAAAGGCGGAGGCTTTTCATCCGATTATCAAGTCGGGCCGGACCCACCTGCAGGATGCGGTTCCGATGCGGCTGGGCCAGGAGTTTGAAGGATATGCGGCTTCCCTGGACGGGGCGGTGGAGGATCTGAAGCGGGTCTTGCCCGATCTCTACCAGATCGGTCTGGGCGGCAATGCCGTGGGAACCGGCATCAACACCCATCCCGATTACGCCCGCCTCGCCATCGAAAACATCGCGGAGCGGACGGCGCTTCCCTTCGTGCCGGCGAAGAACCGGTTCGCCTTCATGCAGAACACCGGAGCCGCCTTTAAAGCCAGTGCGGCGCTGAAGGGATTGGCGATTCACTTGAGCAAGCTGGCCAGCGACCTGAGGCTGCTCTCCTCCGGTCCGCGCACCGGCTTGGCGGAGATCCGGTTGCCGGCGGTGCAGCCCGGCTCTTCGATCATGCCCGGCAAGGTGAATCCGGTCATGGCCGAGATGATGAACATGGTATGCTGTCAAGTGATCGGCAACGACGCGGCCATCACCTCCGCCGGGGAGTTATCCCAACTGGAGATCAATGTGATGATGCCGGTCATCGCCCACAACCTGCTTCAATCCATCCAGATCCTGACCAACGGGATGAATGCCTTCCGAGAGCGCCTGGTGGAAGGGATCGAAGCGGACCCGGATCGATGCCGGGATTGGATGGAACAGTCCCTCGCCCTCGCCACCGCCCTCAATCCGGTGATCGGTTATGACCGGGCGGCGGAGGTGGCCAAAAAGGCGTACCGGGAGGACAAAACGATCCGGCAGGTGGTGGTGGAAGACGGGTTGCTGTCGGAGGAGGAGGCCGGCCGGGTGCTGGATGTCCGGCGAATGGTTCCCTGATCGGGGACGGCCTAGAAGCAGAGTTAGGAATCGGGAGTGATACTGTGCGACTGAAAAATAAGGTGGCGATCGTGACGGGTGCCAGCCGGGGAATCGGCAAAGCCGTGGCCCTTGCCTTTGCCCGGGAGGGAGCCGATTTGACGCTGGTGGGTCGGTCGGAGAAGGATCTGGAGCGGGTGGCGGAGGAAGTGCGCTCCGAGGGTCGGCGGTGCCTGGTCGCCGTCGCTGACGTATCCAAGGAAGCCGATGTAAAGCGGGCAGTGGACGCGACCCGCGAGGAATATGGCAAGATTGATATTCTGATCAATAATGCGGGCATCGGATTGTTCAAGCCGATTTTGGAAACGACGCCGGAGGAGTGGCGAAAAATCCTGGATACCAACCTGACCGGAGCGTTTCTTTTCACCCGCGGCGTGCTGGAGGATATGGTGGCCCGGGGTCAGGGGCACATCATCAACATTTCCTCCGATATCGGCACCCGGACCATTCCGAAGGCTTCCGCCTATTGCGCCAGCAAATACGGCCTGGAGGGTTTTACGGGCGTTCTGGCCAAGGAAGTGCGCAAACTGGGAATCCGGGTCGGGGTGATCCGCCCGGGGATGACCGACACCTGCTTCAACGACACGGAACAGGGTGCCCCGGAGAAGGAGGGGTGGCTGCAGGCGGAGGATGTGGCCGAAGCGGCCCTTTACATGGTTTTGGCACCCCGTCATGCCATGGTGGACGAAATCATGATTCACCCGGTCATCCAGGAATATTAGACATCCGGATCCCGATTCCACCCGGCCTTTTCCCCATCCTTCGCTGCGTCCCCTGTTTTTGCCGGGCTGTCATCCACGATGGAGATGGAGTATCCTTCCTTTTCGGGAGGGTGCTCCTTTTTCTTTGGACCTTTCCCCTTTTTTTGGATCTGTTCGATCATTCCGGCGATGCTCTGATCGTCCCCGGTAGCGCTCAATCCCACGTTCAGGGTTCCGCTCAGGGTCTTGATGGAAAGCTCCTGGATTTTGTATTCCAGGCGTTCAATGGTGACCGGCTGGACGGAGGCCAACTTTTTCCTCAGGGCTTCATTCTCTTTTCGCAAGGAGGCGACTTCCTGTTCCAGGCGGATCAACCGGTTCCACAGACAAGAGTACACGGGGGACACCTCCCGCAAATCCTCTTTTAAAATATATGGGAGGCTCGGGGGATGAAGCACCGGGGACCAGTGACAAAGCAGGCGGTTTCGGAATACATTGCTGGATAGACGTGAGCCCGGCTGATTCTGCAGAAGGGGGGACATGCCATGGATCCCGGCTCCCATGTGAAAAAATGGGCTCAATTGGCCCGCCGGTTTTTGGGGGAGGACTTCTGGTCCGACGTGGGAGATTCTGTCTTGGATGCCGATCCGAAGGTGGACGTGTACCATGCCCGAAACGAAGTGATCGTTTTGATCGATTTGCCGGGAATGGATGATATGAGTCAGGTCCAGTTGCGGACCGACGGCCAACATCTGTGGATCAAGGGGAAAATTCCTTCCCGTTTTGATCGGCTGGATGTATCCGTGTCGGAGCGGCCCAAGGGCGAATTTCAGCGTTCCGTTCCCCTGGGAGCATGGGTGACCCGCCACAGGGCGAGCGCCCGATATCGGCGGGGGGTATTGGAGGTCCGGTTGCCCAAAGTGCCCGCTCCGAAAATGGAACAAATCCGGGTGGATGGCTGATCCGGACACATCCTTCCGTCGGTTCACATAGCATAGGATGAGACCCAAGCGGGGGGATCAGGGATGGGCACCGTCAACAACATTTTCAATGTCAAAATCAACAATGTGACGAGCACCGGATCGGTCAATTTCGGAAACACGATCCATATCGGTCACGAAGCAAACAGCAAAGCGGTGGGGGGAGCCTACCAGTACGGCGATCTGGGCAAGATGCTGAGCGGAAGCAACAATAAGGCGATTGATCCCGACTTGATCGACCAACCCTAAATCCCGGGGGGAGCGCCATGATTCATATCAATATCGGCACCGTCAACATCGAAAATGTTTCCCAAGCCGGCTCCGTCAACTTCGGCAGCACGCTGAATGCGGTGGAGCCCCCTCCCGGCCGTGACCGGCGTGACCGGTCGGAGGGCATCTCACTCGATCAGAGGAGAAAACCGGATGAAAAGCGGATGTCCGCCGGCAGGCGAAAGGGGAGAAGGAGGGAACCGTTCTGCCCGCCATCGCTTCCCCCCGGAGGATTGCTTCCCCTTGTTCCGGTTCCCGGGTGGACTCCGCTCCCGTATCTTTACGGGTGACGGCTTGGGGAAACCGAGGAATTCGGCGGCGGTTGTGCTTTGAGACGGCCCGCCAGCGGTTTTTGCCGGTTATGTCGTACGCAGACAGGATGTTCCGGAGGATCGCCCGTGGGATCCGCTGATCGTAAAGGTCGATGGGGGTGGTCGCTTTCCATCCGATGTGGGCCGGCTGGATGAGGGCCTTCGAACTTCCCGATGGCACGCCGAGGGAGGAACGGAAAAAGAGAAGACAAGCGCCTCCCCGGAAGGGATGTGAGGCGGAAGAGTAAAAAAAGCGCCTAGGAAGAGGATATTCCCACTTCGGTCCAAAAAGAGGGCGGGTCGGCGGCTTCGAAAGCGCCTCGATACATACCCGGTGGAGCACAATCCCCTTTTACGATGTCGGAACAAAGGGCGAACCGTCGGTCGGAGCCTTCCCGCAAGGGGGGACAAGCCCTGATGATCGGGATCGGGCCGGGGGCCAAAGCGGTTGGGGTGGGGGCCTGTCCCCTTCCCGTGGTGGGAAGGCGCTCCGGAAAGGCGTCCGGGTGTTTTCCGGGAAAGCCCGTGGTACAATAGTAAACGACCGCTTGGAAGCATCCTCCTGTAAGGAGCAGCCTTTGGCATCGCTGGAGCGATGGGAGGCTCCTCGGGGGATGGGCAGAAGACGTCGCCCTTATCGGCAACGGAAAATCCACTGGAGGTGTATGGAAAATGCTGCAAGAGGGGGATATGGCACCCGATTTCACTTTGCCGGCCAGCAACGGTGAACAGGTCTCCCTGTCGGACTATCGCGGGAAGAAACATGTGGTCCTTTATTTTTATCCAAAGGACAACACGCCGGGCTGTACCGCCGAGGCCTGCGCCTTCCGCGATCGGGTCGAGGACTTTTCCGAACTGGATACGGTGATTTTGGGCGTCAGCCTGGACGACTTAGAATCCCACGAAAAGTTTATCCGGAAGTACCAGCTGCCCTTTTTGCTCCTCGCCGACACCGAGGCGGAGGTGTCGAAGAAGTACGGGGTCTATAAAGAGAAGAACATGTTTGGAAGGAAGAAGTGGGGGATTGAGCGCTCCACCTTCATCATCGACAAGGAAGGGCGTTTGGCCAAGATTTACCGCAGGGTCAAGGTGGACGGCCATGTGCAGGAAGCGCTGCAGTTTGTGAAAGAGCACCTTTCCTGATTCGGGCGGGAGGGGGAGCTCCTTGAACGAGATCAATGCCTATTCCCTTCCGGAATATTACGATTGGATCTCCACCGGCCTGGACGGGGACATCGCCTATTATGTGAAGTTGGCGGAAAAGAGCGGAGGACCTGTATTGGAGCTGGGCTGCGGGACCGGCCGCTGCAGTCTGGCCATCGCCCGGGCCGGCATCGAGGTGACGGGGCTGGACCTTTCTTCGGAGATGTTGGGCCGGGCCCGAAAAAAGGCGGAGGAGATGGGCCTATCCAACCGGATTCGCTGGGTGGAAGGGAATATGAGCCGCTTCGACCTGGGACGGCGGTTTCCGCTGATCATCATCCCCTACCGCTCCTTCCTTCACCTGATGACGGTAAAGGAGCAGTTGACCGCTTTGGCGGCGATTCGCCGGCACCTGGAAGAGGACGGGCTGTTCGCCTTCAATATCTTCGTCCCGAAGATCTCCGACTTGGTCGATCAGGATCGCCAAATGGCTTACCGGGGAACCTTTCCCATTCCGGGCACCGATCATTCCGTGGAGGTTTATGACTGGACGGAATTTGATCACTTTCTACAACGAGCCCGCGTAGTCCGATACATGGAGCGCTTTGACGGGGAAGGCCGCTCCTTGGAACGGCTGCGCTCCTTCTTTTGGTTCCGGTACATTTATCCGGCGGAACTTTTCCATCTCCTGCGACTGGCCGGATTCCGTGTGGTCAACCGCTACGGGGATTTCGAGGGCCATCCCTTCGATCGCCGGAGTAGCGAGCTGATCGTGGAAGCGAAAAAGATTTGAGCCAGGTCCGAAGGGCCTGTCTTTTTTCTGAGAAGGTTTGTCTGTCAAAAAGTCGGGACGCGACGGCGATTTTTCGGTACAATGGACCTGAAAGGCTTGGGGGAGGAGAGACCCTTGACCCAAAAGGAGAACGGACGGATACCAACCCGGAAGATTCTGGATATCCTGGCATCCATGTATCCGGATGCCCACTGCGAGCTCAACTTTCGCAATCCCTTTGAGTTGTTGATCGCCACGATCCTGTCCGCCCAATCCACCGATCGACAGGTGAACAAGGTGACGGAGCGGCTTTTTGCGAGGTACCCCACGCCCTGGGATTTTCTGCCGCTTTCGGAGGAGGAGCTGGCGGAGGAGATTCGGGGGCTGGGTTTATATCGGAACAAAAGCAAAAACATCCTGCAAACCTGCCGCATCCTCGTGGAACAATACCAGGGAGAGGTCCCGGCGGAGCGGGAGGCGCTGGAAAAGCTGCCCGGAGTGGGGCGAAAAACGGCCAATGTCGTGTTGAGCAACGCTTTCGGTGTTCCCGCCCTGGCGGTGGACACCCATGTTCAGCGCGTTTCCAACCGGCTCGGTCTCGCGGACAGCAAAAATCCTTTGGAAACCGAAAAGCAGCTCACCGAAAAAATCCCGCGGGAGGAATGGTCGATCGCCCACCATCGCCTGATCTGGCACGGGCGGCGAATCTGCAGTGCCCGCAATCCCAAGTGCGAAATCTGCGATTTGGCCCCCTACTGCCGTTTCGTCAAAAATTCGTCCAGCGATGGTTCATTGACAACACAGTCCTCTTCGACGTAGACTAATTATAGATATTATTAAGTGGAAATGAATGTTTTTTAGGCGGGAAAGTGAGGTGGATGGCTATGGCAATGGCGCCGGACCGCTTGAGGGAAGCGGTGGAAAAGTTGAAGACGACAGGCGTTCGCATGACGCCGCAGCGCCATGCGATACTGGAGTATCTCCTGTCTTCGATGAGCCATCCGACCGCCGATGAGATCTATAAGGCGCTCGAAAAGGATTTTCCCAACATGAGCGTGGCAACGATCTATAACAATTTGCGATTGTTTAAAGAGGCCGGTCTGGTGAGGGAATTGACGTATGGCGATGCTTCAAGCCGTTTCGACGCCAATATGAGCGATCATTACCACATTATTTGCCGCCGCTGTGGAAAAATCACGGATTTCAAATATCCTCCCCTCGTCGAGGTGGAGGAAGAGGCGGCCAAAAAGACCGGCTTTCGGGTCGATTCTCATCGGATGGAAGTGTATGGCTTGTGTACTGACTGCCAAACCCTCGATCAGTAAGCTTCAGACAAAGCCTCTGCACGGCGTGCAGGGGTTTTGTCGTCCGAAAACAGTCACCGACGCGATTTTTCGGCTGAGAAAAAGCCGGGAACCCGAAGGGGTTCCCGGTTTGTTGGTTTAGGTTGTCAGAAGAAGACGCTGATGGCGATGATCAGCACGTAGGTCAGGGAGGCGACCGTTAATCCGGTCAGCCATTTGAAGACGGGCCGCTCCCGGATGACGGCGTGGATGGCCAGCCCGGTAAACGCGAGAATGGCGATGAGGGTCAGCAGATATAGCAGACTGTAGAACATGATCGATTCTCCTCCGATCCTCACGGCACCGGAATTTTCCCGAGAATGGCGAATTTGCGGTTGAGTTTCGCCACCTGTTGGATGGTGGTGCCGGTCATATCGTACAGGTCTTCGACCAGGTTGTGTTCTCTCCGGCTTTGCTTCGCGGTCCGGGTGGCGGAGGCCAGCAACTGCTCGTTTTGGCGGGAGATGTTCCCCAATTGGTTCATGACCATGGTGGTGTTTTTGTTCAGCCGATCCAAGCCCTGGACGATTTTCTGCTCGCTCGCCTGCACATTGGCCAGGCTGGTGTTCATGCGAGCCAGGAGGTTGACGGTGTTACCCAGTTTGGCGTTCATCGCTTCCACAACCTCCGCCGTCTCCCCCAGGGGTTTCAATTGTTCGTTGGTCACGACCGTCAGCCGATGGGCTTGTCGGATGTTTTTGTGGACGTCGGCCATCACCCGATTGGTTTCCTGTTGTGTCGTGATCTGCTGAAAGGTACCCCAGCCCATCAGCCCGAGAAGCCCGAGGTTGATCAAAATCACGATGGCGCGCGCGAGCATGGGAATCCTCCTTTCGTCAGGGCAGAAGGGGATCCAGCAGACGTTTTAGCAATCCACCCTCTTTTTTCGCTTGCTCTTCAGTCGGTTCCAAAGGGGTGTCGACCTTTTCTTTGGGCGATTCCTTTACGGGATCTTCGTCGACGCGTCCGGATTTCTCCGAGGAGGGGAGGATTCGGCCCACGGTATTTTTCAGGGTTTCATCCAGGATGTTTTTGACGGTTTCGATCCCGCCCTTAATGGAGGCGAGCAAGCGGAAGTTGTTCACGGACGCATCCAGCTCCGCCAGCAGTGTGTCCATGCTTTGATTCATCTTGGCCGTGGTGTTCGCCACTTCTCCGGTGTTTTCGGCCACAATGCCGAGCTGGCCGACGGTGGCGACCATCTGTTCCTTCACATGATCCGCCCGGTTGGCGGTCTGTTCGGTCAATTGGGCCGTCTGTTTTTCCCGCTTAAGGATCTCTTTCATCAGTTCCCGGGCATTGACGTTGCCTGCCAGTTGATGATCCAGCTCCCTTTGGATGTTTTCGTTTGTATGGATCTGCTCGCTGAGCAGTTGGTTCTGCCGTTTCAGCCCTTCCAGGGCCTCTTCCGCCTTGGCCACTTCCCTTTCCAGCTTTTTGGAATCCTTCAGCATCCCCGCGGTTCGATCCTCCAGATCGCTGGTCAGTCCGAAAATGTTGTACTGCGCCAGGCCCGGGAGCACGGTGTTGTCACTCCATTTGGCGAGGGTCGGGGTGGCGGCGACCAAAAAGGCCAGGAGCCCGACGAGGAGCGCCACTTTCCACTTGGGTCCGAAATGCCACTGGTGGTTCACAGCATGTCACCTCCTCACCGAGGTCTCCGGTAGGAATCGGGTCTTGTCGTTCATCGCCTGCAGATTGGCGTTGATCTCCGCTTGAAGGGATTTCATGTTGCTCAGGGTCTGAACGAGCTTCCTGTTGGAGGACTCCATCGAATCGAGGGTTTCAATGCTGGCTTGGACGGACGCTTCAATCTGTTTCAGATCTTGGTATGTGACCCCCGTATTCTCTCCGATGGCGTTCACCCGTTGGGAGATGGCGGCGACGACCCGGTCCAGCTCCTGAAGCTCCTTATCCAACCCGGCGGTGTTGCTCTCGATTCGGGAAACCTTTTTGTTCAGGGATTGGCTCCTCTTTTTCAGATCGGCGATGGCGTCCAGCTGGTTGTTCATTTGGGCGGATTTGTCGGCGGAGAGGGCCAATTGTTTTTCCAGCTCCCGGGACATCGACGCCATATCCCGTTGCATGTAAAGCTGTAGCCAGGTGTTCCCGGCGTTGACGGCGAGCAGCACGGTAATCAGCAGGGTGGTGATTTTGAGCGGGTTCATCAGTTGCTCACCCCGGGTACTTTGCTGTTCATGTGGCGGGTCGAGTTGAGCATGTCCTCCATGTATTGCTCATCCTCCCTGGCCGTGGCTGCCAGCTTTTTCAGCATTTCATCCATCTGCTTCATGTAAGGATCGAGTTCCGCGAGGTTTTGACTGATGGATTGGATATCCCGCTTTGAGTCGGCGGAGGATTTGAGCATTTGGTCGTTCAGGCGGAGGGTGTCGGCGTTGTACTCCACCACCTTGGACAAAAGCGTCAGCAGTTGGTCCGTCTTGCCGATGGCGTCGTCCAAGCCCTTGTCAGCCCGGTCCATGGTGGCGAGCATTTTGGTCAGTTCCCCGTTTTTGTCGATAATGGAGGACTGAACCTGGTTCAGGGTTTTCACCGATTCCAGATTGGATTCCAACCCGGCATGAAGGCGCTTTAAATTTTGCGTCATGGTGATCCCGTTGATCAGAAAGCCGCTCAGGAGAAGAATGGCGATGACGGATACGGTTTTTCGAATCATGGGATCTCCCCCTTACGGCAAGGAATTGGCGGCTTGTCGGCTTTTCGCCGCCGCCGACTTCAGTTTCTCGTTGAGCAGCTGGTTTTGCTCGAGGGCCCTTTCCAGCTTGGCTTTGGTGTCTAGGGTGATGGCCCGGAGTTGCTCGGTCTGGTCCACCTGGTCCTTGGCGGAGGAGGCGATCGAGGTCATCTTTCCGTTGAGAAAGGCGCTGAGATCGTTCATGTTTTGACTCAGATCGACCTGCTGTCCGGTGACGGTTTCCAGATCGCCCAGGGTGAAGGATTGGTCATCCAGTCCGTCCCTGACGGTTTGCAGCTTTTCGTGGACTTGCACGGTCTGGCCCGACTTTTGGTCGATGGAAGACAGTCCGCCCAGGATGTTTTCATTGACGGCTCCCAGCTGCCTGTTGTTTTGGCCGATCCGCTCCAGCATGCCGTTGAGGTCCACCTGTTTGTGCAATTCGGCCAGGGTGTTCGCCTCCTCCCGGCTTGCCGAAATGGGAAAAGGGTTGTCCCCCTTTTCGGACCGGTCCGCGAACAGCATCGGGAGGGAGACCGTCAGCGTGAAGGCGATCAGGGAAGCGATGATCGCGGGGAGGTATCGCATCTTCAAACCTCCTTCGATTCAGATTAGCACATGGACGAGGATACCGGCCAGGATGCCGACGAGGGTGCCGAAGATCACCTGCCGACTCCAAGTCTTTTTCCATCGGGGTTTTTCCGGGGAGGGCGATTCGGTCCCTTCCCCGGAATCCGACTCGTTGAAGAGGGGTACGACGTTGGAAATATCCGATGCCGCCGGCGGGGCGGACCCATGGTCGGATGCGATCAGGAACTCTTCATCCTCCTCCGAGTACAAGGCATCGATGATTTCCGCATACTGATCCTCGATTGCGCGGATCCGGACCCGCTGTGCCGGGGTCAGTTCCCCCCTTTCGAGGGTGAAGGGTTCCGTCAGCAGGGAAAACTTCTTGGGTCGCTCAAAGGGGGCGAACCCGGCGGTCAACCGATCGATTTCCTCCCGGAGCAGTTGGCGGACCGGGTCCCGTCGCACCAGCTCTTCTTTGGTTTCGGCGGCCCACCCGTTGGCCCGGGCGTGACGGGTCAATGCATCGTAGTCCGGGAAAATCAGGGCGCCGACGCAGGGACGGTGATTTCCCACGAGAGCGGCCTGTTGGATGAATCGGCTAGCGGTCAGGGCGCTCACTACCGGTTGAGGGGCGACGCTTTTGCCCGTTGACAGGGTGATCAGGTTTTCCTTCCGATCGACGATCCGAAGATACCCGTCTTCATCGATTTGGGCGATGTCTCCGGTGTGGAGCCACCCGTTTACTACCGTCTTGGCGGTTTCCGCCGGTTGATTGTAATATCCCATCATGGTACCGGGGCTCTTCACCAGGAGCTCCCCGTCATCGGTCAGTTTCACTTCCGTTCCGGGGATCGGACGACCGGCCGTTCCCGGTTTGATGCGCTGGACCGGATTGCAGGCGACGACCGGTGCACATGCGGCCATGCCGTAGCTCTCCAAAACGGGGAGGCCGATGATGGCGAAAAAACGGCTCACTTCCGGATGGAGGGATGCACCGCAGGAGATCATCAAGCGCAGTTGGCCCCCGGTCTTCTCATAGATCTTGGAAAAGACGAGCCCTTTGGCCCGGAGATACTTTTTCTCCAGCGCCAGGGGAACCGGCCAGCCCGGTCCTCGGCCGACATGGCGATAGCGCTCCTCTCCCACCCGGAGGGCCCATCGGAAGACCCGCCTTTTCAGCGGAGAGCGCTGTTCGACGGCTTCCATCACCCGGGCGTACCACTGTTCAAACAGTTGGGGGACGCCGGTGAGGAGGGTGGGCTTGATCTCCAAGAGGCTTTGGGGGATGGTCTCGGCGCTTTCCGCATAGGCGATGGTTCCGCCGGCTGCCACGGCTGCAAATTGATTGACCGTCCGTTCGAAGACGAGGGACAGGGGAAGGAAAGAGAGGAATGTATCGCGATGGCTGACGGGAACCAGGTGCTGCAGGTTTTCCACGTTGGACAGGAGATTTCCGTGGGAAAGCATCGCCAACTTCGGGTGATCCGCCGTTCCGGCGGCGTGCACGATGGTGGCCGGATCCTTTCGCCCCAGGGTTTGCCATCCCCAACGGTCGATAATCGGGCTTGCCTTTCCCTGGTCCATCGCCCGTTTCAAGGGGATGACCATGGGATGGTCGGGGATGCTCCCCTCGATCATGATCACCTTTTTGACCGGATCCGGCCAGCTGACCACGCGAGTCATCATCTCCAGGTTTTGCACGATGGCCACTTCCACGTCCGCATGCTGCAGGATCCAGCGGGCCTGTGCTCCGGTCGAGGCCGGGTCGATCGGAACCGTGACCGCGCCGAGGCTGAGTATGGCGAAATCGCTGATCAGCCAGTGGGGACCGTTTTTGGCGAAGATCGCCACTTTGGTGTTGCGCTGCACGCCCAACTGCCGAAGGGCGAAGGCGAATTGACGGATGAGATCCCACAGTTCAAAGTAACTAAAACGAAAATATTTTCCGTCTTCTTTCCATAAGACGGCACTCTCGTTGGGATAACGCTTGACGGTGAAGCAAAGCATTTCCAGGAGGTTTTGAGATTTCTGCTGCATGGAAGCCCTCCTTGCCTGAAGTGAGGTGACCGTCGAGCCGGGTAGCGCGTTTTAGGTAAAGGGGGAATTGCATGAATTGACAGAAGTATAAGGGTAAAAAGAGAACAACAAGCAGAAAAGGTCCGAGGAGGGAAGGGCCTCCCTCGACATTCGGTGACTTCGGCTTTTTCCGGCGGAGTCCGCTTTTGCGCGAAGAATGTCACTTCGCGGAGTACGCCTACGTATCATTATACCGATGAAGTTCCTATAAAAGAATCACTTTCAACAAAATATATCTTTGGTAATAAAAGTTTTTCAAACGAAAAAACCCCATGAGATGACGAGGGTTTTGTCATGGGTTGTCGGATCCCCGCAACGGGGAGGTGCACCGCCTATTCAGCGGAGGGCGGATTCGCCGAGGAGTCCTTGGGCGCGTGTTTCGGGTCGAGGGATAGATAGACCTTGCAGTAGGCACATTGGTCCATTTTACCTAGGATTTTGGTGGTTTTTCCGCACTTGGGGCACTCGATTTGGACGGCTTGCATGGAAAGGACCCCGGTCCAAAAATAGATACCCACGCCGCCGAGGATGACGATCAATCCCAGGATGAAAAAGAGGGTGTGGAGGGACGGCCACAGGAAGCCGAGATACATCGCGCCGAAGCCCAAAAAGATAAACAACAGGGCGAAGGTGCGAAACTTGTTGATTTTATTGGCGAACAGCATCCCTTTCTTCTCCTTTTCCATGGAAGTGGGGCCGTATGACCCCGAAAATTGGATCGCTTCCAGTATACCACGATCGATTCTGCGGGCCAATCGCCGGGAATTCGGAACCCGGGCTTCGCCGAGGAGGGATCGGGGCGGAAAACGGGAAAAGGGTTTGTGGCGATCCGATTCTGCCTAAGCGGGATCGGGAAAATCTGTAAAGGGGTGTCGGTATGAGCCGAGAGCGATCCGGAACACGGGATGTCACGGTACAGCGGGATGTCCGGGTGCCGATGCGGGACGGAATCACCCTTTCCGCGGATGTGTATCGCCCCCGATCGGAGGCGGCGGTTCCGGCCATCCTGGTCCGGACCCCCTACGGCAAGACCAGCGATGAGATTGAGGCCACGGCCCGTTTTTTCGCCTCCCACGGTTACGCCGTCGTGTACATGGACGTCCGTGGCAGGGGCGATTCCGACGGGGAATTCGTTCCCTATCGGAACGAGGGGCGCGACGGATACGACAGCATCGAGTGGGTGGCGGCCCAGCCCTGGTGCAGCGACTCCGTCGGCACCATGGGGGCGTCGTACTTGGCCCGGGTACAGTGGTTGGCCGCCCTGCACCAACCTCCCCACCTGAAGGCGATGATCAGCATCGTCTCCCCCTCGGACCCCTTTGTGGAATGGCCGACGGGCCTGCCCACCCCCCACCACCTGTGTTGGCTCTATATGACGAGCGGTCGGGTGATGCAAAATGTGGATGTGATCGACTGGGAGCGGATTTACTGGCATCTTCCCCTGGAGACCATGGACGAGCTCACGGGGAAGCGTCTGCCCCATTGGCGGGAGGAGATCCGTCATCCGTACCTGGACGATTGGTGGAAGGCGATCAGCTATCAGGACCGTTTTGGCGAACTGGACTTGCCGGTGCTTCACATCTCCGGCTGGTACGACGACGAGCAGGTGGGCACCCCCCTCAACTTCATGGGAATGGTCCGCCATGCGGCGACGGAGCGGGCCCGGCGGAGTCAAAAGCTGATCATGGGTCCCTGGCCGCACCGGATCAACCGCTCCACCCGTCTGGGGGAGATCGATTTCGGTCCGGAGTCCCTGATCGACCTCCTGGGATATCAGCTTCGGTGGTTTGACTATTGGTTGAAGGGGGAGGAAAACGGGATCATGGATGAGCCCCCGGTGCGCATTTTCGTCATGGGGGAGAATAGGTGGCGGGAGGAGGAAAGCTGGCCGCTCCCCGACACCCGCTGGACCCGGTATTATCTCCGCAGCGGCGGCCGGGCCAACAGCCGTTTCGGCGACGGACGGCTTTCCGTCGATCCCCCGGGCGAGGACGAGGCTCCCTTCGATCGGTATCGGTACGATCCCGCAAACCCCGTCCCCTACATTACGGACATGACCTCCGCCCAGATCGGCGGCCCCGACGATTACGCCGCCGTGGAGCGGAGGGACGACGTGCTGGTATACACCACGCCTCCTCTGGAGGAGGACCTGGAGGTGACCGGCCCGATCCGCATGGAGCTTTTTGCTTCCACCAGTGCCAAGGATACGGATTTCATGGCCAAACTGCTGGATGTGTGGCCGAACGGATTTGCCCAGCGGTTGACGGACGGCATGGTCCGCGGACGTTTTCGAAACGGGATGGCGCGGCCGGAGCTGCTCGAGCCGGGGCGCGTGTACCGGTTTGAGATCGACTTGTGGAACACCTCCCACGTGTTCAAAAAGGGTCACCGGATTCGCGTGGAGATCGCATCCAGCGCCTTTCCCAAATATGACCGCAACCTGAACACCGGGGCCCCGCTGGGGAGGAGTACAGAGATGGAAGTGGCGGAACAGACGGTATACCACACGGGACCATATCCTTCTGCTATCGTGCTGCCGGTGATATCCCGCCGTTGAACAGGCATTTTCGATCCGACTGGGCAGGATGCCCGTCCAAGATCCTTTCGGGAGGAGGAGAACCGATGCTTCGGCCCATGGCGTGCCTGATGGTTTCCCTGCTCACCCTCTGCCTTCCGGCGATCTCTGCGGGGGGAGGATCCGAGGCGGAAGCCGAGGATTCGTTTTTGAACATCGCCCACCGGGGGGCTTCTGGCCATGCGCCGGAAAACACGATGGCGGCCTTTGACAAGGCGGTGGAGATGGAGGCGGACTTCTTCGAATTGGACGTGCAGATGAGCAAGGATGGTCATCTGGTGGTTATCCACGATACCACCGTGGACCGAACCACCGACGGTACGGGAGCGGTCAAAGATCTCACCCTGGCGGAATTGAAGCGGCTGGACGCCGGAAGCTGGTTCGGCCCGGAATTTGCCGGCGAACGGATCCCCACGCTGGCGGAAGTGCTGGATCGATACCGGGGGAACATCGGAATCCTGATTGAAATCAAGGCACCCGAACGCTATCCCGGAATCGAGGAAAAAGTGGCGGATGCCCTGAAGGAGCGGAATATGGACCAGCCGGAAAGCGGTGCGGTGATTGTCCAATCCTTTGGGCACGAAACGGTGGAAAACTTCCGCCGGATTCTGCCCACGGTGCCTGTGGGAGTGCTTCTCAGCTCCGCCGACTACCCGGACGGGGTGACCGATGAGGAACTGGCCGCTTTCGCTGAATACGCCGAATATGTCAATCCCAACCAATCGTTGGTGGATGAGGATCTGGTCCGCCGGATCCACGCCTGGAATATGA
>Ga0079224_100005795_pt1 | contig 16268 bp, 11 predicted proteins | sample Stecom2015_FD_80414 | JGI IMG/M metagenome (GOLD analysis project Ga0079224, IMG submission 80414) | Agricultural soil microbial communities from Utah to study Nitrogen management - Steer compost 2015 | ecosystem: Environmental > Terrestrial > Soil > Agricultural land | place: USA: Utah...
GACCGCCAATGTGTTAAAACTAAGGATTAATCTGGAATTACGCCAACTTCCGATTGTGTCGCGGCGCATATATTACGTTGCACAGACATTTGCCCCACGCCTCCGACCCAACTTTTTTCTCTAAATTTGACCCGATAAAACAGATAGCATGCCCACTCCCTTTCAACTGGAAATATGTGCCAATTCGGTTTCTTCTGCCATCGCAGCACAAGCAGGCGGAGCGGACCGAGTCGAGTTTTGCCAAAACCTGGAGGCTGGCGGAACAACGCCCTCGCACGGACAGATCGTGACGTTAAAACAGCATATCCACATTCCGGTGCATGTGCTGATTCGCGCGCGCGCGGGCGACTTCCTTTACGACGAGCGGGAGTATGAGGAAATGGAGGCGGACATACGTTTCTGTCGCGACGCGGGATGCGAAGGTGTGGTGATTGGCTTGCTTCACGCAAACGGGCGAATCGATGCGGAGCGCACGGCGGCACTCGTGGAACTGGCCAGGCCCATGCACGTCACCTTCCACCGTGCGTTTGACCGATGTGCCAACCCCTTCGAGGCCCTGGAAGAAATCATCGCTTGTGGCTGTGGCCGACTCTTGACCTCCGGCCAGCAAAATACTGCCGAAGAAGGCATCGACTTAATACGGCAACTGGTACAACAGGCCGACGGCAGGATTGAAATCATGCCCGGATCAGGAGTAACCCCATCCAATATCCAACGATTGGCGCGCGAGACAGGCGCCCGCTCCTTCCACTCATCGGCAAAGGAGACTGAAGCCAGCCGGATGGTGTACGCGAACGATGCCGTTCAAGGAATGGGGGGCGCGCGCTGGGTGACGTCAAAGAAAAAAGTCCGCGAACTCGCGGACTTGTTACAAAGTCTTTAGTACAGCACCCGATTACCTAGGCGAATATTCGGATGGTTCTACGGCACTCCAGCTTACTTGTTCAGGTCAGCGACAAGCTTGTTAAGCACCTCATCGTTTTTAACGATTTGGCTCTTGGGCGACATTTTCGAGCGGCTGCCGATCTCGATGTTGCGTCCCAGCTTCAAAAACTGCACTTCGCGTTTCGCAACGACTTTATTCCTTCTGTCTTTTCTTTTTAGTCTTGTAACTGCCATGGTGTATTTATCGTTTTCGTATGATACGAGGTCGGAAGCGGATTCGAACCGCTGTAAAAGGTTTTGCAGACCTCTGCCTAGCCACTCGGCCACCCGACCCTATTATTCCCTTTGAAAAGGGCATGCAAAGTTAAAACAAATAATCAAGAAACGAAATTTTGCTTCGATCTTTTTCCCACTGCCCCCTTTGTCATGATATTAAGCTACAGGCACCAACGTCATCGCGCGCGTACTACATCGCTGATGGCCTTAAGCAAGCCGTCCCGTTCCTGGTCGAGCGTCAATTCCCAGAACATGATGCCGCGGAGCTTGTGGTCGATGGCGTATTGCACCTTCGCCGCTACAGATCGCCGGTCGTCGCCTGTCGCATATTTCCGGTCCTCCGCATGATACCAATACGGGGCCTGGGCTTCTTCGTCGTAATAATATTGCCAACCCTTGCCAGCAGTCAGTTCCGCGGCGTGGTGCTTGAAGTTAACGCCGCGCGTATGTTCACCGGGGTTATATCGGCCGTTATTTGCCGAATCCACGCCTTGCCAGACTCGCGCATAAAACGCGGCACCGATGACCATCTTGTTGGCCGGCACGCCGATGTCGAGCAAATATTGCACGGCACGATCGGTAGACTCCTCGTCGGGCCTCACGCTGTAAATGGGCGTATGGTGCCCCGTTACCGTCGAATAGCCGTGTACCAGGTCATAGCTCATGATGTTTACCCGATCGACCAGCGGCATCACCTTGTCCCATTCGATCGATTTGTCGAGAAAAGTCTGGAAGCCTCCCGCCGCAAAGCTGAGCTCATGCCCGTCACCCAGCACATCGCGCAACGCGACAACCAAGGCGGTAAAATTTTCACGATCTTCGGGCATGTAGGGGTGCCCGGGATGGCCAGGAATAGCCGGATATTCCCAATCCAAATCAATCCCGTCGGTACCGAAATAATCGTTTGTTTCCTTAACGGACCGGGCAAACCGCAACCGACCCTCCTCGGTAGAAAAAGCCTCCGAACACGGCTCGCAACCACCCCACCCACCCAAAGACAGCATCACTTTTAATCGGGGATACCGCGCCTTCAATTCCACCAGACGCCTGATAGCCAAGGAATCTCGCCGGTTCCGTACGTGCAGCAATCCGTCCTTCAGGTGACTGAAGCTGAAAATAATGTGGGTTAGCCGCTCGACTTCATACCGGTCGATCGTTTCTGCGTCGCCCACGTAGTAAGCGATGACGGCGAAGTCCGCCTCGCTCTCCGCTTCGGCCTTTGGTGCGCAGCCGAGTACGGCCCAGGTGCCCACCAGCGTCGCCAGCATGTAAAGTAAGGTTCTCATCACCACCATGCGATTAGATCTATTCATTGCCGCCACGGTACTCATGCGAAAGCGGTATTAATTTCGCAGACAAATCTGGGTCCTCCATGTCCTTGTCAAATGGGAACATGGGCCGCTGTATGTTTTTGTACGGTAATCCGAGCAGGTCCTGATCCACGCCCCCTGCAGTCAGCGCCATCACCCAATCGCCGCGCATCTCATACAAATCCGGCACCAGGTAGCCGATTTTGACCATCAGGATATCTACTTCGCGTGGGTTTAGATCCAGTTCGGTAAAGTCCGACTCGTTATGGTATGGCTTCCGCCGCTTGGTGACGATGATGTAGTTGTTGCCGGTCCTCACTACCACCTCGACGTCTGCATTGCGATCTCCTTCCTTGATGGCGTGCACGGTACCCTCGAGTCGGAGCGGAGGCGCGAATCGATCGTCGACGAGCGCGCCCACCATACCCTCCACGGGCTGTCCCACCCCCGCTTTGAGTGCCTTTTCGATAAGGTCTGGCCCCGGGATGGAAGCATAAATAAACGTAGGTCCATTCGGTGAGCGAAAAGCCGGATGCGCTAGCACGTCGGTGAGCGTCTTGGTGACGTCGCCGGCGCCGCCCGCTGTCGGATTATCTCCGGTATCGCTGATGATAAACGGCCTTTTATCGCTTTTGAGCGCTAGGGACAAGGCATTCTGCAGGCTGGTAGTAGGCGCGACAAAATCAAATTCCTCCCTCACATCCCAGAAACGCTGCGCGAGATCTTCGGCTGCGGCGGTCACGTTATCGCGGTCATCGCCTACCACGATGACGTTGGCCCGGGCACGTGCTTCGTCTGCCCAAGCGTATCCGACCCATATCGCCGCATCGATGACTCCCGCCTGATCGGCTGCGGGCGCTACGGCGGCATATAGGCTTTTGCCCGGATCGATACGGGTGCTGGTCTGCTCACCGGCCAGCAAAACCGGAACCGATACCATAGCTTTATAGGGCGGCTTGCCTTGGCCACTATGCAAGCGGTCGACGAGATTTCGTGCGGCACGTTCGCGCGATTCCATGGCATCCTCGTGAGGGGCCATCCGGTAGCACGTAATCAAATCCGACAGCGCCGCCAGCTGTTCGGTTACGTTGCCATGCAAGTCCATGCTGGTCGACACCATGGTTTCGTAACCAATCACCTCTCGCACCCGCGTGATCAGGTCCCCTTCGGCATCGTCAAGGCCTTCCACGCTCATGGCGCCATGGATGTCGAAAAACAGCCCGTCGTACGGCAGGTTCGTCCGGAGGGAATCCAGCAGTTCGGCCACCAGCGTCTCGTAGGCCTCCCGGGTAACGGTACCCCCCGGCAAGGAACGCGCGGTGAAGGCGGGAATCCACTCCGCCGCTTCGAGCAAATCGGAACCGGCAGCAAAGAATGGGTAGTTGTCTAAAATTTCCTGCCCCCGCCGCACATGGAATGCGTCCAACCCCGAGCGGGCTGGCGAAAAGGTACCGGATTCAATGGCCAATCCAGCGATGGCTATGCGGGGTTTCGTCGCCCGGCCTGCCGAGGGATCGCAGCCTGCGAATAGGAACGGCAGGGAAATCAGGATCAGTAAAAGCGTGCGTATTTTCATTATAGTGTATTTAGGTGCCGCAACGAACGGCTACGATGCGCAAAGAGGGTCAAGACAAATATACCGGTATTGGCAATTAGTGCACGATCCCCATTCGCTTGACCAGAAACCGGTACTCCGGATGCTGTCCTGTTCGCCCGCAACGTTCCCGATGTGGATAACAGGTACTCAGGAGAACCCGCTGACCCGGCGAAATAGCCGGACGGCGCATCAGGAGATATAAATCTGAGTTTTAAAATTAAAAAAGGCCTCGCTTAAAATAAAAAAAGTAAAAAAACGGGACGGCCGATTTACGACAATCCCGTTAAGATGCTGATTATCGACGCGGACTAATCTTTCTGTGCCCACCACAAGGGCGTAAACAAATTATCTGGCCCGTCCAACATCGAGACGGCTTCATTGTAGTTGGTCTCGTCCGCAACCCTAAAGCTTGAAGGATAACGGAGACGTTGGGGGAAAAAGTCTACACGGTTTTGAGTGTAATTCGACGCCGTCAACTGCGGAATGGAAGCAATGGGTTGCTCAACTGCAGGATTCTCAAAGAAAGGAAGGCCAAGTCTTCTATGATCACTCCATGCCTCCAGCGCCAAATACGGGAATGTAGCGATGTATTTTTGCGTAATAATCTTCGTCAGGCGATCGTTTTTAACCTGGCCATTTTCATAAATGGTATTAGCCGGATATGGAATTTCGACCGTAGCAGTCTGATTCGTATACGCATCCACATACGTTGCCGTAAACGTTGCGGGCGGCTCTACAACGTGGTCGTAGTTGACTGACGTACCTACACGATTGTAGTCGGTCGAGGCCAAATAATCGTTTAAGTATTCCGAAACACCCCAGTACGCGAAGTTCTCTTCAATGCCCTTTTCGTAGGCCGCTTTTTCCGACATCGGAGTTGACCACCCCCTTAATGCTGCCTCCGCGATAAGAAAATAGCTTTCCCAAGATGCAAAAAAGAGGCGCCGTTGCGAGTGGTTTCTGAATTTGTCGACCATTCCGGGGATTCGACCGTTTTGACCGCGAAGGACCATCTCCGCGCCCTTGGCGCCCCATGTTCCCGTACTGAACGCATTCCACGTAAATTTCGTATCAAGCTGATCGGTTCGGTCGGCCGACACCGTGATGCTTGCAGACTGGTTAGACGCCGCCGACCAATACCCTGATTCCGAAAAGTTTCCCGGGATGAAAAACGCTTTATACGCGCGAGGATCCATCTTATTTGGGAGCCCGTCAAGATAAAAACCTTGGCTCGGATCGTTAGACATCGTCGAGAAGTTATTGAGGTAACGGACACCCATATCGTTCTCAGGCTTCACCGCTTCCAAAACTTCCGGATTTTCAAACTGTTCCACGGTTTCGATTCCCCCTAGGCCGACGAGGATGTTATTTAACGTCGCGGACAAAAGCTGGGTATTCCACCCACGCGACATCACGCCGGTCAATGGATCCCAACCATCCTTTTCTTGGACACTGAAATTGTGGGGTGCGCTCGCGATATACCGACCCGTTGCAACAGCATCTTCAAACTCAGCCTGCGCTTTTGCAGGATCTACTTCCGACAAGCGCATTGCGAGCCTCATACGCATAGAGTTTGCGTACCGAATCCATTTATCCCAATCAAAACCGTAAGCGGCATCCCAGTCCGAAATTGAGGAGGCACTGACCGCTTCGTCGATTCTCGAAGGTGCATCTTTCAGTTCCTCGAGCATATGATAATATACCTCTTGCACGGAATTGAATTTGGGGTTGACGCCCTGGAAAGCTTCAATCGGCGCAGGACCGAAATTATCTGCCAATTCGCTCATTAGGTACACCCGCCAGATCCGCGCTACTTGCTTAAGATTGTCGTTATATACTTCCGCCGTGCCGTTCACCTCTTTTGCGTCAGCACTTTCGATGGCTGTGTTCGCGTTGTTTAGCCATTCAGAAATATACCTCCAATAATCTCCATTATAACCGTCGTTGTCCGCACCAATATTCAAAACATTTTCGGAGTGGTGACGAGCGGCTGTTTTCCAATAAAGAACGAAGATACGCTCAGCGATATGAGGGTCCTGCTGCGCTCCGATTATGGAGTTGTTTAAGAAATATTCCGGCCGGACCTGCTGTTCGTCGGCAGCAGTCGGGTTGGTATTCAGCTCTTCGAAATTAGAACAGGAAGATACGCCCCAACTGGCGGCCAATATAATAGCTATTTTATAGGTTATTCGTTTCATGTTTTCCGTTGATTAAAAACCCAGTGAAATGTTTAGAAAATAGGACCTAGAGGTTGGGAAAGCCAAATACTCAAACCCAACAGCGTTCGTGCTAAGCGCATAGGTAGATTCTGGGTCTACGCCTTTAGTATAGCTTTTCAACATCGCAACGTTGTTTACCGAGAACCCAAAACGTGCGCTCTTAACCACTGACGACCCTAACACCTTAGACGGAATGCTGTAGTTCAGCTGCAGATTCCTGATACGGATATTGGTAGCGTCGTACAAGTTCGCTTCCGTAATACCCAAATTGTTGGCGCCCGCTACAGCTGTCCAGTAATCTTCCGGGTCGACCGCAGTCGAATTAGGACGGTACTCATTCCCGTCCAACACGACACCCTCGACGACGAAGCTCTCGCGCTGACCGTTCACGACGGTTTCTGCCGCAGCGCCTACGAATTGCAGACGCTGGTTCGTACCGGTGAATATCTTGCCGCCAAAGCGTCCATCAATCTGGAAGCTTAAACCAAAATTCTTATACGTGAATGCGTTATTCAAACCCACTAAAGCCGAAGCTGTCTGGTCTCCTAGTAAGTGGGTATCCGGCGCGACTTGAGGCAGTCCTGTCTCCGTCGCGAGGATCATCTGGCCAAAATAAGGGCTCGATGCATCTTCGACACGCAAGAATTTCGTGCCGTAGATGACTCCGTAACGCTTGCCCTCTTCTGCGAAGATTTGGACGTCGTCATAGCCCCCAAGGCCGAGGCGCTTCGCCTCCTCATGCAGCTTGATGATTTTGTTCACATTTCTAGACACGTTTGCAGAAATATTCCAATTAAATCCATCTGGCCGCTTCAGAACATCCGCGTTTAGGACGATCTCGAAACCTTCGTTTTGGATATTTCCAGCATTAGCTTTGAAAAAGCCATAGCCGGAAAGGGGGTTTATCGGTATATTCAGTAGCTGATTGGTAGAATTGTTCTTGTAATACGTGAGGTCCAGCCCGATACGATTGCCAAAAAGGCGTGTTTCCAATCCAAACTCGACACCTTTCTGAAGCTCATTAAGCACAGACGGACTAAACAGCACGTTGCCCCGTGAAGCTGTCGTGACGCCGTTTGGATCGTTTCCAATCATGAAGGTGTTATAAAGCTGATAGGGATCCATATCCCTCCCTGTTTCCGCATACGAGGCTCGCACTTTTGCGAAATTAAACCACGAAGGCATCCCATTCCTAAACAAGTCGGACACGACAAGCGAGGTACTTACCGAGGGATAGAAGAAACTGCTATTGTCGGGGTGCAGCGTGGAGGTCCAGTCATTACGACCAGTCAACGTGATATACCAAATCTCGTCATAGTTCAGGTCGATGCTTCCATAAAGCGAGTTGATCTGCTTCCTACTAATCGACTCGCTAATATCCGGATTTCCGATGGAGTTGCCAATCGTGAACAGGTTAGGCACACGCAGGTTACCAGCCACTGACTGCAGGCCCGTTCTGTTCCGCTCCATGATCTGCCCGTATAAAGACGCCGAACCTCCCCATTTGCCCCACAAATCGTCTTTTGCGGCATGGATGCTAGCTATATAGTTGTTTTCATAGAACTTATCCGTACCCGTAGAGTACGAGTTATTAATGTGGCTACCAGAATAGGTTTTGCCTTCGTACTTGGTGGAGTAGTTATCGGATCCAACTCGCACATCGGCGCTGAGCCAATCATTGAAGTCATACTTTATGGTGGCATTCATCAGGTAGCGGTCGCGAGTGTCGTTGCTCAGCTTGTTGTGCACCGCCCAGAAAGGGTTAATACCCGAGTCCTCCAAATACCATATTTGATTGGCACCTCGCTGATCCATTCCTGGCTTAAATTGTCCGATGTCCAATGAACGTGGGAACAACAAAACTTGCGAATAGTAGTTTCCGTCGTTCTGTCCGCCTACCGGGCGGTTATACGCCATGTTACGCATATACTGCACTTTTACATCGGTACTCCACTGGTCGCGCGCTCCGAATTTTGCGTTAACGCGGTTAAGCAAGTTTAAGCGATTTAATTTAACACCCGGCGTCTTGCTGTCGTCATGCAGATAGCTTGCAGAGGAATAAACATTAACCTTATCGGAGACCGCCTGTTGAAAACTGATATTCTGCGTAGTACTAAAACCCGTTTCGAAGAAAGTTCCCAAGTTATCATACGCTTTCAAGCTCGCGCTGGATCCGTCCCATATGTTGACACTCTGTCCCTCCATACGCGCGCCCCAAGAAGTGCTCGATAACGGCCCAAACGCACCACCCGCTCCCTGCGAAAAGTCGGACTGCAGTTCTGGGGTCATAAACAGACTCTCGATTCCGGTAATCGTCGAATAAGAAATACCTGCACCTGACCGAGCTCTTCCGCTTTTGGTTGTAATGAGAATCACCCCATTGGATGCCCTTGAACCATATAAAGCAGATGCTGCGCCGCCTTTTAGTACGGACATGCTTTCGATGTCTTCGGGATTGATATCGCCCAACCCGCTTCCCATATCGGCAGAAGGGTTCCAGAAGTCATTGTTTTGGGCCCCCACGAAGTTATCCATAGGAACGCCATCCACTACGATCAGCGGCTGGTTATCACCCGCGATCGAATTGAAACCACGCAGAATAATCTTAGATGAAGACGCGGGCCCGTTCGAACTACGCACCACTTGCAAGTTGGCTACCTTCCCGCTTAGAGCATTCGCAATGTTATTCTCGCGTGCGTCGGACAGCGTACTTCCCTGGATTTCCTGCAATGAATATCCTAACGCTCGCCGTTCGCGTTTTACACCCATCGCCGTGACGACCACCTCCTCGAGTTGGCTTGCATCCGCCACTAAGGTGACGTCAACCGTGGTGGAACTACCCACCGTCACTTGCTGGGTTTCATACCCGATAATGGAGAAGCGGATCGTTTCGCCGGGCGAAGCCTGGATGCTGAAACGCCCGTCGTTGTCCGTTTGCGTACCCCGTGTGGTGCCCACCACCGACACGGTCACGCCCGGAAGGGCTCCCTGCTCATCCCGAACAGTGCCCGTCACGGTTTGCTGAGCATAGCCAGCGAAGGCCGAGAAGGCCATCAATAGCACAACCAAGCTACATGTGAAACGTAATTTTTTAGTCTTCATACGACTCTAGATTTTAGATTAGTAAAATTGTGACTGTTGTTGCTAGATTAATTGGATATTAAGGTCATTTGTTTATTGGCAAGTCAGGCGCAGCTATAGTGGCGACAGGACTATCGTCCAGCTGGCAATTCTCCATCACCAAGATAGCGGCGCCAAGCAATTCGGCATCCCGCCCCAGCTCGGAGGCCACAATCTCGGTCTGCTCGGCCAGCTTCGGGATACAAAACTCGTTAATCGCACGGTATACCGGCGCAAGCAAGATCTTGCCCGCTACGGCTCCGCGCCCGCTAAGCACAATGCGCTCGGGGTTCATGATATGGATGAGCGTAGCCAGCCCCTTGCCAATGATCGAAGCCGCATCCGACAGGGACGTCACCGCCAAAGGATCGCCCTTAACAGCCGCATCCAGCAGGATATCGCCCTCCGGACGGTCATCTTCCTCAAAGAGGCGCTCCAACATCGAGGTGGTACCCGCCCGCATGGCCGCCTTCGCGTTCTCGAGCACGACCAGCAAGGAGGCCTCCACCTCCATGCAGCCACGCTTGCCACAGGCGCAGAGCTTGGAACTGTCCGACAAGGGGATGTGGCTAAATTCGCCCGCGTATCCTTGATGGCCACGGAACAGCTCGCCATTGACAATCATGCCCAACCCAATGCCCCAACCCACGTTGACCACCATCACGTCGTGACGACCACGCGCAGCGCCATAGCGCAACTCGGCCATGGCAATGGCACTGGAGTCGTTATCGATATATACAGGCAGGCCCAATCGACGCGAAAGCGCCTCCAACAAACTGCCTTCCTCTTCTTCTACAGGCAAAAAAGACTCGTTGATTCCCCGATCGATATTGATAAATCCAGGCATTCCGATGCCCACGCCCAGCACCTGATCGGGTTTCACGTTTGCGCCCCGCACCGCCTCCGATATGCGCCCGGCTAACACGTCGATCGAACTATCGGGGCCGGCAAGCGGAAAGGAAAAACGGGTTTCGGGAGCCACCGCATGGTTAAGTAAATCGTATACCACAATTCGGGTGTAGAGCTGGTCCATGGCTACCGCCACGATATATTTCTTCTTCTTACGGTTGAGCTGATAGTTTACCGGACGACGACCGCCCGTGGATGGCGCCAAGCCGTGCTCTACGACATAACCGCTCGCAACCAACGCCGACAGGGCGCTGGATACGAGTGGCAAGCTTTTTCCCGTAAGCTGGCTGAGCTCAGCGGAGGACAGCTCCCCCCGGAAATAAAGTTGGCGGACAACATCTTTCTTTAATTGGCCTTGACGCAATGACTTCATGGAATAATACCAACCAATACGACTAATTCATATTCAACATCACAAACTTAATAAATTTATTACGCCAATATAACAATCTTTTGATATATTTTTAATAAGACGCCTTAACACCTTAACATATAGTCAATTATAAACTTATGCAAAAACAACTTTTCGGGGCACCACACTAAGCCATGCTCCCATCACACTGGCCCCATTAGGTGGCGGCGAATTGGGTTTTTATTTATTTTATGCCTGCGCACTGATTGCTGTGGGCCGTTATCGGCTGTAGAACGTGTAATGCAGGAGACTATTCAAGACTATCGGGAGAAACGGCAACACGGACACCTGAGCGGCCGAAATCCGTGATAAATAATTAACGACTGGATTTCACATGGAACCGCTCCGCGTGGTTCACGCGGCCGTCAGGCACAATTATGCAGGCCAAGTCAAATGGACTCCACTTGGCTGATCAGGAAGAGAATATTTAATTTACCGTCGGTGAAGATGGACAGGCGCTCACGTCCGCAAGCGAGGATGGTCGTCAACCATGGATGAGCGGGACTAGCGCTTTTTGGAGGCTCGCTAATCGTTGCTACCATGCAAAGCAGGGACGGAGGTCGGTCGCCTCCGTCCCAAAAGCTGCGTTGCGTACAGCTTATTTTTCCAATGTTCGCCACACAAAGGCCGCCGCTACCGCGCCCACAAGGGGGGCTACGATGAACAGCCACAACTGGCTTAAGGCCGCCCCGCCAGCGAGTACCGCCGGCCCGAAGCTACGCGCCGGATTGACCGAGGTACCCGTGATGGGAATGGCCACCAAGTGTACAAGTACCAAGGCACTTCCGATCGCCAGTCCCGCCATGGTTCCATTACCCCATTTCGACGTGGCGCCGAAAATCACGAACAAAAACAAAAAGGTAAGCACCGCCTCCGCCAAGAAGGCGGCCTGCGTGCCGTATTCATTCTGGTATCCCTCGCCCCAGCCGTTAGCCCCGTAGGCCCACTCTCCTGCAGTAAAGCCGGCGAGCTGGCCGTTGAGCAATTGCTGCAACACAAACGCAGCCAATAAGGCCCCGGCAAACTGGGCGACAATGTACGCTACGGCTTCCTTGGCAGATATCTTGCCATTTACAAGCATGGCTACCGTAATCGCCGGATTGATGTGACATCCGGTAATCCCACCGATGGCGTAGGCAAATACCACGACTGATATGCCGAACGCCAATGAAATACCGAGCAACCCGAGCCCCGAGAGACCCGCCAAGGTGTCGGCTCCGGCCACGGCGGCCGCACCGCACCCGAAGAGCACCAGGCCAAACGTACCCACGAGTTCGGCCACAAACTTTGTTGAAGTTTTGATTTCCATACTGATTATTTATGAGGTCCTGTAAAAACCATCGAGATACCGTGGCTTTACTTCACAAACATACCCAATTTGCTACAAGCCAGAAATAGCAAGAAAATGCGATATTGAACAAAACCCACTCACTCCCGGGATGAGGCGAACACACGGCTGGCAAAGGTACGGCCGCAAGATGATAACGCGCATACACGCGCATCCCTACTTCTGCCTGAAATAAACTTGGATAGGGACACCGCGGAAGTCAAAATTCTCTCGCAGCTTATTTTCAATAAATCGTTTATAAGGCTCTTTAATATACTGTGGCAAATTACAGAAAAACGCAAACATAGGCACCTTGCCAGGAAGCTGGGTGGCATATTTGATCTTGATATGCTTGCCTTTGGTAGACGGCGGCGGGTAGTGCTCGATGATGGGCAACATCGCATCGTTGAGTTTCGACGTCGGAATCCGCTTCGTCTTGTTCTCGTAGACCGCCGCAGCGGCTTCGATGGCCTTAAAAATACGCTGCTTCTCGGTCACGGACGTAAAAATAATCGGGACGTCCGTAAACGGGGCGATCTTGTCGCGGATCATGTCTTCGAACACCCCCGTCGTCTTGTGGTTCTTTTCGATGAGGTCCCATTTGTTGACCAGGATGACAACGCCCTTGCGATTCTTCTCCGCCAGGTGGAAGATATTGATATCCTGTGCTTCGATCCCCTCCGTGGCATCCAGCATAAGCACGACGACATCCGCCTCTTCCAGAGCTTTGATGGTCCGCATGACGGAATAGAACTCAATGTTTTCCTTCACTTTAGCCTTGCGCCGAAGCCCGGCGGTATCGATGAGCATAAAGTCATGGCCAAACTGGTTGTATCGGATCCGGATGGAATCTCGGGTGGTACCCGCGATGGGCGTCACGATGTTACGTTCCTTTCCCACCAGCGCGTTGATCAGGGACGACTTCCCCACGTTGGGGCGGCCCACGATCGCATACTTGGGAAGCTCGTCGTCCTCGTCCCCCTCGTCTTCAAAATGCTTGACCACTTCGTCGAGCAACTCGCCGGTCCCCGAGCCCGTCATCGACGATACGGGGTATACCTCGCCAAGGCCGAAGCTGTAAAATATGCTGGATTCCTGTTGCAGGAGACCGTGATCCACCTTGTTGGCCACGACGAACACAGGCTTGCTGCTTCGCCGCAAGATGCCAGCAATCGCATCGTCCAGGTCAGTAATTCCGGTGGTTACGTCCACCATAAACAGAATCACGGTCGCTTCCTCGATGGCGATGAGCACCTGTTCGCGGATAGCCGCCTCGAAAATGTCGTCGGAGCCCTGCACATAGCCACCCGTATCGATTACCGTGAAGGTCTTGCCCGTCCAATCGCCCTTTCCGTAATGGCGGTCGCGTGTTACGCCACTAAAGTCGTCCACGATTGCTTGGCGGCTTTCGGTCAGTCGATTATACAGGGTGGACTTACCAACGTTCGGGCGTCCAACGATTGCGATGATATTTGCCATAGCTTCAGGAATCTTGCTGGCACAGGCAGGCTTCTAAAAAACTAGCGCCTCGTCCAGCCGTGTGGGGCAAAGGTACGGATAAGGAACGGAATTGGTGAAAAAACGGCGTTTTTGCCCTGCAATTACCGCCGCCGCAGCCGCCCGGCCGGGCCGCCGACCCAAAAAAAGCCGCTCCCAGAAGGAAACGGCTTTTTTGTCAGTTTAGAAATCCAGTTATATCACACCTTGATCTCTACCTCGACGCCACTAGGCAACTCGAGTTTCATCAGGGCGTCCACCGTTTTCGAGTTAGAACTGTATATATCCAACAAACGCTTGTATGCGCAAAGCTGGAACTGCTCGCGGGCTTTTTTGTTCACGTGCGGCGAACGCAAGACCGTGTAGATTTTCTTCTCGGTAGGCAAGGGAATAGGACCGCTCACCACGGCGCCCGTAGGCTTCACTGTTTTTACGATCTTCTCGGCAGACTTGTCAACCAAGTTGTAATCGTAAGACTTCAATTTGATTCTGATCCGTTGGCTCATGTTATTATGTTAAAAGTATAATGGCTGCCCGTTAGAGCTATTTTCAACGGGCAACCGGTTGTTGTTTCGGTGTTTATTAGGCGTTAACCTTGCCTTTTGCTTTCGCAATCACTTCCTCCTGGATATTCCGAGGTGCCTCCGCGTAGTGGTCAAACTCCATCGTTGAGGTCGCACGTCCTGACGTGATGGTACGCAACTGCGTCACGTAGCCGAACATTTCGGAAAGGGGCACCAACGCCTTGATCACCTGCGAGCCGGCACGGGTATCCATGCCCTGCAGCTGACCGCGACGGCGGTTAAGGTCGCCCATCACGTCACCCATGTTCTCTTCGGGCGTCAGCACTTCTACCTTCATGATTGGCTCAAGCAATACAGGCTGGCACTTGGGCAACGCCTCGCGGAATGCCGCACGTGCAGCGATCTCGAATGAAAGCGAGTCGGAGTCTACCGCGTGGAACGATCCGTCGACCAAACGTACCTTAAGCTCGGAAATGGGATAGCCGGCCAATACGCCGTTCGCCATCGAAGCTTCGAAACCTTTCTGTACCGATGGGATGTATTCTTTTGGAATCGCACCACCCACGATCTCGTTAACGAACTGCAGCCCGCCTTTGTCGTAATCCGGATCAACCGGCGAAATGACAACCTGGATGTCGGCAAACTTACCGCGGCCACCGGTCTGCTTCTTGTACGTTTCGCGATGTTGCGTCGTGCCAGTAATGGCTTCTTTGTACGCTACCTGCGGGGCACCTTGGTTTACCTCCACCTTAAACTCACGCCTCAAGCGGTCGATCAAAATATCCAAGTGCAGCTCGCCCATTCCGGAAATTACCGTCTGCCCGGTTTCCTCGTCGGTATTCACCACGAATGTTGGGTCCTCCTCGGAAAGCTTAGCCAGGGCCACGCCTAGCTTATCCACGTCTGCTTGTGTCTTAGGCTCAATCGCCAGGCCGATTACCGGCTCGGGGAATATCATCGACTCGAGCACGATGGGCTGCTTCTCGTCGCACAGGGTATCACCCGTTTTAATATCCTTAAAGCCTACTACGGCGCCGATGTCGCCCGCTTCGATAAACGGAATCGGGTTCTGCTTGTTGGCGTGCATCTGGAAAATCCGTGAGATACGCTCTTTGTTTCCTGAGCGGGTGTTCAACACATAGGAACCCGCTTCCAGCTTACCCGAATACGCGCGGATGAAGCACAGACGGCCTACGAAGGGGTCAGTTGCGATCTTGAAGCCCAAAGCTGAGAATGGCTCTTTAGCATCCGGCTTGCGGGAGATCTCGTCGCCCGTACGGGGATCGGTACCTTTTACCGCCTCTTGGTCGAGTGGTGAGGGCAACAACTCCATCACGAAGTCGAGCATCGTTTGCACGCCTTTGTTTTTGAACGACGAACCGCAGACCATCGGTACGATGCTGTTGTCAAGCACGGCCGCGCGCAATGCGTCTAGGATTTCCCGCTCCGTCAGGCTATTGGGGTCGTCAAAGAATTTCTCCATCAACGACTCGTCGTATCCTGCTACCGCTTCCAACAGTTTCTCGCGGTAGTCCGCTACGTCGTCGGCCATATCCTCAGGGATAGGCACTTCGGTGAAGGTCATGCCCTTGTCATGCTCGTTCCACACGATACCCCGGTTGTTGATCAAGTCGACGACGCCCTTGAAGTTATCTTCCGAACCAATCGGCAATTGCAGCGCCACGGCTTCCGAGCCCAGCATTTCCTTCACTTGATTGACCACTTTCAGGAAGTCGGCACCGGAACGGTCCATTTTATTGACAAAGCCGATACGGGGCACACGGTAGTTGTCCGCCAGGCGCCAGTTGGTCTCGGATTGAGGCTCGACACCGTCAACCGCCGAGAATAGGAACACCAGGCCGTCCAATACGCGCAACGAACGGTTTACCTCTACGGTAAAGTCAACGTGGCCGGGCGTATCGATTACGTTGACGTGGTATTTATTGCCACGGTAATTCCAGAATACGGTGACGGCCGCTGAGGTAATCGTGATACCACGCTCCTGCTCTTGGGCCATCCAGTCGGTAGTGGCAGAACCTTCGTGGGTTTCACCCAGCTTATGGTTGACACCCGAGTAGAAAAGAATACGCTCGGTAGTGGTTGTCTTGCCCGCGTCAATGTGGGCGGCAATCCCGATGTTTCTTGTGAATTTTAAGTCTCTTGACATGTTTTTTTAGTTTCCAACTTAGCCC
>Ga0079224_100005797_pt1 | contig 16267 bp, 11 predicted proteins | sample Stecom2015_FD_80414 | JGI IMG/M metagenome (GOLD analysis project Ga0079224, IMG submission 80414) | Agricultural soil microbial communities from Utah to study Nitrogen management - Steer compost 2015 | ecosystem: Environmental > Terrestrial > Soil > Agricultural land | place: USA: Utah...
ACCTATTTTTGAAGAAACCAATTTGGCAGTTGATCACAATTCTTTACTAATGGATGTGATGCAAAAAGTTGCTGAACGTCATAATTTTAAAGTATTGTTTCATGAAAAACCTTTCAAAGGTGTCAATGGTTCTGGAAAGCATAACAACTGGTCTTTGGCAACAGATACAGGTGTCAACTTGTTAGCACCAGGTAAAACTCCTAATAGCAATTTACAATTTCTTACATTCTTCATCAATACTATCAAAGCGGTAGCAGATTATGAAGAATTGTTGCGAGCTTCTATCGCTTCAGCATCCAATGATCATCGTTTGGGAGCTAACGAAGCACCTCCTGCTATTATTTCAATTTTTATTGGTCAGCAATTGACGAAGGTTTTAGAAGAATTAGAAGGAGTTTCTAATGGAAAATTATCACCAGAAGAAAAAACAGATTTAAAACTAAACGTGGTTGGTAAAATTCCAGATGTATTGTTAGATAATACTGATCGAAATCGTACATCGCCGTTTGCTTTTACTGGAAACAAATTTGAGTTTCGTGCAGTAGGTTCGATGGCAAACTGTGCAAATGCTATGACTACACTAAACTCGATTGTATCTAAACAGCTTATCAATTTCAAAAAAGAGGTAGATCACTTGATTGAGAAACAAGGATTGAAAAAAGACGAAGCGATTTTCAATGTATTGAGAGAATATATCAAAGAAACGAAGCACATCTTATTTGAAGGAGATGGTTATAGCAAAGAATGGGAAGAAGAAGCGGCAAGAAGAGGATTGTCTAACCATAAAACAACTCCTGCTGCTCTTAAAGCCAAAATTTCTGATAAAGCTATTCAACTGTTTTCTGAATTGAATGTGATGAGCCGCACAGAGGTAGAATCTCGATATGAAATAGAGCTGGAAGAATATGTAAAGAAAATCCAAATAGAAAGTAGAGTATTGGGAGATATCGTAAGAAATCACATCATTCCTATTGCTTTCAAATATCAAAATGTTTTGATAGAAAACGTTCGCGGCTTGAAAGAAATTTTTGGAAAAGATTACGAAGAGTACGCAGATGAGCAAATCAAAATTTTGAAAAAAATATCGGGACACATCAATCAGTTGAATGCGAAAATGCATGCGATGATGGATGCGCGCAAAGAAGCAAACGCTTTAGAAGATATCGAAGAAAAAGCTCATGCTTATTGCTACAATGTAAAACCATTTTTCGATGAAATTCGCTATCATGCTGATAAATTAGAATTGATGGTTGATAACGAAATGTGGACATTGACAAAATACAGAGAATTGTTATTTACACGATAAAATAAAAGCCTTAGAATTTTTTCTAAGGCTTTTTTTATTCTTCTATCGATTTTTTAGCTTTGATAAAATCGGTAATCAGATAAGTAATCAATTTTCCAATCGTAGAAGGAGCAGTGGAATCTAAAGAAGGAGCGGCTTCACATAGATGTAAATAGCGCGCCATAGCATGACTACCTAATAGATGTATAAAATTTCTCACTTGTACGGTATGGAAACCTGCTGGTGTAACAGCAGAACTTGCAATATTTTCTATAGAATCCAAATCTATCTCGATACCATAAGGTTTGTTTTTTACGAATTCTTTGGCTTTGCGTGCTTCTAATTTGAAATCTTTTTCGCCGCGAACTTCCATTTCTTCGTACGTTGCATATTTGATACGATCGGAGTTTTGTTTGAGTTGATTCCATTGATATTTGGAAGTGTAATTTTCGTGAATACCCAAAATAAAATATCTATATAAAAAATCTTGATCAAAAGCATACGAAAATCCATTGCCACTATGTCGGCCTTCGAGAGCGCGAAAATCGGTATGTGCATCAAAGTTGACAACATTTACCGATTGATTGGTTGCCAAAGAAAGCCCTTTGATGTTTCCGTACGAATTGTTGTGTCCGCCACCAATGATAATAGGAATTTTGCCCGCTTGTATAATTTTGGCGTTTAAATAGGTAACCTGCTTATCGATTTCTTGCACGCATTGATACAGATAATTTTTGTTTTCTTGTATGCTCAAATCCAAGGTTTGAATTTCTTTTTGTATGGCATCAAATTCGAAATACCCCAAAATACTTACCCAACTCCCTTTGCATAATTTATTGTGTTGTATATTTACCAATGCCTGAACAGCCTTGTCAAATGCAGATTCTGTACCCGTACGGCCCATATTGGCTGCTACACCTATGCTTTCTTTTATTCCATATATAATGAATTGAGATTCGGTGTTTTGGAGAAAACTATCCAAGTCTTCTGTATTGGATTTTATTCTAATTTTTTCGCCAAATTTAGTTTCTCCATCTCTTTTATTAATGATGGAGTTGATGGTATCAATGTTAAAAAATAAAAAATTTTTCATAAAAAAATTAGCTCTATATCAGTGATTTCAGCTACTATAAGATTTCTTTATAAAAGTTAAAGTTTTCTATAGCTTTTAATTAACTGAATTATAGATTATTATTTGTAAATTTGTATTGTAATATATAGATCGGTTAATATCGATTAAAATCTTTTTCATAACTATTTTTTTCACACTAACTGGCAACAGTTAGTGTGTTTTTTATACCAATTTCCCATGTAAATATACCGATTCGATTAGATTGCTACCAAAGTTATAAGGAATCGCATAGATAGAATGGATAGGTTTTGTGATAATAAAAGATGCTTTTTTACCTCGTGTAATGCTACCGTAATCTTTTTCTATTTCTAAGGCAAAAGCCGCATTGAAAGTTGCTGCATTGATAGCTTCTTCAGGTGTCAATTTCATTTTGATACAAGCAGTAGCAACTACAAAATTCATATTACCACTTGGAGTTGTTCCGGGATTGTAGTCTGAGGCAATCACCAAAGGTAAATTGGCATCTAATAATTTTCTTGCAGGTGTATAAGGTATCGAAATAAAATAAGAGCAAGTAGGCAAAGCTACCGGAATGGTATGACTATGTACCAACGCTTGTACATCTTCGTCGGTGACAATTTCTAAATGATCTACTGATAGTACATTTTCTTCTGCACACATCTGTATTCCTTGAATCGATGTAAACTGATTGACATGGATTTTAGATTTCAGTCCCAAGGAAGTGGCTTTTCTTATAATTTTTCGTGTTTGCTCTACCGTAAAATATCCAGTCTCTAAGAAGGCATCGACGTATTCTGCCAATCCTAATTCAGTAATTTTAGGTAACATTTGATTGCATATTTCCTCTACATAACCATCTGGATTGTTCTTGTATTCATTGGGTACTGCATGGGCACCTAAAAAAGTTGCTTTGATGGGCAATGGATAATTGTCTTTCAGACGTTTGATGACATGAAGCATTTTTATTTCGGCATCTACACTCAACCCATACCCCGATTTTATTTCTATTGCACCCGTACCCAAACGGATCAATTCTTCCAAGCGAGTAGCCGCATCGCGGTACAATTCTTCTTCGCATGTGTTGCGCAATTTTTCTACCGAATTGAGAATTCCTCCACCTCGTTGGTAAATCTCTTCATAACTCAGACCGTTGATACGATCTACAAATTCTTGTTCTCTATTGCCTGCATATACGATATGAGTATGACTATCTATCCATGTAGGTATAATCATTTTGCCACTGAGATCTACTGAATGATCGTACTTAGTAGGAGCTTGATCCATAGTGCCGTAATCTATAATCGTGTCATCTTCTATCAGTAAAAAGGCATTTTTTATAGATGGTAATTCTTTCATTTGATTACCTTTTAGGATAGGAGTATTGGGTTCTCTAACTTGAAAAAGTTCTTTTATATTGTAAAATAGTGTTGTCATTTTATTGAAAAAAATTTCATTGAGATGCTAAGTTAAAAATATCTCGCGAGATAGTGTATTTTTCATTTGTATGAAACAAAAAAATCCGCTGAAAGCGGAAAAATTAAAAGTTGGGACTCAAATTGTATTTTCTATAGAAACTATCGATGATTTCTACAACTTCGTCTGCCGTATCTACAATTTTGATTAGATTCATATCTTCAGGAGAAATGTTGTGATATTTTTCTAACAATACTCTTTTTACCCATTCAAAAAGTCCTGACCAAAATTCGGTACCTACTAAGATAATAGGGAATTTACCGATTTTTTTGGTTTGAATCAATGTAATCGCTTCGAATAATTCGTCTAAGGTGCCAAATCCACCAGGCATTACAACAAAACCTTGTGAATATTTTACAAACATAACTTTTCTTACGAAGAAGTAATCAAATTGTAAATTTTTGTCGTGATCTATATACGGATTGAAGTGTTGCTCGAAAGGCAGTTCTATGTTTAGTCCTACGGAAACTCCACCACCAAGATGAGCTCCTTTGTTAGCAGCTTCCATGATTCCTGGTCCGCCACCCGAAATGACACCGTAGCCAGCTTTACTGATTTTGGTAGCAATTTCTTCTGTCAGTAAGTAATAGCGATCGTCGGGTTTGGTACGAGCCGAACCAAATATAGAAACACATGGACCGATTCTACCCATTTTTTCATATCCGTTAACAAATTCGCTCATGATTTTGAATATAGCCCATGAGTCGTTTGTTTTTATTTCATTCCAGCTTTTTTGTTGAAAGCTTTTTTTAATTCTTAAGTCGTCTTCATTAAAATTCTCAATCATAACTTTTTTTTTTCTAATATAATTCTTTTGATAAAAATTTTGCCGTGTAGCTTTCTTTCGATTTACTTACTTGTTCGGGTGTGCCTTTAGCCACCACATTCCCTCCTTTTTGTCCACCTTCTGGTCCGATATCTATGATATAATCTGCTATTTTTATAACATCTAAATTGTGCTCGATTATCAAAACAGTGTTTCCTTTATCTACCAATTTTTGTATCACATCCATCAACACACGGATATCTTCAAAATGTAGGCCAGTTGTTGGTTCGTCTAAAATATAAAATGTATTTCCAGTATCTTTTTTAGACAATTCGCCTGCTAATTTGATGCGTTGTGCTTCGCCTCCAGAAAGCGTTGTACTTTGTTGTCCCAAGGTGATGTAACCCAAACCTACATCTTGTATGGTTTTTATTTTTCGGTGAATTTTTGGAATATTTTCGAAAAATATTACGGCTTCGTCTATCGTCATTTCTAACACATCTGCAATAGATTTTCCTTTGTAACGAATTTCGAGAGTTTCTCTATTGAATCGTTTTCCATTACAAGTTTCGCATTCTACATATACATCGGGCAAGAATCCCATATCGATGGTGCGAAGTCCTGATCCTTCACACGTCTCGCAACGTCCACCTTTTACATTGAAACTAAATCTTCCCGGTTTGTATCCGCGTATCAATGCTTCAGGTGTTTTTGTAAAGAGGTTTCTTATTTCGGAGAAAACCTCGGTATATGTAGCTGGATTGGATCTCGGCGTTCTACCGATTGGCGACTGATCTATTCCAATAACCTTATCTATATGCTCTAAACCTTTGATAGAATCATAGGGTTGAGGAACTTTTACAGCATTGAAAAAATGTGCATTGAGAATCGGGTAGAGCGTTTCATTGATCAAAGTAGATTTACCACTTCCAGACACACCTGTAACACATATCAATGTTCCTAATGGAAACTCTACTTGTATATTTTTCAAATTGTTGCCTTTAGCACCTTTTAGCACAATTTTTTTTCCATTTCCTTTTCTTCGTGTTTTAGGCACAGGAATTTCTAAGCTACCGTTGAGATATTTGGCTGTGAGAGTATCTTGCTTGAGAATTTCTTGTGGAGTACCTTGACTGATGATTTGCCCTCCATTGATACCAGCACGTGGCCCAACATCGATAACGTAATCTGCGCGTTCGATCATATCTTTATCGTGCTCTACCACCAAGACTGAGTTGCCGATATCTCTAAGTTGTTCTAACGAAACGATTAGTTTTTCATTGTCTCGCTGATGCAAACCGATACTAGGTTCGTCTAAAATATAGAGCACACCAACTGATTGCGAGCCAATCTGTGTGGCCAAACGAATGCGTTGTGCTTCACCGCCAGATAGCGTTTTTGAACTGCGATTGAGCGAAAGATAGTTGAGTCCCACATCACGCAAGAAAGACAATCTACTTGTGATTTCTTTCAGGATTTCTGCAGCAATGGTTTTTTGTTTTTCGGACAAATGTTGAGGCAACTGGTCAAACCACTGAGAAAGTTGATCTATATCCATAGATACAAGTTCCCCGATACTTTTTTCATTAATTTTGAAATATAAAGATTCTTTTCTCAATCGAGATCCTTGACATTCTGGGCAAATTTTTTCGTCCATAAATTCGTTTGCCCATCGTTTGATACTAGAAGATGTAGCTTCTTCGTATTGATTTTTTATAAAGTTGGAAATTCCTTCAAAATCTATTTTATAATCTTTCGTAATACCTAAAGTGGTAGATTTTACAGAAAAACTTTCATTTCCTCCATACAAAATCATATCCATGGCTTCTTTGGGTATCGAGGCGATGGGATCGGAAAGTTTGAAGGAAAATTTTTCGGCAATAATTTGTAATTGTTTGAATATCCAAGTGCTTTTTTGCTCACCGATAGGAGCTAAGCCTCCGTTTTTAATTGAAATTTTATCGTCGGGTACTATCTTTTGGATATTGATTTCTTGTATAGTACCTAAACCTGAGCAAGTAGGACACGCACCTTTGGGTGAGTTGAACGAAAAATTATTGGGTTCGGGAATAGGATAGGATATACCTGAAGTCGGACACATCAAATGTCTACTAAAAAAACGAGCTTGCTGAGTGTTGTGTTCCAAAACCATCAGAATATCATCTCCGTGATGCATAGCAGTCTGAATACTTTCTGCTAAGCGTTTGCGAGCATCTTCTGTATCTTCTACTTGTATACGATCGATTACTATTTCTATATCGTGAGTTTTGTATCGATCGATTTTCATACCGTGATACAAATCTATGATTTCGCCATCTACACGGACTTTGAGAAAACCTTGTTTATTTATCTGTTCAAATAATTCTCTGTAATGTCCTTTTCTTGAGCGAACTACGGGAGAAAGGAGATTGATTCTTTTCCCTTTGTACGATTCTATAATGAGATCAATGATTTGCTCATCCGAATAGCTAATCATAAGCTCACCGGTTTCGTAACTATATGCGTCCGCAGCACGAGCATAGAGCAAACGCAAGAAGTCGTATATCTCGGTGATCGTACCTACGGTAGATCGTGGGCTTTTGTTGGTAGTTTTTTGTTCGATAGCAATTACAGGCGAAAGACCATTGATTTTATCTACGTCGGGTCTTTCCAATCCGCCTAAAAACTGACGTGCATACGAAGCAAAAGTTTCGATATATCTCCGTTGTCCTTCGGCATAAATGGTATCAAATGCTAAAGAAGATTTACCCGAACCAGATAGTCCTGTGATGACAACGAGTTTTTCTCGAGGTATTTCTACATCTATATTTTTTAAATTGTGGACACGAGCGCCCAAAACTTCGATTTTTTCTTCCAAAATAGTCTTCCGATTTTTGATAACTTACAAATATACAACAAAGCTCATTTTTAATATTATAAAGCTTTGCTAAACTTTATTCGATACGTAAATTTATTAAGTTTTCTCTGTATTTTTCCATGAGTTTATTGCGATATACAATTCCTACTACTTTCTTTTGGTGAGTAACGATAGCATAATCTTGTTTTTGTTCGTCCATGAAGCGCAATGTGTAAGAAGTAGAGGATTTTTGCAGGATAGTAGGTTGTTTTTTTATATAATCTTGAATTTTAGCGTACTTACATTCAAAATCGTCAAATAATATATGTTTTACCTCGTGATATTCTAATATACCCATGTATTCGTTTTCTTCCGAAATGATAGGTATGACTTGTTGATTGGTTTGAAGAAAGATTTCTTTTACGCTGTAAAAATTTTGATGAATAGATAGTGTGTTAATGGAATAGATATAATCTGCTAATTCGATTTTAGATAAAATATTTTGGTCTTTGTCGGACGTAAATACAATGCCTTTATCTGCTATAGAATAGATATCCATCGAATACTTATCGTATCTTTTTGAAATGGCAATACTAATTGAAGAAACAATCAAAAGCGGCACCATAAGTCCGAATCCACCTGTGATTTCTGCAATAAGGAAAATAGCTGTCAATGGCGCATGAAACAATCCGCTCAGAACACCAGCCATACCTACTATAGTAAAATTTTCTACCGAAAGATTTTTTACACCTAAAAGTTCTAAAAATTTGGATGTAATATAGCCTAAATATGAGCCTACAAATAGAGAAGGTGCAAAGTTACCTCCATTTCCTCCCGAACCCAGTGTCAATCCAGTAGCAATACTTTTGAAGAACATGGTCAATAATACAAAACTCCAAACAACCCATTGGTTTTGTTGAAATTTTTCTACTAAAGAGTTGGATAAAATTTCATCAGCTTTGTCTTCTGATAACAATTTGATGCTTTCATAACCTTCACCAAATAATGTGGGAAAAACGAAAATAAGTATAGCCAAAAGCGATGCACCTACCAATGCTTTGGAATAAGGGGCTAATCTAAAATTATTCACACTATGCTCAATTTTTCGGAACATACGTGCGTGATAAACAGCAAAAAATCCTGAAAGAATACCTAATATTACATAGAAGAAAGTATTGCTATAGTCGAAAATCAACTGTTGTTTGAACGATAAGAGTATATTTTCTTTCAGAATAACCGTAGAAACAATAGCACCTGTAGCAGACGAAATCATCAAAGGAATAAAGGCTGTAACGCTCATATCTGCCAATATTACTTCTATGGCAAATAATACTCCAGCAATAGGTGCATTGAAAGCTGCAGAAATACCTGCTGCCACTCCACAAGCTAATAGCAAGGTGCGATTTTTATAGGTAAGTCTATATTCTTGTGCATAATTAGAACCAAAAGCAGCACCTGTAATGGTAATAGGAGACTCTAATCCGGCTGAACCTCCCATACCTACTGTGAGCGAAGAAGTTAGAATCTGAGCGTACATTTGCTTTCTGGGCATGATACCAGATTTTTTGGCTACAGCAATCAAAATTTGTCCTGTACCTTTCTCTATTTTTCCACCCAAAAAACGCTGAATTACAAATACGGTAAGCACAATACCCACGATAGGCAAAATACTATTGCTATAAGGCAATTTGTACAACTGATCTATATGAGAAGCTGTTTCGTAAACCCAATGTGCAAATGATTTTAATACAATCACTGCCAACGAAGAAGAAATTCCAACTAATACACAACTCAGATAAATAAACTGACGCTCTGTAAGTATCGATTTGATAACATACAGAAAGCCTTCCATGTATTTAAAAGTTTTCTTTACTATGTAAATAAATTTTGATTTCTTTTTCGGCATAATTTTTAAAATGAACTACAAAAGTAATTTATTATGCTATAAATTTTGCTTCTAATTCTATTTTCTTTTTCTCAGAAAAAATCATTAACTCTCTAAAAAATTTAAAAAATTCATCTTCAAATAAATCGTATTGTTCGTGAAGCAATTCTACCGACTCATTCATTTTTGAAGGAAAGGAAAAACGCTGATCCATCTGAGATAAAATACTCTGAAGTTCGATGAGATATTGATACCTTTCTAGCCAATTGTATTTAGTTATATACGGAAGTATATTTTTAGTTTTCTGATTGAGCTCATTTTCAAATGTTGCGAGAGTTTCATAAAATTTTTTGGCATATTCGTTTAGAGGTATATGGTGATACAAGGACCAATGTTTTGCTAGAAAATGATCGTAAAACATATCTATGATTATTCCAGAAAAATGATTGTATTTGGGCACTAAGCGATATTTGCTTTTTCTAAAAATCGGGTGCATGTCCGTAAAAGTGTCAATTTCTCGGTGTAAAAGCACGCCAATCTGAATATCTGGGTGAAAATGCTTGTACTCTTTTCCTCGAATTCCATCTCCCATAAAATTGCCAATTTGTATTCTGGGATTTTCTCCTGATAGATAAATATGTGCCAAATAATTCATACTTCTAAAGATTTCTTGATTAAAGATACTATTAAAAAATCACAAATAGTGTATCTTTGAAATATAAAATTTTGAAACATACTATGACATTAATAAAATCAATCTCTGGAATTAGAGGAACCATCGGTGGCGAAGTAGGCGAGAATCTTACCCCATTGGATATTGTAAAATTTGCAGCAGCTTATGGCACTTTTCTAAAGAAAAATCTCAATAAATCTACTTTAAAGGTAGTTATCGGTAGAGATGCAAGAATTTCGGGTTCTATGGTGCATCAATTGGTACAAAATACTCTAATAGGTCTAGGTATCGATGTGATAGACTTAGGACTATCTACTACGCCTACGGTAGAAGTGGCTGTACCCATGGAAAATGCCGATGGGGGTATCATACTTACAGCTTCTCACAATCCCAAACAATGGAATGCTCTGAAATTATTGAATGCGAAAGGTGAGTTTTTGAGCGGAAAAGAAGGCGAAGAAATATTGAAAATAGCAGAATCGGATAAATATTCTTTTGCAGAAGTAGATGACTTAGGTACTATAACTGTAAAAAACAATTATATAGATATACATATTGATCGCGTATTGCAAATACCATTGGTAGATATAGAATCGGTGCGTCGTAAAAAATTTAAAGTAGTAGTAGATGGTGTAAACTCTACAGGTGGTGTAGCTATTCCCGCTCTATTGAAAAAAATGGGGGTAGAAGTAGTAGAATTGTATTGCGAGCCCAATGGGCATTTTCCACACAATCCCGAACCACTCAAGGAACACTTGGGAGATATCTGTAAAAAAGTGATAGAAGAAAAAGCAGATTTTGGTATAGTTGTAGATCCCGATGTAGATCGATTGGCTTTTATTACCAATGAAGGAGAAATGTTTGGTGAAGAATATACTTTGGTAGCAGTAGCAGATTATGTATTGAGCAAAACACCTGGAAATACAGTATCGAATATGTCTTCTTCTCGAGCATTGAGAGATATTACCGAAAAACACGGAGGTACTTATAAAGCGTCTGCAGTTGGTGAAGTAAATGTAGTAGAATTGATGAAAGATACCCAAGCAATCATTGGCGGTGAGGGCAACGGAGGAATCATTTATCCCGAAGTACACTACGGAAGAGATGCTCTAGTGGGCGTAGCTTTATTTCTTACTCATCTGTCTCATCTAAACGTAACTGTTGCAGAATTAAGAGCCACATATCCACAATATTTTATGAGTAAAAACAAAATAGAATTGACTCCGGATCTCAATGTAGATTTGATTTTAGAAAAAATGGCTCAAAAATACCAAAACGAACAGGTATCTACCATAGATGGTGTAAAAGTCGATTTTGATAACAATTGGGTACATTTGAGAAAATCTAATACCGAACCGATAATTCGTATATATACGGAAGCACCAACTCAATTGGAAGCTGATGATTTAGCTAAAAAAATTATGGGTGAAATTTCTGAAATAGCCAATATGTAAAGCATTCAGACCTATCAAAATATCAATTTTTATGAAAAAAATACTTTACTTTTTTGGATTGGTAAGTCTTGCATTTTCGTGTAAATCTGGAAGTACATATAAAGGTTATGATTTGGATTTGAGAAATTCTCTTCAAATCGAGGCTAAGAAAGGCGAAGTAATCGAAATGAAAATGACTTCTAACCCGACTACGGGTTTTGATTGGTATTCCAACTACGATGAAGCAAATCCATATATCGAAATGCAATCTACCTTTGAAAATATAGAAAAAAATGCTGAAATGGTAGGAGCCCCGAGCTATAAAATGTATAAAATCAAAGGGTTGCAATCCGGACAATACACCTTGCAATTTGAATACAAACGCAGTTGGGAATCTACGGAAAAACCAATACAGACTAAAACTGTACAATTGATAATTAAATAAAAAAAGAGAGGTTAACTAACCTCTTCTTTTTTGCCTTCATGTTTCCATCGCTTATGTGTCCAAAAATAATAATCTGGTTTTTGATAAATCTGATTTTCTACCAATTGCAAGAAACGTTTGGTAATACCGTATGGAGGTACAGATGTTACATCATCAGAAATTTCTATAAAGGTTGCTTCGTAATATCCTCGTTTTACCTTAGAAACTTGCAGATAAAGTACATTCATATCCAGCTCTCGGGCTAAATTTTCAGCACCCATATGTATTGGGACTTCAATGCCCATAAAATATTCCCAGTGTAAACCTTTTCTCAATATAGGTGTCTGATCACTCAAGAATAGATAAATGCCATGCAATCCTTTTTGCTGATTGAGGCGAATGGCCTTGGTAGTTTCTTTGGTAGAGATGAGAGTGGCATCAAATTTCGATCTAATATCTCGTACCAACTGGTCGAAATATTTGTTTTTAAGTTTTTTATAAATACCAAATCCCTTAAAATCGATATATTTTCCTAAAATAATCACCCATTCCCAACTGGCGTAATGCGGAGTCATCAGTACGATGCTTTTGTCTTTCTTTTCGTACTCTTTTACCAATTCTATATTGGTAAATCGATAACGTTTCTTCATTTCATCAGATGTGATAGAGATGGTTTTAATCATTTCTAAAAACATATCACATAGATGTTTGTAAAATTTTTTCTCAATCTGCAATCGCTGCTTGTCATCTAAATGGGTAAGTGTTATCTTTAGATTATTTCTCACCGTTTTTACGCGATAGCGGATTATTTTATATAAAATTATATATACTATATCCGAAATGAAGTATAATAATCGAAAAGGTAGTACAGAAATACACCACAAAAATCTGTATATAATTATAAATGCTATATATTGCATGGATCAATTTTTGCACAAAGATAATTCGAATAATAGTTAATCTTAAAAAGTAATCTATGAATTTTACAATTTTAGGTCTGATACTAATCAATTTTTTACTTACAAAAAAAGGTTTTGATGATCAGCACTTTTTCAATAAATATAAATTTCATATCGGTTCTATCCAATCTGGAGAAAAATATCGTATGCTTTCGTCTGGATTTCTACATGTAGATTGGAATCATTTTATATTTAATATGCTGACTCTCTACTTTTTTGGTCCCTTTATAATAGCGCATTTAGGGAAATTTCATTTTCTTCTTATTTACTTTACAAGCCTTGTAGTGGGTAATCTCATTAGCTATAAAGTTCATGAAAGAGAAATAAACTATTCAGCAGTAGGAGCTTCTGGTGCCATAATGGGTATTATTTATGCAACTATCTTACTGGCACCTCATAGTAAGATTTATTTCTTTTTTATACTTCCAATGCCTTCTTATATTTTTGGATTGCTGTACTTGCTCTACAGCATATACGGACTAAAAAACATACAAGATGGAATTGGTCATGCTGCACATATTGGTGGGGCAATAGCAGGATATATTAGCATATTGTTGTTAGAAACAAGTGTATTTTTTCATAATAAATGGATAGCCTTATTGCTTTTATTACCCATTTTGTACTTTCTTTATTCAATAAAAACCAATAAAAACTAAAAAAAATTAAATATATTTTAATTTATTTTGGTAAAAAGTTTAAATTTATAAAGCTAAAACCAAATAAATTATGATAAAAAAATACTTCATTTCCCTGACGTTCTTTTTATTGTTTGGGACATTTACTATTTATGCGCAATATGCGATCAAACATTATATTGCTCCTGCTCCTTGGAAATATTGGAGTCAAGCTAATGAAATTGTAATTGGAACTAAAACTCCAGGCGTAATTGTAGATGTGACCTTAAAAAAGAGTGATGGAACATTTATTACTACGCTCCAAGTATCAGAAAATAACCCGATTTCTTATCGTTTTGAAGGAACTTATACTTCTACGGCATACAATCCATTAGAAACAGTGCTTACAGATGTAGGTCTGATAGTAGAAGCTACCGAACCCATCATGGTAAATTTGCGAAATATTGCATCTGATGCTGTAAGTTCTACTATTTATAATATAAAAGGAAACGCTTCTTTAGTAAGTTTTGGAAGTGAAGGTTTGGGATTAGAATTTTTAGTAGGGTATTATCGTACATCTACAATCGGATTAGCCATTCCATCTTCCGGTGTTGCCGCTCCTGTATACAGTGTGATGGCAATAGAAGATAACACTACAGTGAGTTTGCCGAGTGGAGATATTGTATTAGACGAAGGTGAAAGTTACTTGTTTACAGCTCCTATCGGTACATTAATTACCGCTGATAAGTTGGTTGTAATGAATACCGGAAGCTATGGCGATACACCTCAGACATGTGGATCTAACGGCCAAGATGGAACTTTTGATCAGATAGCTCCAGTACATTCGTTAGGTACACAATATTTGGTGGTAAGAGGAGAAGGTACAGCGCCAACTCCGAGTCAAGCGGCTTTGCTTTATGGCTCAGAACAAACGGTAATTATAGCATCTCAACCCAATACAGAGGTTACAATCACTACTTATTCTGCTATGGGAATAGAATTGACTACTACCTCCATTACTTTAGCCAGTGTGGGTAGTTATTATAGCTTTTATCACGGCGATGGGTTGAATGCTTATTCTTCATCGCTGATTTCTTCGTCAGCACCTATCATTGTATATTCGGGTACTGCAGTTACCTGCGAGACGGACATTTCTACAGTGTTACCCATTGGTGGATGTTCTGGTGCGCTGAATGTGCAAACAAAAAAGTTTATCAATTACAATAACGGTAACTTGCCTTATTTTGGATTTACTATTATAGAAAGTGAAACCGAACCTGTGTATATCAATGGTGCTAACTTAGAAATAGTAACAGGTAATACGAGAATACCTTTGGGAACTTCTGGTTTTTATTTGCTCATGTTCAATAACATTTCTATTGGCAATCCCAATGATATCATTCTTACCGCAGATTTACCTTTAACTTCTAGTTTGGTACAACAAGGAGATGGTTTTTCTATGTCGGCATTTTTTTCTTCTTTCGGAGAAATTGCTAATCCACCAGTTGTAGGTATTGTAAATAACGATTGTACGGTAACTTTAACAGCAGAAGAAGGTTACTCAGAATATAAATGGTATCAAAATGGTGTACTTATCGATACTACTACACAAAACTACATCACTATATCCGAATCAGGTAACTATAGCGTACAATATCTCAAAATCTGTGGTTATTCGGGTATATCTGTACCAACTTCTATTACGGTAGATCCTTGTGCCGATTTGGAAATAGAAAAGCAAATAATTAATGAAGGGGTCAATGAAGTCACTTTCTTACTTACTGTTACCAATCTCAATGAATATTTTACTTCAGAAAATGTAGTGGTTAACGATCTTTTGCCAGCTGGATATACTTTTGTAAATGCCACAGCAACTCAAGGTGTATATGATGAGAATACAGGTATATGGAATATTGGAACTTTAAATCCATTGCAAACTGTGACCTTGACTATGGTATGTACTATAAATCCTATCAATGAATACACCAATATTGCTACTGTAGAAAGTACGACTGCGGATAACAATCTAGCGAACAATACCGACGAGGCTGGTATAAGTAAGACTGTTGCTGATGTGGATGCTATCAAAGACGATGGAAACGAATATTACATACCCGGACAAGAACTGACATACAGCATTACTATTGTAAATAACGGACCTTCTTATGCATCTAATATCCATGTTTCGGATCCCATGCCTACAGGAATCTCACAAGTTTCTTGGACATCTACCCAAAATACTTATGGATCCGGAGATTTAATAGATTTTATACCTTTACTATTGCCGAATGAAAAAATAATTTATACCGTAAAATTGCAAGTGCCTGAAAGCTATCGAGGAGATTTGGTCAACACGGTTTCTTATCAATCCGATTATTTCAATGATCCGGTAGAAGAATGTACGCGTTGTACAGATATAGATTATCAATATCCTGTTTTTCCAAAAGGTATATCTCCCAATGGCGATGGATTGAATGATCATCTAGATTTAGCAAATTTCTACATTGCTTATATCGAAATATTTAATAGACATGGAAAAATAGTATATTCTAAAGAGCTCTACAAGGATGAATGGAAAGGTCAAAGCAATTCTGGAGAAATGTTGCCCAGTGGAACATATTTCTATCGAGCTTATTCGGTTGGTAAATTAGAATTTACAGGTTATATCGAATTGAATTATTGATTAAAAAAAAAGCGTCCTATTGCACTGCCCCCAAAAAGTTAGACACTTTCTGGGGGCATTTTTATGGAACGAAAAGTCAAATACGATTTAGCATTAAAGCTAAAATGTGTAAAATTGGTAGAAGAGCATTACCTTTCACCATC
>Ga0079224_100005798_pt1 | contig 16264 bp, 11 predicted proteins | sample Stecom2015_FD_80414 | JGI IMG/M metagenome (GOLD analysis project Ga0079224, IMG submission 80414) | Agricultural soil microbial communities from Utah to study Nitrogen management - Steer compost 2015 | ecosystem: Environmental > Terrestrial > Soil > Agricultural land | place: USA: Utah...
GCCTCAACCACCGTGAACGCCACCGAACCGACCTCGGACACATTGCCCGCCACATCCGTCGCCCGGAACTGCACCGAGTGATCACCGACCACATCCACGGTCACCGGATCCGTGTACTCCACGAACCCCGCACCATCCAAGTCGTACTCCACGGTGTCCACGCCCGACCCCGCATCAGACGCAGACACCGTCACCGTCGCCGACCCCACGAAGTTCCCGTCAGCGTCCTGATCACCCGACACCTCCGCCGACACTTCCGGCGGCGTCGTGTCGTCGCCACCACCGTCGGTGACCACGAGGATGCCCGACATCGCACTGTGTCCGGGGATGGCGCAGTAGTACCGGTAGGTCCCCGGCGAGAGGTTCACCTGGACTTCGTGCCGCCCCCCGTTCGGGTCGTTCGGACTGGCGACGATGTCGACGTCGACGTCCTGGTTGTACTCCGGATTCGTCGTGTCGAACGTCAGCGTGTGCGTCATGTACGTGGTGTTGCCGGTGGCTTCACTGTTTTCGAACACGATCGTCGCCGGCCCGGCGGTCGCCGTGGTCGGGAAGGACGCGTACTCCGTCACGCTGTCGTCGGCCGTCCACGTCAGCACCTGCTCTGCGGCCGCCTCCGGCTGCGAGGCATCGACACTGGAGGACGTGATGGTCGGGACCGCCGATACGGGCGCGATGAACACTGCCGTGAGCGCAGCGGCCAGCGCCGCCACGCCCAGCGCTGCCGCACCTCGAACTCGTTCGAACATGGGAATGCCACACCTCTCGTGGTTCCGTTGGGGCGTCGGTGGACGGTGGTGGGGCGGTGCGGGCACGACGCGAAGTCGGGCCTGCACCGCCTGGTCAGCGTCCGGTCAGAGTTCACGCACCCTGATGTTGCGGAACTCGATCGCGTCGTTGTCGCTGTGGTTCTGCAAGCCGATGAACCCGCTGGCGAATTGACGCAGGTCCGTCGGCGGGTCACCGTCACGAGACGATTCCTGGCCGGGCGCGTTCTCGAACTCGTTGATCACGACGCCGTTGCGGATGATCGTGTAGTGCTGATCGACCACACGAATCTCGTAATCGTTCCACTCACCCTTCGGTGTCGCTCCGGCATCGTCCAGGCCGACGACGTCGAAGTTGTAGATCGAACCGGTCTTCTGCGGCTCGCCTGACTCACCGTCGTAGATCTGCACTTCGTGGCCGCAATAGATGGCCACCCAGGCCTCGGAATTCGCCGCGGATCCGGTCTGGCCGCATTCCGGGCGCTGGTCCACCGGCGTTCGAGGATCGGGGAACCGGACGAAGACGCCGCTGTTCGCCCGATGACCCTCCGGGGCGACGTCACGGAACTGCAGCTTCACCGAGAAGTCGCCGAACTCCTCGGCCGAATACCACAACATCCCCAGGCCACCGCGGGCGAACAACGTGCCGTCGTCCTGCAACTCGAAATGACCACTCGGCGCCTGGGACCACCCCTGCAACGACTCGGCGGTCCCGTCGAAGATCGTCACGTAGCCGGTGTCACCGGGCTTACCGATCTCCGACGACGCTGCGGAGCGGATCAACGTCGACCGTTCCCGGCTGGTCAGCACGCCATCATCGACCAGGCCCGCGGCGACGTCACCGACGTGGCGGACGAAGGCACCGTGGTCGTCCCAGCTGCGCTCGTCCTCGATCAGGTCGTTGACCGTGCAGCCGCCGCCGACCCCGTGGTTGGTCACACCGGTGTCGGCATCGCGCAACCACACCGTGTCACGGTCGTCCGGGACCGCGCAGCCGACATTGACCTCGACCTCGGCCGTCATCGTCTCGCCGTCGGCATAGGTCACGGTCAGCGTCGCCGTGTAGGTGCCCACCGCGTCGTAGGTGTGCCTCGGGTTCGCCTCGGTCGACGTCGTACCGTCGCCGAGATCCCACTCGTAGGACACACCACCGGAACGCGCGCCGGTGAACGCGATGGTCAGCGGCTTGTCCTGCACGGCCGTCGCCGACGCCGTGGCTGTCGGGGTCGCCGGCCCACCGCTGTAGGTGACGCGGAGCAGCTTCTGGTTGTCCGTGAGGCTGAAGAACCCGCCGCCGTAGTCGAGCATGTACAGCGCGCCGTCCGGGCCGAACTTCGAGTCCATCATCCAGTGCTGCAGCTCGTTGCTGCCGGCACCGGCGCGGATGATGTGGCGCAGATCCTCAGCGAACAGCGGCGGCGCCTGCTCCTCGATGCCGTCCGGATCCACCGTCACCGCGATGCGGTTGTTGGGATTGGACTCGTCCCCGATGAGCCACTTGTCTTCCCAGTACGACGGCCAGGCGACACCGCTGTCGGTGTTCACGTTCTCGCGGTGGTACGTCGGGCCGCTCATGATGGCCTGGCCGCCGCCGCGCAGGTACGGCTGCGTGTACGTGACGTCGTCCAGGTCATAGGTCGGTACGCCGCTGCCGTCGTCGCGCTCGGGGAAGACCGGGCCACCACCGCCGGGCGCGTACCAGATCATGTTGTCGCGCGCGGGTGGGATGTCGACGAGCCCGGTGTTACGCGGCGAGGTGTTCTTCAAGTTGTCGCAGTCGTACCACCCGGTCAGGATCGAGGCGTCCTCGTTGCTTCGGTCACGGTAGGGCTGCCGGTTGCCCATGCAGTACGGCCAGCCCTGGTTACCGGCCGAGGTGATGATCGTCGCGGTCTCGTACTTCGCCGGTCCCAGCTCGGGGTCGGGTTCGAACGCGTCCGGGCCGACCCAGGCGGCCTTCAGCCAATCCGTCTCAGGGTCGATGCTCAGCGTCGAGATGTTGCGAACGCCCATCACGTAGATCTCCGGGCGGGTCTTGTCTCCGGGGTCTTCGGACTCCGGGAACAGGTTTCCGTCGGGAATCGTGTAGGTGCCGTCGTCCTCCGGGTGGATCCGCAGGATCTTCCCGTTCAGGTCGTTGGTGTTACCCGAGGTCCGGCGGGCGTCCTGGAACGAGACGCCCTTGTAGTCCAAGGTCCAGTTGTTGCCCGAATAGCCGCTGGAACCCTGCGACGAGTTGTTGTCGCCGGAGCCCACGTAGAGGTTGCCTTCGGAGTCGAAGTCCATTCCGCCGCCGGCGTGGCAGCAGCTGTGGATCTGTGTGTCCCACTGCAGCAGGTCCACCCGCGAATCCAGGTCGATCGTCGCGGTCGCGGCGTCGTAGGTCAGCCGCGACACCGTGCGCTGGCCGATCCGGTTCTCCACGTCGATGGACTCGTAGGGCATCCACATGATGTAGATCCACCCGTTGTCGGCGAAGTCAGGGTCGAGGGTGATGCCGACGAGGCCTTCCTCGGCCTTCACCAGCTCGCCGCCGCTGCCCCGGTTGCCGAACACGTCCAACGTGGCCAGGAGTTTGACGTCCTCGGTCTCCGGGTCCCACTGGTGGATGGTGCCGCAGCCCAGGCCGACGTTCGGGTCGTCCCAGTCCGGGATTGGCCCGGACGGGCAGGCGGCCTTGCCGATGTAGAAGACGGTGCCGTCCGGAGCGATGTCGAGCCCGTGCGGCTCACCGATCTGGTCGAGCTGGCCGTCTTGGTTCTTCGCCGTCAACCGCTCGATCTCGTAGTTGGAGCCGATGGTCGCCTGGCAGTCGCCGCGCGCCATGCCCGTCGTCCACTGAATCGCGCCGAGCAGGTGGCTGCGGAAGCGCTCCTCGGTGTAGCTGTCGGCGGTGCCGCCCATGCCGGTGTAGAACGAGCGGCCGCCGTCGTAGTCGCGGCACCACGAGATCGGGTGGAAGGCGCCGTTCTCGCCCTCACCCGGGTCGTAGGTCTTCTCTTGGACCTGGGCGATGGTGTGCACCTCGCCGATCGGGTTGGGCGCCCAGTTCATCCAGCGGTCGGTACGGGTCCACGTCTTCGGCAGCCCGTCGTTCGCCGGGTGCTGCCGGTCGACGACGCTGACCGTTGCCTCCTGCGGCTCGATCGGCTCCGGCTCGGTGGTCGCGTCACCGGTGAACAGTTGTAGTTCAGCCAGCTGAGTCAGGTCGTCACCGGCGTTTGCCGTGATATCGAGCCGGTAGTACTGGTAGGCCTCGGTGTTCTCGAACTGGAAATCCCGTGTCAGGAACCGGTTCGGGAAATCCTCCCCGCTGCGGCTGTCCAGGTCCGTCCACGTCTGGCCGTCGGCCGAACCCTGCAACGTCCAGTCCTGCGGGTCGCGCCCGGCGAAGTCGTTGGCCGAGGTCAGGGCGTATTGGGTCACCGCGGCTGGTTCGGCCAGCTGAAGCTCGATCCACGCGGTCGGCTCGAAGGCCAGCCACTTGGTGCCGTCGTCACCGTCGATGAGGTTGGCCGCGATCTCGTTCGGCGGGTTCTCCGCGCTCGCGCTGACCTCCACGACCTCCTCGGGATCGGGCAGCGCCCCGACCGGACGCGTGCCGATCAAGCCGGTGAACCAGTCCGAACGCTCCTGAGCCCGCGCCGCGTCGCCGATTCCGAGAAAACCGCCGCCGGCCTCGATATAGGCCTCGAGCGCAGCCTCTTGCTCTCTGCTCAGCTCGGTGCCGGTCGCGGAGAGGAACACCACGCCGCGATAGGCGCCCAGGCTCTGCGGCGAGAACACCGACGGGTCCGTCGACTCCTCGACGGCGAAGCCGTGCTGTGTGCCCAGGTCCTTGATCGCCTCGGTGGCCGCGGCGACGGGGTCGTCCTGCTCGTCGGCAGCGCCGTGGAACACCAGGACGGTGACCTCACCCGACGCGGCGGCATTGGTACGGGGCGACATCCGGGCCGCGTCGGTCTCGCCCGCCCGATCGTCCTGGCCGGTCGCCGACGTCGGCGTGGGTGTCGGCGTCGGCGTCGGCCCACCTTGGGCGGGCACCGCCGACAGGCCGAGCGCCATCGCGGCGCTCGTCGCCAGGATCGCCGCCCGCCGCCAGCGGGCCGGAGGGGCCCCCTGACGGTGCGGACGTGCCAGACCTCTGCGTCCCATCGCTACTCCTTCACTTGATCGTGCGCCCCGTGCGTGTGCTGGTTCGGCCCAGTCATCGTGGTGGTGGTAGCTGTCCGCGGTCGGCGTTCCTGCAGGTCACCGCGGGGTGGCGTCGGCGAGCCCTACTCGTGGTCGCCGTGGCCCTTGAAGCGGTCTAGCGCCTCCTGCGCGTGGTCGGGGATGCTGCCGTCGGCGTTGCGGACGAGGAAGATCCCCGACATGCCCTGCTCGGAATGGAACTGGACGTGACAGTGGTACATCCACGCCCCCGGCCCCACGTTCTCGCCGGCGATCACCTGGAAGCCGAACGACGAACCGGGGTTGAGGTCCTTGTTGTCGATCACTGCGCTGGGGTCGTTCGGCCCGCTGAGCCATCCGGTGCGGTTGTCGACCCACTTGTGCGCATGTAGATGGAAGGTGTGAAAGAGATCGCCATGCCCGATGGCGATGAACTCGACGCGCTCGCCGAGGTTCGCCTCGAAGATCGGCGTGTCCGGCGCCATCTTGTTGTTGATCATCATGCCGTTGAACACCACGGTGAACTGCCGGTCGGGTAACACGTCACCGCGCCGGCGCACGATCAACGCACCGTAGAGGCCCTTGGCGATGCCGACGGAACCGTGCGGTGATCTCATGGCGTGATCGTGGTAGTGCCAGTACCCGGCGCTGCCCGGCTTCCACAGCCGTCCTGGGCCGGTGGAGGGTGCGTGGCTGCGCCACACGTAGGTACGCGTCTCGCCGGGCTCGTTGAACGAATCGTTCAGCGGGCTACCGTCGGAGTCGACGTCGTAGTCCACGCCGTGCGGGTGGATCGACAGTCGCTCGTCGGTGTTGTTGACCAGCTCGATCTCGAGGGTGTCGCCTTCGAGCATCTCGAGGATGGGCCCGGGCACTGTCGCTTCGCCCGGAGCGTAGCCGTAGCCGATGTCGCCGCTGGGCAATTCCTCGGCGTACAGCGTGATCCGGTGGGTCTCTGCCGTGGCGGAGGCGGCGTGGCGCACCGAGTCGTCCGCTGCCACGGCGGTCGACGCTACGGCGGGAACGGCGACACCTGCCGCAGCGCCGGCCAGCATCACACGGCGTGAGACCTGACGTGCCGATACGGCGTTGTCATCGTGACTGTCAACCATGGGTCTCCATCCGGTCAGCCCGGTGTGCCCGCACCGGGAGGCGACGACTGAGGGGACATCGACGCAGCTCGAGCGCGATGTGGGCGACGTCGGAACGCTGCCTCGTCCGCACTCTCGGCGGTCGCGCTCGTCGATGACATTCCATGACGAGGCACAATAGGGGGACTTTTGCATGGACGTCAATCGAAAGTTTCTGACATATCGTCAAATGCCCGGTGTCTATTGCCTAGCCAGCACCAGGTTTGCCACGGAAGTTTTCGCTGCGGCCGATGCCGGACATGGGTAACCTGGACCCGACTATGCGGGTAAACGCTTTCCTAGTGTGCTGCAGCGTAAGGTCGACGGTTTCACACGGTCAAGGACTCGCCGGGCGCTACGGACCGGTCCGTGTCAGCGCGGGCTGACGACCACGGCGATCAGTCCTGGCCCCACGTGGGCGCCGATCACCGCCCCCACCTCGCTCACCACGACGTCTCCCACACCGGGCAACCGCTCGGCGAGCCGGCGCGCCAAGTCATTGGCGCGATCGGCGTGGTCGAGGTGGTGGACGGCGACGTCGACGCGGGAGCTCTGGTCGACCCCCGACGTCGCCCGATCGACCGCCAGGTCTTCCAGCCGCGCCACCGCACGCGAGGTTGTCCGGACCTTCTCCAGCAGCTCGATCCAGCCATCACGCAACAGGAGCAACGGCTTGATCGCCAACGCCGTACCGACCACCGCCGACGCCGCGCCGACGCGCCCGCCGCGCCGCAGGTGTTCGAGAGTGTCGACGTAGAAGTACGCCGACGATCGCCGCGCGCGCTCCGCGGCCGCGGCGGCGACTTCGTCGGCGGTCAGCCCGCGTTCGGCTGCCTCCGCCGCGGTCAGCACCGCGAACCCGAGCCCCATGCCGAGTGATCGGGAATCCACCACATGCACGGGAATCGGCGCATCACGCGCGGCCAAGCGTGCCGAGTCGGCGGTCCCGGACAGGCTTCCGGACAGATGTACCGACACCACGCTCGTGGCGCCGCGCACGCTGACCGACTCGTAGACGTCGAGAAACGTCCGGGGACTCGGCCGCGACGTCGTGACCGTCGCATGCGAGCGCAGCGCCTCGGCGATGGCGACCGGACCCACGTCGTCACCCTCGTCGTGCGGCTGCCCGTCGACGATCACCTGCAGCGGGACGATCTCGATGCCACGCTCGGCAACGACATGCGGTGACAGGTGGGCCGTCGAGTCGGTGACGATCGCGATCCGGCCGGGCATCAGCCTCAGTCCGGAACGACGTTGACCAGTTTCGGCGCTCGTACGATGACCTTGCGCACGCCCCGCCCCTCCAGCGCGCGCTGCACCGCCTCGGACGCCAGCGCCTGCTCCTGCAGCGTGTCGTCATCGACCGACGGTGGCACCTCGATGCGGTCGCGCACCTTGCCCGCCACCTGCACCACGCACGTCACGGTCTCGTCGACCAACAGGTCCGGATCAGGCGTCGGGAACGGCTCGTAGGCCAGCGACGTCGAATGGCCCAGTCGCGACCACATCTCCTCGGCGATGTGCGGCGCCACCGGCGCGATCATCAGCACCAGCGGTTCAGCCACTTCGCGCGGCACAGCGGACAACTTCGTCAGGTGGTTGTTCAGCTCGATCATGCGTGCGATCGCGGTGTTGAACCGCATAGCGGCCATGTCCGAGCGCACGGCGTCGATCGTGCGATGCAGGATCCGGCGGGTCTCGTCGTCGGCAGGCTCGTCGACGACGGCGGTCTCCCCCGTCTGCTCGTCGACCACGTTGCGCCACACCCGCTGCAGGAACCGGAGCGAGCCGACGACCGCGCGAGTCTCCCACGGCCGCGACTGGTCCAGCGGGCCCATCGACATCTCGTACACCCGGAACGTGTCCGCCCCGTACGCGTCGTACATCTCGTCCGGGGTGACGATGTTCTTCAGGCTCTTGCCCATCTTGCCGTACTCACGGCGGACGGGCTGGCCGTTGTAGACGTAGATGGTCTCCGACGTCTCGGGGTCTTCGACCTCTTCGACCTGCTCGGCCGGCACGTACTGCCCGCGGGAGTCGACATAGGCGTAGGCCTGGATGTAGCCCTGGTTGAACAGCCGGAAGTACGGCTCTTCGCTGGACACCCAGCCCAGGTCGTACAGGACCTTGTGCCAGAACCTGGCGTACAGCAGGTGCAGCACGGCGTGCTCGACGCCGCCGACGTACAGGTCGACGCCGCCGGGATCGTCAGCACTGCGGTCCGGCTGCGGGCCCATCCAGTACCGCTCGACGTCGGGGTCGACGACCCGCTCGTCGTTCGCCGGGTCGATGTAGCGCAGGTGGTACCAGCACGAACCGGCCCAGTTGGGCATCGTGTTGGTGTCGCGACGGTAGCGGCGCGGGCCATCGCCCAGGTCCAGTTCGACCTCGACCCACTCCGGCACCCGCGCCAGCGGCGGCTCCGGCTCGGTGTCGGCGTCGTCGGGGTCGTAGGTCTTCGGCGAGTAGTCCGGCACATCCGGCAGCAGCAGCGGCAACGCGCTGTCCGGCAGGGAGATCGGTCCGACCTCGTCGTACACGATCGGGAACGGCTCGCCCCAGTACCGCTGGCGGCTGAACAGCCAGTCACGCAGGCGGTACGTGACCGTACCGGTGCCCGCACCGCGCTTCTCCAACCAGCTGATCATGGTGGCGATCGCGTCGTCCTTGTGCAGCCCGTTCAAGCTGATCTCGTCGTTGGCGGAGTTGATCGCCGGGCCGTCACCGACGTAGGCCTTGCCGTCGAAGTCGTCCGGCGGCTGCACGGTGCGCACGATCGGCAGGTCGAACTGCTCGGCGAACTCCCAGTCGCGCTCGTCCTGGCCGGGCACGGCCATGATCGCGCCGGTGCCATAGCCCATCAGGACGTAGTCGGCGATGAAGATCGGCACCTGCTCACCGTTGGCCGGGTTGACCGCGTAGGACCCGGTGAACACGCCGGTCTTGTGGCGTCCTTCGGTCTGGCGCTCCAGCTCCGTCTTCATCGACGCCTGTCGGCGGTAGGCCGCGACAGCCTCAGCCGGCGTCGCGAAACCTCCGGTCCACGGCTCGCGCGTACCCTCGGGCCACGCCTTCGCGGTCAATTCCTCGACCATCGGGTGCTCTGGCGCGACCACCATGAACGTCGTACCGAACAAGGTGTCCGGGCGGGTGGTGAACACCTCCAACTCGCCACCGGGCGCCGCGAACCGGACCGTGGCGCCGGGCGAGCGGCCGATCCAGTTGCGCTGCATGGTGCGGACCTTCTCCGGCCACTGGATGCGGTCCAGGTCATCGACCAGCCGGTCGGCGTAGGCGGTGATCCGCATCATCCACTGGCGCAGATTGCGCTGGAAGACCGGGAAGTTTCCGCGCTCGCTGCGGCCTTCGGCGGTGACCTCTTCGTTGGACAGCACGGTGCCCAGAGCGGGGCACCAGTTCACCGGCGACTCGGAAATGTACGCCAGCCGGTGATCGTCGATGATCCGGCGGCGTTCGGCGTCGTCCAGCTCGGCCCAGGACCGTCCGCCCGGCACCTCGCGCTCGCCCGCCTCGAACGCCTTGACCAGCTCGTCGATGGGGCGAGCACGGCCACGGCCACCGTCAGCGTCGGCGTCGTACCACGACTCGAAGATCTGCTTGAAGATCCACTGGGTCCAACGGATGTAGTCGGGGTCGGTGGTCGCGAACGAGCGCCGCTCGTCGTGCGCCAGACCCAGGCGGCGCAGCTGGCGCTTCATGTTGACGATGTTCGCTTCGGTGGTCTCGCGCGGGTGGCGGCCGGTCTGCACGGCGTACTGCTCGGCAGGCAGGCCGAACGCGTCGTACGACAACGCGTGCAGGACGTTGAAGCCGCACATCCGCTTGAACCGACCCACAACGTCGGTGGCGATGTAGCCCAGCGGGTGCCCGACGTGCAATCCCTTGCCCGACGGGTAAGGGAACATGTCCATCAGGAAGAACTTCTTGCTCGGCACGTCTTCACCCTTGGCCGCCGCCTCGTCCGGGTTCGACGTGTGGAACGTGCCTTCGCGTTCCCAGCGGTCCTGCCAGTAGTGCTCGATCCGCTCGGCCAGTTCGCTGGTGTAGCGGTGCGGTGCCTCGTCACCCGTGGGCGGCGTGGTGCTCGTCTGCAGCTGGCTCATCGGGAGTCGTCCCTCATCGTGTCCGTGGTGTCATCAGGCCAGAACGTGAAAAGACCCCTCACGCAGGAGGGGTCCGCCGCGCCGACGTGACGCCATGATCAGGCGTCCACTACCAGTCAGCGCGGCTCCGTAAGGAGAAGCAGGCCTCGCACACGATCAGTTTAGCGCATGTGCCGCGAGCGAGTGTGACGCCCGGGCGGGTCTCCGGCGACCGGGACGAGCCGGGCAGGAGCCGCCGAGCGCTCAGCCTGAGGCCGCGGACTTGACGAGCACAGCGTCCCGGCTGAGCTCACGGAACCCTACGCCCTCGTACAGCTCCCTAGCCGCTGAGTGACCCGGCGCGCCCAGGCAGGCCACCGTCATGTGGGTGGCGCCGGCCGCGCGGGCGAGCTGCATGCCATGCAGAAGCATCGCTCGGGCCAGGCCTCGGCGCCGGTAGTCGGGGTGAGTGCCGACCGGTTCGAACTCAGCGGTCTTGTTCTCCTCGTCCAGCCACATGATCGCCGACGACACCATCGAGGCGTCCGGAGCCTGCACCAGGACGTGCAGGTCACCGCGGTATCCCGGCGACGTCCGGACACCTTCGTAACTTTCGGCTGTGTACGCCGAGGGCGCCCAGGCGTCCACGTGGGCCTGAACCACAGCCTGCGCATCGACGTGGTCGGCGGTGCGGAACCGGAAACCGTCGGGCAGCACCGGCTGTTCGATGTCGACGAGATCGCGTTCGTTGAGCCGGGACCAGGTGCCGGTGTCGCCGAGTGAGGCCGGGTCGGCGTCGTAGCCGTGCGCAGCCCAACGCCGCAGTCCGAACTCGTCTGCGGCTCCGGCCAGCACCGTACGCCGCAGACCGGCGGCCGTGGCCTCGTACCAGCCGATCACCTCGTCGACGAGTTCGGCGTGGTCCGGGTGAACCTGAAACGCCAGGGATGCGCCCGTGACGTCCTTGACCGACCCGTCGCACAGCCGCACCTGACGAGGAAGTCGAGCCCAACCCCACGCCACCAGGTCGCCGCCGGCGAACCAGAGCTCACGCCGCCAGCTCGCGCCGTCATGGACGTGTCCCCGGCCCCAGTTCCACGCCAGTTCGCCGAATGACGCGTCGGCATTCACGAGGTCCGGGCGGATGGCGGTCAAGCGCTGGGCCAGGCCCTGCATGAGCCGTAGATCCGCGCCGGTCAAGGGTTCACTATGGGCCATGGTGCGCCACTGTGGCAGGGTGTCGGGCCCGCCGTCGAATGATTTTCGGGCGGCCGCCGAAGGCACCACGAGGCGAACTGTCGCATCACGAGGCGTGCACGGGTGGTGTGGTTGGGATTCGCATGCTGAACATGATCATTTGGGGATCAAAATACGAGGTACCAGCGGTCCCAGAACTCGATGGTGATCAGGATGGCGATGATCAGGTACCAGACGGCGGTGATCAGCCCGCGGCTGTCGACGACGGCCCGGCGCAGGCCCGCCGGAGCCTTGAGGTGTCCCTCGGACAGGTTGTAGCCGGTCGTGTAGACGAAGATCGGAATCGTGACGGTCCAGACGACCATGCAGTAGGGGCACAGGGCACCGATGTAGTACACGCTCTGCACGAACAGCCAGGTGATGAACGCCGCACCGAACAGGGCGCCGGTGTTGAGACCCAGCCAGAACCACCGCGGCAACCGCGCGCCGCCGAGCACCGCCACCCCAGCGGTCACCACCACCGGAAACGCCGCGACACCGATGATCGGGTTGGAGAAGCCGAACAGCTCGCCCTGCCAGCTCTGCATCACCTGTCCGCAGCTGACGACCGGGTTGAAGCTGCACGACGGCGTGTAACCGGGATCCTCGAGCAACAAGATCCGCTCGATGATGAGGATGGCCGAAGCGACGGCGCTGATGGCACCACCCACGGTGAGCAGCCAGCCGAGCGCGACAGCCGATGCGCGACGTTCTTCGAGCACCTCGACATCGTCGTCGAGTTGGTCTGTCTCCTGCACGGACATAACTCACCTGACGTGTTGGCCGGACGTGTCGGCGTCGGTATCCGACGCACCATCAAACGTACGCCACCGCAACTTTGTGCCCGGCACTGATCACGATTTTGTCGCAGTGTCTCAGCGATGTGTCAGGATCGTCGGGATGCGCGGCACGGATCGGTCCGCCAAGGCGTGGACGGCGACGGCGGTGCTCATGGTGTGCGCGGTGGTCGTGATCGTGGCCGCCGGTCTCGGGCCGATCAACGTCGTCGAACCGGGGTGGCTGTCCGAAGCGGACGGGTTCGACCCCGACGAGCGAACCATGCCTCGGGAGCTGCCCACGACGACCATGACCATGACGTGGCCCACCGAGCGGCCAACGGACACCGGCACCACGGACTTTCCCTGGAACCTCGCCCTCGTCGCGATCCTCGTCGCTGTCGTCGTCCTGGTGCTCATGCTCATCCGGGGTTTCCCCCGGCCCGGGTGGCGGCGGGCTCGCCGCAGCGTCGTAGGCGGAACCGTCGAGGCATGGCCCGATGCGGCTGAGGACCTGCGCGCCGGCGCCCGCACGGCGAGCGGGGTGCTGGAGGGATCGGGCTCCGCCGATGCTCAGACCGTCATCGAGGCCTGGCTCGCTCTGGAGTCCGCCGCGGCCGGTAGCGGTGCCGCGCGAGACCCGGCGCAGACCCCCACCGAGTTCACCGCGGCGCTGCTGCGCCGACACCATGCCGACGAGGTGGCGACGTCGATGCTGCTCGGCCTCTACCACCGCGCCCGGTTCTCCGCGCATCCCGACATCGGCGTCGACGACGTCGCTGCCGCCAGGTCCGCTCTCGCGACGATCTTGCGGACCCTCAGCAGCCACACCACGCCGATGGAGACGCCGTCGTGAGCCGCCGCGACCTGCTGCGCTGCTTGTTCGCCGGTGCCGCTGTCGGCGGCGGCAGTTGGCTGTTCGGCGTCCAAGGCGCACGCCCGATCCTCCTCGGTGCTTGCACCGCAGCAATCGTGGCGGCGTTCATGACCGTGCCGGCCGGGCATCACCCCCGCTGGCCGCACCAACCAGGTTCCGCCCGCGGCGGTGGCTCCGCCCAGGTCTGGCGATTGGCGAACCGGATCACCCCACTGGTCACGCGCCGTGGCGGAGCCGATGCCGTCCTGCAGAATCGGCTCACTCGGTTGGCGGTGGCCCGGCTGGCTCGCCTGGGTGTCGCCTGGACAGACCCCCGTGCGGCCGAGGTGCTCGGCCCCGACGTCTACCGTGCGCTCACCACACCACGGTTCCGCCCCGACCTGAACGAGCTCCAACGCATCGTCTCCGCCGTCGAGAACGCCGACACCGCAGCTACCGGAGGACACTGATCATGACGCCCACGAGCGGCGGGACGACGGCACCGCCCCGGCCGGTCGCCGACATCGCCCGAGTCGGCCGAGACGTACTGGACCGGGTCGGAACGGCCGTCGTCGGGATGGAACGCACCCTGCGCCTGGCGCTGGCGACGGTGCTCGCCGGCGGCCATGTCCTGTTCGAGGACGTCCCCGGCCTCGGCAAGACACTGGCGGCGCGGAGCCTCGCCACCGCGCTGGGCCTGGAGTTCCGGCGCTTGCAATGCACCCCTGACCTCCTGCCCGGCGACGTCACCGGTTCGTTCGTGTGGGATCCGGGTACGCGCGAGTTCTCGTTCCGGCCCGGGCCGGTCTTCGCCGGTCTCCTCCTGGCCGACGAGATCAACCGCACCCCGCCGAAAACCCAATCGGCGCTGCTCGAGGCCATGGCCGAACGCCAGAGCACCGTCGAGGGCCGCACCTTCGAGCTGCCCCGCCCGTTCCACGTGCTCGCCACGTCCAACCCGGTCGAGTACGAGGGCACCTATCCGCTGCCGGAAGCTCAGCTGGACAGGTTCATGCTCCGGCTGTCCGCCGGGTACCTCGAGCCGGCGAGCGAGGTCGAGGTCCTGAACCGGCGCATCGCCCGAAGGCAGGAACAGACCGAGATCGATCCGGTGGTCGACGCCGAGACGGTGCAGGCGCTGCAGGCCGGTGTCGAGTCGGTCGACGTCGACCCGTCGATCATCGCCTACTGCGTCGACCTCACCGCCGCCACCCGGAGCCATCGCGGGGTCGAGGTGGGCGCGTCGCCACGCGGGTCGCTGGCACTGCTGCTGGCCGCCCGGGCCGTCGCCGTCCTCGACGGCCGCGACTACGTCGTCCCTGAGGACGTCAAGGAAGTCGCCGTTCCGGCGCTGGCGCACCGCCTCACGCTCACCCCTGAGGCGTGGACCATGCAGGTCCGGACCGCCGACTTGGTCGCCGAGGTGCTCGATCGCGTCGCAGGCCCGACGTCGACCCGATGATCAGCAGCGGACCGCGGTGGCAGCCCACGCCGGCGCTGAGCCGGTCGGTGCTGCTGCCCATCGTGCTCGCCGGCGTCGGCTTGGCCGCGGGCCGCGTCGAGCTGGTGTTGCTCGGCGTACCGCTGATCGTGGGTACCGCACTGGCGCTCGGTGGGACACGACCCCCGGACGGCGTGCCGCGGGTGCGCGCCATCGGGCCGAAGATCACCGACGTGGGTCGCCCGGCCACGGTGGCCGTCGAGATCGAGCCGTCCGAGGCACAGATGATCACGACGGTGCTGGTACCGGAATCCCCCGGGTCGCTGGCCGAACGCGTCGCCACCGCCGCCCCGGCGGAGCAACCGCGGCACATCGTCGGCGAATCCACGCCCACCACGTGGGGTACGCAGGTGCTGGCCCGGCCCGACCATCTGGTCGTCGGCGCCGACGCCCTGTTCATCGCCGGGCCCGTCACCGCAGCGCCACGCACCGCCCAGGTGTTGCCGGCTGTCACCACCACCCTCCCACCCGGGCCGCTGCCGGCACGTCCGGCCGGCATGGTGGGTGCGCACCGCTCCCAACGCCCGGGCGAAGGAACCGAACTGCACGACGTCTCCCCGTTCGCGCCCGGCGACCGGCTCCGGCGCATCGACTGGCGGGTGACGGCGCGGCAAGCCGGACCCCACGAGCTGCTCTACACCCGCCACACCCAGGTCGACGCGGACGCGGACGTGATCTGCTGCCTCGACAGCCGCTTCGATCTGCAACCGGAGGTACGTCTTTGGTCCGAGCCGGCGACTCCGGAGGACTCCCACGACGCCGGCCCCCGCAGCATCGACATCGGCGTCGACACCGTCGCATCGATCGCCGCGGCCTACATCGCCCACGGTGACCGGGTCGGCGTCCTCGACCTCACCCGCCAGATGGATACCGTCCGGCTGGGCAGCGGTAGCCGGCACCTGCTGCGTCTGCGGACGTACCTGGCTCGTCACACCCATCGGCCGGGCACCGCGGACACCTCGGCACTCCCCCGCCGGGTGCCCCGTTTCCCGCCGGGTGCCGTGGTCGTCGTGGCGTCGGTGTTCATGGACGACGCCGTCGCCGCGCTGGCAACGTCGTGGCGGCGCTCGGGTCACCCGGTGCTGGCCGTCGACGTGCTGCCGACCCCGGTCGTCCGGATGGCCGACCCCGCGGCCACGCTCGCCGCGCGGGTCGTGATAGCCGAGCGAGACGAGCGGCTGCGCTCGCTGGCCGCCTCCGGGGTGCTGGTCACTTCGGCCGAGCCTGCTGCCCTCGCACTGAGCCTGACCCGCTTGCGCCGGGTCGCAGGGAGGGCGCGCCGATGACGACGGAATCGCGGGCCGAGGGCGCGCTGGGCCCCACCCTGCCATCGTGGGCCTTACGGGCGGGTATCGGCGTGGCCGGGTTCGGGACGGCGGCAGCGGCGTGCGCCTGGGCGTCGGCGTCGGTGTTCGTGTTGATTCTGCTGGCCGGGCTCGCCGTCGCCGCGGCTGGCCTGCCCGCCTCGCATTGGCCGTCGGTGCTGCTCGCGGTCTGCGCGGTGGTCGTCCTGGCCGGCGCTGACGGCATCACCGGCTGGACGGCAGGCACGATGTTCGGGATGCACGCCACGCACGTGCTGGCCGCGGTGGGCGCCGTCGTGCCGGTCGACGCCTCGGTCGAGCGCGCCGCGCTGCGGCCCTCGCTCGAGCGGTTCGTTCGGGTCCAGATGGGGGCTCAGCTGCTGGTGCTCTTCGCCTGGCTGCTCACTCGCGGCTGACC
>Ga0079224_100005799_pt1 | contig 16260 bp, 13 predicted proteins | sample Stecom2015_FD_80414 | JGI IMG/M metagenome (GOLD analysis project Ga0079224, IMG submission 80414) | Agricultural soil microbial communities from Utah to study Nitrogen management - Steer compost 2015 | ecosystem: Environmental > Terrestrial > Soil > Agricultural land | place: USA: Utah...
CCCCAGACCCTCGATTGACATGGACGTCATTGCAATGGTGCCGGGGTCAAAATAAAAATACAGGAATCGAGTATGTTCAATATAGTGAGGAAGACCTTCCAGTACGGTAATGACACCGTGACACTGGAAACAGGAAAGGTTGCCCGACAGGCAACAGGTGCCGTAGTCGTCACCATGGGAGACACCCAGGTACTGGCGACAGCAGTAGGCAAAAAGCAGGTCAAACCCGGCACAGACTTTTTCCCGCTGACAGTGAATTACCAGGAAAAAACCTACGCCGCGGGCAAGATCCCCGGAGGTTTCTTCAAGCGTGAAGGACGTCCCACCGAGAAGGAAACGCTGGTTTCCCGTCTGATCGACCGCCCCATCCGCCCATTGTTTCCCAAGAATTTCAATAACGAAGTACAGGTTGTCTGTACCGTTATCTCCGCAGGCAAGGACCAGGATCCGGATATCGCAGCCCTGATTGGTGCCTCCGCAGCCCTCGCCATTTCCGGCCTCCCGTTCCTGGAACCGGTTGGTGCGGCGCGCGTTGGCTACGATCTGCAGGAAGGCTACATTCTCAACCCAAGCCCCAAGGCACTGGAAAACTCTGCACTGGACATGGTGGTGGCAGGAACGAAATCCGCCGTGTTGATGGTGGAGTCCGAAGCAAAACAGTTGAGCGAAGACCAGATGCTGGGCGCCGTCCTGTTTGGCCATGAAGCCATGCAGGTTGTCATCGACGCCATCGCCGAGCTCAAGGCTGAAGCGGGCAAGCCCGCCTGGGAACTGCCCGAGACAGTCGTCAATCAGGCGCTGGTGGATGGTGTCACTCAGGCTTTCGCCGAAAGCATCGGTTCTGCCTATCAGATCTCCAACAAGATGGAGCGTCACGATGCGCTGACCCTGTTGCTGGAACAGGCCGTAAGCCAGTTTGCCAACGAAGAGAACGGCGTGTCCGCCGATGAAGTCGCCGGCGTCTTCTCCTCTCTCGAGAAGAAAGTCGTCCGTAACCGCATCATCGACGGTCATCCCCGTATCGACGGCCGTGACACGCGCACGGTGCGTCCCATTGCCATCGAAACAGGCGTGCTGCCGAAGGCGCATGGTTCTGCGCTGTTCACCCGCGGCGAAACCCAGGCGCTGGTTGTCACCACGCTGGGCGCGGTACGTGACGCACAGCTGATCGAAGGCCTCGACGGTTCCCACAAGGAATCCTTCATGCTGCACTACAACTTCCCCCCGTTCAGTGTCGGCGAAACCGGCATGATGGGCAGCCCCAAACGCCGTGAAATCGGCCATGGCAAGCTGGCCAAGCGTGGCGTACAGGCGGTCATGCCTTCGGAAGAGTCATTCCCCTATGCAATTCGCGTGGTATCCGAGATTACCGAGTCCAACGGCTCCAGCTCCATGGCGTCGGTGTGCGGCAGCTCTCTGGCACTGATGGACGCGGGCGTCCCACTCAGCGCGCCGGTTGCCGGTATCGCGATGGGCCTGATCAAGGAAGGCGATCGCTTCTCCGTCATCACCGACATTCTTGGTGATGAGGATCACTTGGGCGACATGGACTTCAAGGTGGCAGGTACCGCCAATGGTGTCACTGCGCTGCAGATGGACATCAAGATCCAGGGTATCACCGAAGAGATCATGGAGATCGCCCTCAATCAGGCCCACGAAGCACGTCTTCACATCTTGGCCGAGATGAACAAGGTGCTCGACAAGCCTCGCGAAAGCGTGTCGGAGAATGCGCCTTCCATGGCGACTCTGAAGATCGACCCGGACAAGATCCGTGATGTGATCGGCAAGGGCGGTGCGGTCATCCGCAGCATCACCGAGGAAACCGGTGCCTCCATCGACATCGACGATGATGGCAACATCCGCATCTACGGCGAGGACGCCACTTCCCGTGACGCAGCCATCGAGCGCATCCACAGCATCACCGCCGAAGCGGAAGTGGGTCGCCTGTACAAGGGCAAGGTTGCCCGCATCGTCGACTTCGGCGCCTTCATCACCATCCTGCCTGGCAAGGATGGGCTGGTCCATATCTCGCAGATCTCTGCCGAGCGTGTCGAGAACGTGGGCGACTACCTGACCGAAGGCCAGGAAGTGGTGGTCAAGGTCACCGATCTGGATGCGCGCGGTCGCATCAAGCTCAGCATCAAGGAAATCTCCGAGGACGAGAAGGCAGAGTTCGCGGCTGCCGAGTAGTCCTTGATTGATTGCTCTGACAATCCCGCTGGCGCCTCCGGTACCAGCGGGATTTTTTTACCTCTCGCTCCTTGTTTGTCGGGATTCGCGTGTGTCTTTCCAATCTGCGGACTCACTGTTAGCATCTGGACTTTGCTGGCACTTCCAGGAGCCCGCCATGTTGACGATCAAGACACTGTTCGCTGCAGTACTGCTTGTCCTGGTTTCCTGTAGTCCTTCCGACACTGGCGTGCCGGTCGATGGATCCCCAACCTCACCCTCTTCAGCCATCAGGTCAACTTCCGAGAGCGACCAGGCGCTGATCGATCTGGCACGCGGCATTCACGAGCGGGTTATCACACTCGACACCCATGCCGACATCAACACCGCCAACTTCACCGAGACCAACAACTATACCCAGGATCTGGATACCCAGGTGAATCTGCCCAAGATGATCGCCGGCGGCCTCGATGTGGCCTGGTTCATCGTCTACACCGGGCAGGGGCCGCTGACACCGGAGGGTTACGCCGCCGCCGAAGCCAATGCCCTGGACAAGTTTGCCGCCATTCACCGGCTGGCCGAACAGTTCGCTCCCGACACCATAGAGCTTGCCTATACCTCCGATGACGTCCGCAGGATCGCCGCCGCAGGCAGGAAGGTGGCGATGATCGGCGTCGAGAATGCGTATCCGATGGGGCTGGATTTGGGCAATATACAGCGCTACCAGGAAATGGGCGCGCGCTACGTATCCCTGGCCCACAACGGTCACAGCCAGTTCGCAGATTCCAACACGGGCGAAAGAGATGGTGTGTGGCTGCACGGCGGGCTCAGCGATCTGGGGCGGCAGGCAGTGACCGAGCTCAATCGCTGGGGCATCATGATAGACCTGTCGCATCCCTCGCGGGAGGCCAACCTGCAGACGCTGGCTCTGTCGCGGGCGCCGGTGATCGCCTCGCATTCATCCGCCAGGGCACTCAACGACGTGAGCCGCAACCTCAGCGATGAAGAGCTGCTGGCCATTCGCGACAATGGTGGCGTGGTGCAGGCCACCGCCTTCAGCAGCTACCTCGACAGCGCCAAGCACAGCGCCCATCAGGCGGATCCGGCGGCAGCACCCGTGGATGTGGCCGACTTCATCGATCACGTCGATTACATGGTGGAGCTGATTGGAATAGAGCATGTGGGGATAAGCTCGGACTTCGACGGCGGAGGTGGTGTGTCAGGATGGAACGATGCATCCGAAACCTTCAACGTGACCCTCGAACTGGTGCGGCGTGGCTACACCGAGGAGGAGATCGGAATGCTGTGGAGCGGCAATCTTCTGAGGGTAATGGATGAAGTTCAGCGCATCGGGGCGGAGATCCGCGGTGCCGAGTAGCATCAGATAGCATAGGGGACAGGAAGGTCCCGGCTGTTGTGGAATGGAACTGAATTGGAGAGAGTGAGATGCAGCGTCGTAATTTTTTGAAAGGGGCGGCCGTCCTGTCGGCAGCTATTCCGGTTCGCAGTGCGCTCGCTGCCGAGGCCACGTCCGCAACGCAGGCTCCGCTGGCAACGGGCAGCGCACACGTGCTGAACGACTCCCGGCCGCTCGCCCCGATCCTGGCGTCTCCCGACCGCATCATCGAGATGAATGTCTGCACCCGCGCCTTTCGCCCCCAGGGGCCGCGCATCGAAACCGAGCGTATCGGCCGCAAGGATGTTGTGCATAACTATGGTCATGGTGGCAGTGGCTGGTCCCTGTCGTGGGGCACCGGTCAGATTGCGGTGGACATGGCGAAAGAATACGGGCGCAAGGAAGTAGCGGTGATCGGCTGCGGCGCGATTGGTCTGACCACAGCCCTTGTGGCGCAGCAGGCTGGGCTCGATGTGACCATCTATGCGAAAGAGCGCCCTCCCTACGTCGCCTCGTACCGAGCGACAGGTTCATTCACTCCGGATTCGCGAATCTGCACCGCTCAGTTCGCGCCGGCCTTCGCCAGCCAATGGGAAATGATGGCACGGCATTCGTTCCGGCGCTTCCAGTCCCTGCTAGGAGTTGACGGCAATCCCATTGAATGGCGGGACATGTACAGCCTCGCAGATGTGCCATTTGGCACTCCTCGGCCGGACACCCATTCTGAAGAACCCGAGTATCCCAGTTTCGAACGGGACCTGCTGCGGGATATCACGCCGCGAAGCGTCAGCGTCACAACCCATCCCTTCCCGGCACCCTATGTACAAAGACGGCCAACACTGCTTTTCAATATCGCCGAATATACCCGCCTGCTGCTGACCCAGTTCTTCACCGCGGGCGGCCGCATTGAAACCATGGTCTTGCACGACAGGAGCGATTTCGCAGCGATACCTGAAAGAACGATCATCAACTGTACCGGCTATGGCGCCAGGGCCCTGCTCGCAGACGACACTCTAATTCCCGTACGCGGGCAGACGGCCAAACTGATTCCGCAGCCCGAGCTGGACTACGGCTTTTATTACAGCAGCCGACGGATTTCGATCTACCCACGGCGCGATGGCCTGCTGGTGCAAGCGCAGGCCGAGGGCGATTTCAACAACGACGCGGAGGATCTGAATCCAGAAGAATCCATCAGCGCGGTACAGCGAATCGCCGAGGTCGTGACGCAGATGAAGAATGCTTGAACGACGTCTGCTCAGGGTTGAGACACCGTCGAATCCAGGCCGTCGCCGTCTGCTGGAGGCGCTGCCCGTCCCAGGCGCTTTCTGAATTCCCGCTGCAGCAGCACATAGCTCACCACCGCCTGCACCGTCACCGCGGCGATCGACATATACCACACCTGATTGATGGTGAAGCCGGGCTGGTATTTCAGATACACGGAGAAGGGCAGGAACACCAGCAGCCGGATAAACGAGCTCACCAGTGCCGGCCGCGTATTGCCCAGCCCCTGGAACATGCCTGAACAGGAGAACACGATGCCCTGGGCAATGAAGTTCAGGGAGATCAGTTGCAGGAACACGGAGCCCACCTCGATCACCTCGGCCTCTGTCGTGAAGTAGCCCACCAGCAGATCGGACTTCCACTGCATCAGTACCGTCACGACCACCATCACCACCGTGCTCAGCAGGATGCCCTTGCTGCTGGTTTCCCGAACCCGGTCGAACCGACCGGCACCGTAGTTCTGGCCAGCGATCGGGCCGAGCGCGAAGGCGATGGCCATGGTAGGCATGAAGATCGATTGCATGATCCTGCCACCGATGCTGAAACCGGCCTGTGCGCTGGCGCCGAAGTCCTGGATCAACCAGTAGACGGCCGAAAAATATATGAACAGCACCAGCATCTCGCCGCCCGCCGGCAGGCCGATGTTCACCATGCGGCCCCACAGTGCGAAGCGGGGCTTCCACAGGTGCGATTCGAAGGATACGTATTTCTCCAGCTTGATGAAGTAGTAGATCAGCATCAGCACGCCGACGGCGATGGATATGGAACTGGCCAGACCGGCGCCGAGGACGCCGAGGGCCGGGCCCGGACCCCAGCCCGCGATCAGAATCGGCGCGAGCGCCGTATTGAGCACCACCGTGGCGACCTGCACCACCATGCCGGGCTTGACCAGGCCGGTGGCACGCAGCGAGGAGGCCATGGCAATGAGGGGAAACTGCAATGCCATGCCAGGCAGGAACCAGCGCAGGAAGGTGACGCCTTCGTCCACGGCACCCTGGTCGGAAGCAATGCTGGTCATGTAGGCGGTGGCCATCAGATAGCCTCCCACCAGCGTGAAGGCGGCGAACACCAGGGAGATTACCAGGGACTGGTTGAAGACCTCGTTGGCCTCTTCCTGGTTCCGACGACCCACCGCCTGAGAGATGAGGGCTACCGCGCTGACGCCGAGGATCTGGGTGAGGGCCATGATGACAAAGAGCAGGGTGCCACCGGCCCCCACGCCGGCGACCGCATCGTCGCCCAGTGCCGCGACGAAGTAGAGATCCACCAGCAGGTAGAGAGTCTGGAAGATCATGCCGGCGGCAACAGGTGTTGCCATGGCGACGATGGTGCGGGTGATGGAGCCCTGCGTGAGGTCTTTCATGCGAGTCAGTTCCTGAAGGTAAAGGAAGCGGCGCAGCGAGGTCGGGTGAGGCGCGAGATCGGCTGGGCGCGCAGATTACCACTGTTGGGCTTCATAACCAATGTCGGATGTGAAGTGGCGCACAAGGCCGCTTCTGACCCTCCCGGAGCCTGAGCCAACCCGGTTCTGGGCCTGTCAAATGCTTATATACTGGTTCAACGTTACAAATGAAGAGAGACATCATGGATTGGTCTTGCAGTAGTCTCAGTCGACGAGACTTCATGAAAACGCTTACCACCGCCGCTGCCGCGCTGGCGCTGCCGTCCGGTGTGCTTGCCCAGGGGCAGAAGTTCAGTCGCGAGGTGGTGACCAACGCGGCCCGCGAACTCGCTGCCGTCCCTTTCACCCCTCTGGAGACAGTGCCGGAGGGATTGCGCAACCTCAGCTACGAGCAGTATCGGCGCATCGTGTACCGTCGGGGAGCAGCCATCTGGGGAGGGACACCGACCCGGTTCTCGGTAGAAATGTTTGCCCCCGGCAGTGTCTACAATACCAGCGTGCGTCTGTCAGTCGTTGAAAATGGTGAGGCGTTCGTCGTCCCCATCGACGATTCCCAGTTCGAGGTGCGCACCGCCGATATCGAAAACCCGGAAGAGCTTGCCCTCATGAACAGTGTTGGCGAGATGCTTGAATCGCTCGGACGGGTGGCGGGCTTCCGGCTGCATTATCCTCTCAATACGCCCGATATCAACGACGAGTTTGTGGTGTTTCAGGGCGCCAGTTATTTTCGCGCGGTGTCGCGCGGTCAGAAGTACGGCATGTCCGCACGAGGTCTGGCCATCGATGTGGCCGAGCCGAGCGGCGAGGAGTTCCCTGCGTTCACGGAATTCTGGATCGAGCGACCTTCGTCGCGTGCAGACAGCATCGTGGTCCATGCGCTGTTGGACAGTCCTCGCTGTACAGGCGCGTATCGCTTCGGCATTTACCCTGACGATCCGACCCGGATGGATATCGAGGCCACCCTGTTCGCCAGGGCGCCGCTCAATCATGTCGGTCTCGGTGCGTTGACGTCCATGTACATGTTTGGCGAGATGGATCGGGCCGAGACGCCAGACTATCGGGACGCCGTGCACGATTCCGTGGGGCTTGCCATGCTGACCGGCGGTGGCGAGTACCTGTGGCGGCCCCTGCAGAATCCCCGCGATCTGCAGGTGAGTTCCTTTGTGGACCAGAGCCCGCGAGGTTTCGGACTGGCCCAGCGTGACCGCAATTTCGCCACCTACCAGGACGTCGATGTTTTCTATCATGAGAGACCCTCGTCCTGGGTAGTGCCCAATGGGGACTGGGGGGCAGGGCACGTAGTGCTGGTCGAAATCCCGACGCCTTTCGAGGGCAACGACAACATCGTCGCGTACTGGCGGCCGTCGGCTACTATAGAGCCAGGTGCCCCTTTCAGCTTCAGTTACCAGCTGCGTTGGCCGGATGACACACCGCTGCCCCGCGAGATCGCACGTGTGACCCGCAGCGCCTACAGCACGAAGCTCGGCACAGGGCTGCCACAGGTGGTTATCGACTATAGCGGGCTCCCGGAAGGTGTTGATGTAACGGCCATTGAGTTTCACACGAGCATCAGTGCAGGCGTCCATCTGGAAACCATAGGGCAGAAACTGGGCGAGAACGCCGTCAGGGCATTTGTCACGTTCGATCCGCAAGGAGAGCGCATGGCCGAGATCCGGCTGCAACCCATGCATCAAGGAGTCGTCATTGGAGAAACCTGGCTTTTCCGCTGGCTCGCAAGCTGAGCACGAGCACCGTCCACCACGGCTGGCACTGCCTCCCGAGAATCGGCTGTCAATGCCGCGTCAGCCCCTGCACAATCGGCGCAGCCGGCTGCGCACGCAGTCGCGCAACCGGCTGGGCACGTTCCTGGCGCGTGTGCTGCTGCTCATGGGAACGGTTGCGCTGTCCGCCTACGGGATCAGCGAGATGTATGCGGTCCTGGGCAACGTCACCGTTCTGCAATGGGCATTTCTGGTCCTCTTTGCGCTGAACTTCACCTGGATCGCCTTCGCGGGTTGTCAGGCGGTGCTGGGTTTCCTGCTGATTCTGGTGCGGGACATGATCGGCACGCGCAATATTCATGACGAGTTGCCGAACATCAAGACGGCGATTCTTGTGCCGGTCTACAACGAGGACCCGGTGCGCGTGGCCGCCGCCATCGCCGCGATGGCCACCGGGCTGTGGAAGCTCGCCCCGGAGCGCTTCTCCTTCTTCATTCTGAGTGACAGCAACAGCCCGGCGGCCTGGATACGCGAAGAACGCGTGTTCAGCAAACTCATCGAGGAAAGTGGCCCCGGCTGTCCGGTGTTCTATCGCCAGCGTCACCACAACAGTGAGCGCAAGGCAGGCAACATTGCCGACTGGGTCATGCGCTGGGGGGGCAGTTACGATGCCATGCTGGTACTGGACGCCGACAGTATCATGAGTCCAGAGACAATCGTGGAAATGGCCAGGCGGCTCGAGGCGGATCCCGGTCTGGGCCTGCTGCAGACCCTGCCTTCCATCGTCATGGCCGAAAGCCTGTATGCCCGTCTGCAGCAATTCGCCAATCGTCTTTATGGGCCGGTCTTCGGTAACGGCCTGTCCGCATGGCACGGCGTTGGCAGCAACTTCTGGGGACACAATGCCATCATTCGCACGGAGGCCTTTGCCGCTTCTGCCCACTTGCCGGTGCTCAAAGGCAAGGCCCCGTTCGGGGGCCATGTGATCAGTCACGATTTCATCGAGGCTGCTCTGCTGCGCCGGGCTGGTTGGGGAGTGCGCTTCGACACCGATCTGACGGGCACTTATGAAGAGGCGCCTCCGTCGATCAGTGATGTGCTGGTGCGGGACCGACGCTGGTGCCAGGGCAACATGCAGCATGTCCGCTTCCTGTTTGCCCGTGGACTGGCCATGACGACCCGGTTGCACATCCTTTCAGGCATGATGGCCTACATCAGCGCGCTGTTCTGGTTTCTGCTCCTTGCGGTGGGTCTGGCGCTGGCGGTACAAGCCAGCTTCACCCGACCTGAATACTTCGCCCAACCTTCGTTGTTCCCGACCTGGCCGGTGTTTGATTCCGCACGGGCTGTGTCCCTGTTCATCCTTTCCATGGGCATCGTGCTGTTGCCCAAGCTGCTGGCCTGGGCGACCGCCATTCTGAATCTGAGACGCTGTCTGCACTATGGCGGGCCGATTCTGGTGACCATCAGCGTGGCGTTGGAAATATTCCTGTCGGCGCTGGTGGCTCCGATCATGATGGTCGCCCAGAGCCAGATGGTGAGGGAAATTCTGACCGGGGGCGACAGCGGCTGGAAGCCTCAGCGACGCAACGATGGATCACTGTCCCTGGGGGCTGCACTGCGCCTGCATCGCTGGCACATGCTCATCGGCTTCGTAACGGCAGGGGTCACCTGGTACCTGCACCACGACCTGTTCTTCTGGATGCTGCCTGTCACCGCAGGCCTGATGGTCTCCGCCCTGCTGTCGTGGATCAGTGGCAAGAGGGGGCCCGGTCGCTTCCTGCGCTTCATCGGCGCGCTGCGTACGCCGGAGGAGAGGCGTCAACCGGAGATAATACAGAAAGTTCAGGAGTGCCTGCAGGTGATCACGGAGCGTCCACAGGCTTCACCGATTCAGGTACTGCTGAACGATCCCGACTTCCGCGAATGGCACTGCGCCCAACTGCAACCGGACTGTGTCCCCAATACAGCGTTTGACCCGGAACTGATTCTGGCAAGGGCCAAGGCTGAGCGCAGTGTTTCCGCCGGGGCACTGGAAGACTGGTTGACCCAGGGCGAAGAAATGGCACTGCTGCACAGTCCCCGCCTCATCAATGACCTGGTGCAGTCGCTACCCGTAAAGGCCCCGTAGGGGCAATACAGTCGTCCCGCGTGCTCATGTATACTCCATGACCTTTTCCTTTTACTCAGGATCAGTTCATGGAACGTACGTTGGAAACCCTAATCCTCAAGTCGCGCTGGCTGCTGGCCCCCGTCTACCTCGGTCTCAGCCTGGCGCTGATCGCTCTCATCATCAAATTCTTCCAGGAAGTCATCCACCTCTTCCTGCACATCTTCGAATCCAGTGAGGCAGATGTGGTACTGGTGGTGCTGTCACTGGTGGATATATCGCTGGTGGGCGGCCTGCTGGTCATGGTGATGATGAGTGGCTACGAGAACTTTGTGTCGGAGATCGACGTCAAGGAGGGCGACGACAAGCTGAGCTGGCTGGGCAAGATGGACGCATCATCCCTGAAGATGAAAGTGGCCGCCAGCATCGTTGCCATCTCCTCCATCCACCTGCTGAGAGTGTTCATGAACATGGACAACATGACTCCGGACAAGCTGCTGTGGTATGTCGTCATCCACCTCACCTTCGTGGCATCGGCGTTCGCCATGGGCGCCCTGGACCGCATCACTCGTCATTGACCTGCCTGCCAAACCACATCCGCTGAAACACCCCGTCGCGCCGCAGCAGGTGCCGCAACGCGGCCGCGATGTGGCCGGCCAGCAGGACCGCCAGTGTGACAGCCAGGAACCCGTGGATCTGGAACAGGCGCGCGGCCAGATCCTCATCCTGGGGCACGAAGGGCATGGCCGGCAGCGTTATGCCCGCCGCGATGCCCAGCGCGGGGAAGGCGGTAACACCCGCCCAGCCGAGCAGCGGTGTGATGAACAGCAGCAGATACAACAGGTGATGGAGGCTGCGAGCGGCGAGAGCAGTGCGTCTGGACATGGCTGGCGGATAGGCGGGCGCTGTCATGCCCAGTTTTATGAGGACGCGGACGATCATCAGCGTCAGAACGGTGAAGCCGACGGCCTTGTGCAGGGAGTACAGGCTGTTGGTGAGGGTGTCGAAGATACCGGCAGCCCCGCGTGACGCCATCCACAGCCCGACAGGAATCAGCGTCAGTACCAGCACGGCGATCAGCAGGTGCAGGACTCTCCAGGGCAGGGGGTACCGGTGGCGTACTGTCATGCATAACTCCTTGCTGGATGGCCCGAAGGGTTTACGGTGGGTGCAGCCATCATCAACGATCCCGTCGACCCTTGGCAAGAGCCCATTCTCCTGCGCTTGCGATGAGACGCCCAGAAGAATATGATACTGTACATTAATACAGTAAGGGGTGGGCTTTGGCTGATCAGACTACACGACCGTACAAGGGCAGGGGGGCGGTGTCCAACCTGCAGGGTCGGTTTGAGCATCAGCAGCGCGAAGATTTCGACGACGGCTGGGAGAGCGCAGGCGATATGGGCAGCGATGATTGCCATTCCGGCAATGCTCCCAGGACGCAGATTACCCGGGAGACGGCGCGCTCCATCCTCACCCGCAACAGTTCACCCGATGTCCCCTTCGAGGTGTCATTGAACCCCTACAGGGGCTGCGAGCATGGGTGCATCTACTGTTTCGCCCGGCCGACCCATAGCTATCTTGAGCTGTCACCGGGGCTGGATTTCGAAACCCGATTGTTTGCGAAGATCAACGCTGCGTCACTATTGCGGCAGGAGCTGGCGCATCCGGGCTACAGCCCTCAGCCGATTGCGCTGGGAGTAAACACCGATGCCTATCAACCCTGTGAGCGTGATCTGCGCATCACCCGTGCTGTGCTGGAGGTGCTGCATGAGTGCGATCATCCGGTGGCACTGATCAGCAAGTCCGCGCTGCTCGAGCGCGACCTGGACCTGCTGGTGCCGATGGCGCGAAAGGACCTGGTCTCGGTCACCGTTACCATTACCACGCTGGACCATGAGATAGCGCGGACCCTGGAGCCACGAGCGGCATCGCCCACCAGGCGGCTGAAGACGATTCTGCGATTGAGCGAGGCCGGCGTGCCGGTGGGACTCAATGTGGCGCCGGTGATTCCATTCGTGACGGACCAGGATCTCGAGGCAATTCTGGAAGCGGCGGCAGAAGCTGGTGCCATAGGAGCCAGTTACATTATTTTAAGGTTGCCGTGGGAAGTGAGTCCGTTATTTCAGCAGTGGCTGCAGACGCACTATCCTGATCGCGCCGGGCGGGTGATGAACCGGATTCGCGACATGCGTGGTGGCAAGGATTATCAGGCCGGTTTTGGCACACGTATGCGGGGGCAGGGGCTCTGGGCCGAGCTGATCCGCCAGCGCTTTGAGCAGGCAGTCAGGCGCACTGGCATCCAGAGGCGCGCCAGCCGTTTTCATTGTCTGGATGCCTCGCATTTTCGCCGGCCACGAGAAGTGCCGAGAGCGTGCGATTCAACCCCGCAACTCGATATGTTCTAATGAGTAGGGTTCGATAGTCTACTGGGCCATCCCGTGTATGCCATGTGTAACAAGAGAGAAGACAATGCGACTGATATCCTGGAACGTCAACGGTATTCGCGCAGCTATCAAGAAAGATTTCCTCACCTCGTTTGCACAGATGCAACCCGATGTGCTCTGCGTGCAAGAGACCAAGGCCCAGGATGATCAGGTGCTGGCCGCCGTCGCCGGCCTCGAGGGATATCTCCTGTACCCCAATTCCGCTGTGCGACCTGGATATTCAGGCACAGCGATATTCAGCCGCGTGGAGCCGCTGTCAGTGGAACTGGGCATGGATCATGAGGAGCACGATCAAGAAGGGCGAGTCATCGCCGCCGAGTTCCAGGACTTCATCCTGGTGACAGTCTATACCCCCAACTCCGGCAATGCCCTCAAGCGGCTGGAATACCGGGAACGCTGGGACCGGGAGTTCCTGAAGCACGTCGTCCAGCTGGAGAAGCGCAAACCGGTGGTGGTATGCGGCGATCTCAACGTCTGTCACCGCCCGATCGATATCGCCCGACCGGAAGCAAACTACAACAAGAGTGCCGGGTATACCCAGGTGGAAATCGACGGTCTCGATCGTCTGCTGGACGCCGGTTATATCGACACCTTCCGCGCGCTGCACCCCGACACCGTCAAGTACAGCTGGTGGAGTATGAGGGCGGGCGCCAGGGCGCGGAACGTGGGATGGCGTCTGGATTACTTTCTGGCTTCCCAGGCGTTGGAGAAGCGAATCGTTGCAGCAGAAATATTGAACGATGTGTATGGCTCCGATCACTGCCCGGTGGTGCTGCAGCTGGATTGACCTTCATTATCCAGGACTGCTGTCTCTTTCCCAGATCAGCGACAGATAGCGCGTCCAGCCGTTGCGCAGGCAGTGCTGCAGGGCCGTACCGCCCGAGAGATTTTTCCAGTAGGCGCCTGGCAGGGGCAGCCGGGTAAGCTGGGAAGCAAGCGCCAGCAGCACGGGTGGCAATGAACGGGTATGGGGAGAGTGATCCCGCAGCTCCAGCAGACGGAATCCGGCTTCTGCAGCCAGACTGATGACCTCTTGTTCCGGCAGCATGCTGTGCAGATGCCAGCCGTCACGCACCCGCTGCTGCCAGTATTGCGCCCGGCGTGCACCCCTTTCAGCGGATCCCTGGGGAGCCAGGAAGTCGTCGCAGACAATCAGACGTCCACCCGGTGTCAGCCGCTGAGCCGCCACGGCAAAGAAGCGTCGGGGGTCACTCACATGCGCGAAGGATTCGATGGCGCATGCCGCTCGGGCAACGGGCAGCTGGGCGAGCGCTTCCGGATCGGTGAAGTCGGCGACGAGGAAGCGGGTCGAATGGTCCAGGCCAAGAGAACTCGCGCGCTCTTCTGCGAGTCGCCTCTGGGTGGTACTGAGGGTGATGCCGGTGACCTTCGCTCCCAGCGCCTGTGCAAGCCAGGTGGTGGTGCCGCCCACACCGCATCCCAGATCCAGCAGATGAGCGTCATCCGCGGTCTGAAGTAATGGCCGCACCGCATCAGCTACCAGACGGTTCAGGTACAGAAACGCCTCATTCCGATTGTTCACGCCGGGTGCCCAAATGGCTCGGTGGATTGCTGCCGCCTCACCGCTGCCTCCCAGTTTCAGGAAGCGCGCCGTGTTCCTGTTGTAGTAATCGGCTACCCGCGCAGCGGCCGCCGCGGGCATTTCTGGCTGGGGAGCCGCAGCTCTGCTGAAGTCCGGATCCATCCTGTTGGGCATGCGCTTTAATCCGCGATGATCTGTGGCTGATGTCACTGCTCCGCCCATGGTACGCGAAACCGGGGGCGTGTAATATCGTCGACAGGGATAAAACAGCAACGGTGGACCGATCATGCGTAGAGACGGACGGCGCAGCAGCAATATTGATGACAGGCGGGGGCAGAGAGCCGCGGGCATGGCGGGTGGCGGGGCAGCGGCATTGATACTGCGTTTTCTGCCCTTCCTGATCCGCACCAAAATGGGAAGAATTATCCTGCTCGTGGGCGGTGGACTTTATCTGGCATCTTTCCTGGGCATGGATCTCGGTGTACTGGACAACTTGCAGGGTCCGACCGATGCGCCCGCGCAGGTCTCCCAGGAGCAGCAGGAGCTGGCGGATTTCGTGGCGGTCGTGCTGGCGGATACGGAAGACACTTGGCATCAGATTTTCAGCGCGGGGAATGGCAGCTATGTGGAGCCCACCCTGGTGCTGTTCAGCGGTGTGGTCAATTCCGCCTGTGGCCAGGGGCGCGCGGCAATGGGTCCCTTCTACTGTCCCGCGGATCAGCAGGTCTATATCGACCTGTCCTTCTACGAAGACCTGCGCCAGCGTCACGGAGCGGACGGCGACTTCGCCCAGGCCTATGTCATAGCACATGAGGTAGGCCATCATGTACAGACTCTTCTGGGCATATCGAACCGGGTGGCGTCTGCTCAGCGGGCCGCCTCGCAGGCGGAGTCCAATGCGCTGTCCGTGCGTCAGGAACTGCAGGCAGATTGCTTTGCCGGGCTGTGGGCTCACCATGCCCAGCGCTCGCGGCAGGTGCTGGAAGCAGGTGATCTGGACGAAGCACTCACCGCCGCAGCTGCCATTGGAGACGATCGGCTGCAGGAAGGCGCGCGCGGTTATGCTGTGCCGGAATCCTTCACTCACGGTAGCTCCGAGCAGCGCGTGCGCTGGTTCAGGACTGGATTCGACGAGGGCACCGTGGAGGCCTGTGACACCTTCTCGGCGGCCACGCTCTGAGCAGCGTCTCAGCTACCGGGTCTGGTCGCGACGATATCATCCATGGCGCGGCGAATCTGAGTGGCGGAATCCGGCCGTACCAGCCGCGATACCTCCACGCCATCCTTCATGAAAATGAAAGTGGGCCAAAGCTTCACCTGGAACGAGCGCCCCAGCGGCCTGCCCCTGCCATCCGCCACCTTGATGTGCTGCAGATCGGGTGCATCCCGGGCCGCGTCGTTCAGCCATGACTGGGCAGCTCGACAATAGCCACAGCCTGGACTGCCAAATTCGAGCAGCAGTGGACCCGCCATGGCGTTGATTTCCTCCCTGGTCGGGGGGCTATCCGTATAGTTTTCGGTCACCCGCATGTCGCTCTCCTCTAAAGTTCCATTTATCGCTTAATGGGTTCAGTGAGGAATATTGCAACCGTGAATCAGGCGGCACGGCGCAGGCGCCGCTTTCCGGAACCGGGTCTGAGCGGGGTGCGGGGGGTTCCCGGATTCATCGGCTTCGAGTGCGAACGCAGATAGTGGACGATGGCTTCATGGATCACGGCATCACCGCCGCGGATGCCGGTGTTACCGAACAGACGATTGAACTCCAGCAGATAGGGGTGCTGCCCCACCATCGCGATATCGAACCCCGCATGATCGATACCCAGCGCCGCTGCCACATGCAGGGCCAGGTCGATCGCATTCTGGGGAACCAGATCGTAGCTGATGCTGCCGCCCCGGCTGACGTTGTTATGAAATCCGTCGGAAGACTGCAGTCTCCAATAGGCATCGACCACCGTACCACCGATAATGACGATGCGCAGGTCGCGATCTATCGGCAACAGCTCCTGCACGTAGAGCACGTCTGTCGCAGCCAGATACTGCACCCATTGGGCACGGTTCTCCACCAGCCACACGCCCTGACCCTGCGAGCTGCGTGGCAGCTTGGCCACAAACGGCATACACATGTCGTCCCATAACGCATCCGCGCGCGCTGTAGTGTTAGCAGCAATGAGTGTCTGCGGCACATGCTCGG
>Ga0079224_100005800_pt1 | contig 16260 bp, 11 predicted proteins | sample Stecom2015_FD_80414 | JGI IMG/M metagenome (GOLD analysis project Ga0079224, IMG submission 80414) | Agricultural soil microbial communities from Utah to study Nitrogen management - Steer compost 2015 | ecosystem: Environmental > Terrestrial > Soil > Agricultural land | place: USA: Utah...
GGGACGGGCCCCGCCGCGGTGTGAGAGGGAGGGTGCCCGGCGCCGGGGGACCGGGGCGTCCGTCCCCGGTCCCCCGTGCGGTCAGATGCGCTGGATCAGCGTGGCGGTGCCGATACCGCCGCCGCAGCACATGGTGACCAGGCCGATCTCCTTGTCGGAGCGCTCCAGTTCGTGCAGCAGGGTGGTGATGAGGCGGGCGCCGGTGGAGCCGAGCGGGTGGCCCAGCGCGATGGCGCCGCCGTTGACGTTGACCCGGTCCATGTCCGGCTTGAGTTCGCGCTGCCAGGCGGCGATGACCGGCGCGAACGCCTCGTTGACCTCGAACAGGTCGATGTCGTCGATGGACATGCCGGAGCGTTCCAGGATCTTGCGGGTGGCGGGGATCGGGCCCTCCAGCATCTTCACCGGGTCGCAGCCGACGGTGGTCTGGTCGAGGATGCGGGCGCGCGGGGTGAGGCCCAGCTCCCGGGCCCGGTTCGCCTCGGCGAGCAGCACGGCCGCCGCGCCGTCGGAGATCTGGGAGCTGTTGCCGGCGGTGATCTTGCCGTCGGGCTTGAACGCGGGCTTCAGCTTGGCGAGCGCCTCCAGCGAGGTCTCGGGGCGGATGCCCTGGTCCTTGGTGACGGTGCCGTGCGGCGTCTCGACGGCGACGATCTCCCGGTCGAAGCGGCCCTCGGTGGTGGCCTGGTGGGCCAGCCGGTGGGAGCGCACGGAGAGTTCGTCCAGTTCGGTGCGGTCGATGTCCCACTGGTCGGCGATCATCTCCGCGCCCAGCCCCTGGCCGACCACGTTGTAGCGGTCCAGGAACTCCTTGGGGTAGGGCGTGCCGAACAGCTTCTGGGTCTCGGTGCCGACGGAGAAGGGGACGTGGCTCATGCTCTCCACCCCGGCGCCGATGGCGATGTCGGCGACGCTGGAGGCGATCTGCGCGGCGGCGAAGTTCACGCCCTGCTGGGCGGATCCGCACTGGCGGTCCACGGTGGTGGCCGGGGTCTCGATCGGCAGTCCGGCCTGGAGCCAGGCCGTGCGGCCGATGTTGAAGGACTGCTCGGCGATCTGCTGCACGCAGCCGGCGACCACGTCGTCGACGAGGGCGGCGTCGATACCCGCGCGGTTGATCACCTCGCGGTAGACCGTGCCCAGCAGTTCGTTGGGGTGCAGGTCGCGGAAGTCTCCTTTCTCGCGGTGTCCGCGTGCGATCGGGGTGCGCACGGCCTCCACGATCACGACCTCACGGCCGCTCATCATGCCCATCATGGCCTCCTGTGGATCAAACGGTTGGTCGCTGGTGTGTGCCCGGCCGCGTCGCGGCGGGGCGGGGTGGGTCGGTGGGCGGCGCGCGGTCGCAGGGCCTCCCGTCGCCGCCCTCGGGTGCGGGCGTCCTGAATGTACTTTACGGTAAGTAAAATTGGCGGGTGTGTCCGGCCGGATCGGCGCAGACGGGCCGTCCGGTGCGGGCCGTGCGCCCCGCGCCGGACGGCCGGAGGAGACGCGCGGCCCGGGGGGCTACCGGGCGGCGTCCTCGATCCGGGCCAGCACCGCGCCCGACTCCACGGCGTCGCCGGCGGAGAAGCCGATGTGGGTGATGGTTCCCGCGCGGCGGGCGACCACGGGGGTCTCCATCTTCATCGCCTCCACGACGGCGACGAGGTCGCCGGGGGAGACGGTGTCGCCGACCTCGACCGCGTACTTGATCACGGTGCCCTGCATGGGGGCGCGCAGCTCCGGGGAGTCCGCACCGCCGCCCGCTCCGCCCCCGGCGCGGCCGGAGCGCCTGCGCCCGCTCCGGGAGGCGGTTGCGGTCCCGTTCTCCACGGGGGCGCCGTAGACCGTGATGAGGGTGGGCACGCCGTTGAGGAGCAGTTCGACCTCGCGGCTCCGCGGCGCGGGCGCGGCGGGGGCCGCGGCGGCGGGCTCCGCGGCCTCAGGGCGCTCCGGCAGCTCGGACAGGTCCCACTCGGCCTCCACCGACGTGGTGGCGTGGGTCCCGGCCGCGAACTGCTCGTGCTCCATGGCCAGGGCGTGGAACGGCAGCGTGGACTCGATCCCGGTGAGGACCGTCTCGTCGAGCGCCCGCCGCATGCGCCTGCGGGCCGTGTCGCGGTCCTCGCCCCACACGATCAGCTTGCCGACCATCGAGTCGTACTCGCGCGGCACCTCGTACCCGGACTCGGCGCCCGTGTCCAGGCGCACCCACGGCCCCTGCGGGGCGCGCAGCACGTCGATGCGGCCCGGCGTGGGCAGGAAGCCGGCCGACGGGTCCTCGGCGTTGATGCGCACCTCGATCGCGTGCCCCCGCGGGCGCACGTCGTCCTGGGTGAGCCCCATGCCGTCCCCCGCGGCGATCCGCAGCTGCTGGTGGACCAGGTCCACGCCGGTGACCATTTCGGTGACCGGGTGCTCGACCTGGAGCCGGGTGTTCATCTCCAGGAAGTAGAACGTCTCGCCGTCGGCGTCCAGCAGGAACTCGCAGGTCCCGGCGTTGTGGTAGCCCATCTTCCGGGCGAGGCGGACCGCGGCCTGCGCCATCTGCTCGCGCACGTGGGGCGCCAGTCCCGGTGCGGGCGCCTCCTCCACCAGCTTCTGGTGCCGCCGCTGCAGCGAGCAGTCGCGTTCACCGAGGTGGATGACGGTGCCGTCGAGGTCGCCGAGGATCTGGACCTCGATGTGGCGGGGGCGCTCCAGGTAGCGCTCCAGGTAGCAGGCACCGTTGCCGAAAGCGGCGGCGGCCTCGCGCTGCGCCGCCTCCAGGGCCTCGCGCATCTGTTCGGCGGACCGGACCACCTTCAGACCGCGTCCGCCGCCGCCGAACATGGCCTTCACCGCCACGGGGTAGCCGTGCTCCTCGCCGAAGGCGAGCGCGGTCCCGACATCGGTCACCGCCTCCGGAGTCCCGGGGACGACCGGCACGTCGGCGGCGATCGCGGCCTGGCGGGCGGTCAGCTTGTCACCCATGCTCTCGATCGCTTCGGGGGACGGGCCGACGAAGACGAGTCCGGCGTCGGCCACGGCACGGGCGAACTCGGCGTTCTCGGAGAGGAAGCCGTAGCCGGGGTGGATCGCGTCCACACCGGCGGCCAGGGCGATGTCGATGATCCGGTCGGTGCGCAGGTAGCTCTCCGCGGCCGGGGCGGGGCCCAGCAGGTGCGCCTCGTCGGCCAGCCGGACGTGCGGGGCCGCACGGTCGGCCTCGCTGTAGACGGCGACCGAACGTATACCGAGCTCCTTGCAGGCACGGATGACGCGGACGGCGATCTCGCCGCGGTTGGCGATCAGGACGGCATCGAACATGGGTGTCCCTACTCGTGAGTACGGACCGGCGGGCCGGTCGGGTGCGGATCAGCGTTGTCCGGGCGGAGCCCATCACCGACGGTTGCACCGACCATATCATTCGACTTACCATTTAGTAAGTAAAGATGCTGTGTTCTGCGCCGATTCCGGGGGTGCCTTCGATGGAGCGATCCGTGTTCACCGAGGACCACGAGCTGTACCGCGAGAGCGTCCGACAGTTCGTCGCCAGAGAGGTCGTTCCGCACCGGGCGCGCTGGGAGGAGGCCGGCATCGTCGACCGCTCCCTGTTCGAAGCCGCCGGAGAGGCGGGCTTCCTCGGCGTCGCCGCCCCCGAGCGCTACGGCGGCGGCGGAACCCCCGACTTCCGCTACAACGCGATCCTGTCGGAGTGCCTGGCCGAGGCCGACGTGCTCGCCGTCGGACTGGGCCTGTCCCTGCAGGCCGACATCGCCCTGCCCTACCTGCTGGACCACTGCACCCCGGAGCAGGCCGAGCGCTGGCTGCCCGACGTCGTTGCGGGGCGCCGCATCCTCGCCCTGGCCATGACCGAGCCCGGCGCCGGCTCCGACGTCGCCGCGATCACCACGACCGCGGTCCGCGACGGCGACCACTACGTCGTCAACGGCGCCAAGACCTTCATCACCAACGCGCTCAACGCCGACCTGGTCATCACCGCCGTCAAGACCGACCCCGCCGCCGGACGCAAGGGGATCAGCCTGCTCGTCGTCGAAGCCGACACCCCCGGCTTCTCCCGGGGCGCGAAGCTGCCCAAGGTCGGCCAGCACGCCGCCGACACCGCCGAACTGTTCTTCGACGACGTGCGGGTCCCCGCGGCCAACCTGCTCGGCGAAGAGGGGCGCGGCTTCTACATGATCATGAGCCACCTCACCCAGGAGCGGATCGCCGTCGCCGTCCAGGCCACCGCGCAGGCCCGCCGCGCCTACGAGCTGACCCTGGAGTACGCCAGGCAGCGCCAGGCCTTCGGCCAGCCCATCGGCCGTTTCCAGCACAACCGGTTCGTGCTCGCCGAGATGAAGACCGAGACCGACATCGCCCAGGCCTACCTCGACCGGCTGCTGCTCGCCCACGCCGAGGGGACCTTGGACGCCGTCGACGCCGCCCAGGCCAAGTGGTGGACGACCGAACTGTGCCAGCGGATCGTCGACCGCGGCGTGCAGCTGCACGGCGGCTACGGCTACATGCTCGAGTCACCGATCGCCAGGGCCTGGGCCGACAGCCGCATCCAGACCATCTACGCCGGGACCACCGAGGTCATGAAGGAGATCATCGGGCGCTCCCTCGGGCTGTGACCCGCAGCCCCGGAGCGCCCCGTCCGTGTCCTGCCCCGGCAGGCCTTCCCAGAGTGGAGACCAAGTGACGCACCGCCCACTGCCCGACACCATCCGCCGCCGCGACCACGACCGGGTGGCGGTCCTCGAACTCGACCACCCCGACCGCTCCATGAACGTCGTCGACGAGCGGGTGCTGAGCGACCTCGGCCGCCACTTCACCGCCGTGCTAGACGACGACTCGATCGACGCCCTGGTCCTCACCTCCGCCAAGAAGGGCTCCTTCGGAGCCGGAGCCGACGTCTCCTGGCTTCCCGAACTGGCGGCGCGCCCCGACGCCGCGGAGTTCCTGGCCGGCGTCCACGACCTCATGCTGCGCGTCGTCCGCTCCCCCAAGCCGGTCGTGGCCGCCCTCAACGGCGCCGCCTTCGGCGGGGCCCTGGAGCTGGTCCTCGCCGCGCACGCGATCGTCGCCGTGCCCGAGGCCGTCGTCGGCCTGCCCGAGGTCACCCTGGAACTGCTGCCCGGCGGCGGCGGAACCCAGCTGCTGGGCCGCTGGGTCGCCACCGAGGACTGGGTGGAGCTCCTGGTCAGCGGAAAGCGCCTGAACGCGGACCAGGCCCGCGACAGGGGGCTGGTCACCGAGGTCGTCGCGGCCGAGGGCCTGCTGGAGGCGGCCCTGCGGCACGCCGCGCGGCTGGCCGCCGACCCGCGGCCGCGGACCGGGCGCTCCCACGACGCCGAGGCCGGCGCGGCGCTGGTGGCGCGGGTCCGCGAGGAGCGGGCGAACAGCCGCGCGGGCCTCACCCCGGCGGTCGAACGCATCCTGGACTGCCTGGCGGTGGGCATCACCGAGGGCATCGAGGCGGGCCTGGCCGCCGAACGCGACAACTTCCTCGCACTGCTCCGTTCGCCCCGCGCCCGGGCCGCCATCCACCTGTTCCAGGCCGAGTCCGACATCAAACGGCGCAGCCGGGGCGCGGACGGCCGCGCCGAGCGGCTCGGCGTCGTCGGCGGCGGCCAGATGGGCTCGGGCATCGCCGCCACCGCCGTGTCGCGCGGCCTGAGCGCACTGGTGCGCGACGTCTCCGCCGAGTCGCTGGACCGCTCCCGCGCCTACCTGGACCGGGTGCTGGCGCGCTCGGCCCCGGAGGACGGGGCCGACCCCCGCGCCGAGCGGTGGCGCGGCACCACCGGCTGGGACGGGTTCGCCGAGACCGACGCCGTCGTCGAGGCCGTGTTCGAGCTGCCCGAACTGAAGAACGAGATCCTCACCACGGTGAGCGGACTGGTGGGCGAGCAGACCCTGCTGGCCACCAACACCTCCGCGATCTCCATCCGCTCCCTGGCCGCCTCGGTGCGCGCCCCCGAGCGTTTCCTGGGCATGCACTTCTTCAGCCCGGTGGAGCGGATGCCGCTGGTGGAGCTGATCCCGCACGAGGGCACCTCCGCCGAGACCCTGGCCCGCGCCGCCGCGCTCGGCCGCCGGCTGGGCAAGGTCCCGGTGGTGGTCGGCGACGCCCCCGGCTTCTTCACCTCCCGGGTGTACGCGCGCTGGCTGATCGAGGGGGTGCGGCTGCTGCTGGAGGGGGTGCGCCCCGGGGTCGTCGACTCGGCCGCGAAGGCCGTGGGCTTCCCGGTCGGCCCGCTCCAGGCGCACGACGAGGCCGGCGTCGAACTGGTGGTGCAGGCCAGCATCACCCAGGTCGCCGAGAACGTGATGACCGACCGGATCGACGTCCCCGCCGTCCGCAAGGCCCTGGAGACCCTGCTGGAGGCGGGGGTGCGGGGCCGCCGCCAGGGGCTCGGCTTCTACCGCTACGCGGACGGGCGCCGCGTCGGCCCCAACGACGAGGTGCTGGACGTGCTCGGGGTGGCGCCCGCCGACGCCGACGCCGCGGCGGCGGGGGAGCGGCTGCTGCTGGCCTTCGCCAGCGAGTGCTTCCTGTGCTGGGACGACGGAACCCTGTGCCACCCCGACGACGGCGACGTGGCCTCGGTGCTGGGCATCGGGTTCCCGCGGGCCCTGGGCGGCCCGTTCCACTGGGCGGACGAGGTGGGGGCGGCCCGCGTCGTCGAGCGCCTGGCGGCCGCGGGCGGAGCCGAGTTCCCGGCCGGTGCGGCCCTGGAGGCCCTGGCGGCCGAGGGCGGCCGGTTCGCGGACGCGGCACGGCGCCCCGCGCCCTTCACCGAGCCGGAGGGGGAGTCGGCGTGAGCGGCACCGGCGGCGGCCCCCTCGCGGGGGTGCGCGTCCTCGACCTGAGCCGGCTGCTGCCGGGCGCGTCCTGCACCCGGCTGCTGCGCGACCTCGGCGCCGAGGTCGTCAAGGTGGAGCGGCCCGGGGTCGGCGACGACCTGCGGCACGAGGCGCCCGAGGTCGCCGACGGGGTCTCGGCGGTCCACCAGTTCCTCGACGCGGGGAAGCGGTCGGTCGCGCTCGACCTCAAGAACCCCGACGACGTCGCCCTGGTGCTGGCGCTGGGCGAACGGGCCGACGCCGTGCTGGAGAGCTTCCGGCCGGGGGTGGCCGACCGCCTCGGGGTCGGCTACGCCCAGTTCGCCGCACGCAACCCGGCCGTGGTCTACGTGTCGCTGAGCGGCTACGGGCAGGACGGTCCGCGCTCGCGCGAGCCGGGCCACGACATCAACTTCTGCGCCGAGGCGGGAGTGCTCAGCACCACCGGGAGCGCGGAGAGCGGACCGGCGCTGTCGGCGGTGCTCACCGCCGACATGACCGGGGGGTCGCTCGCGGCGACCGCCGTCCTCGCCGGAGTCCTCCAGGCGAGGGCGACCGGGCGCGGCAGCCACGTGGACGTCTCCCTGTACGAGGCGGCGCACTGGGCGCTGGCCCTGCCCATGTCCGCCCACCTGGCGGGCGGCCCCGACTGGGCGAACCAGAGCGGGCCGCTCAACGGCGGCCTGCCCTGCTACCGGGTCTACGCCTGCGCCGACGGGCGGCACATCGCCGTCGGCGCGCTGGAACCGGTGTTCTGGGAGCGCCTGGTGGCCCTGCTGGACCGCCCCGACCTGGCCGGCCGGCGGACCGACCCGACCGCGATCGGCGAGTTGGCCGCGGTCTTCGCGCAACGGCCGCTGGCGGAGTGGCTGGACCTGCTCGGTGACGCGCAGGTGTGCGTCTCGCCGGTGCGGACGCTCCCGGAGGCGGCGGCCGACCCGCACCTGCGCTCCCGCGGCGGAGTGGTCACCGCCGGGGAGGAGTGGACGGTGGAGCAGCCCGGCTGCCCGATCCGCTTCGCGGGCCACGAGGTGCGCCGGGCCGTCGCCCCCGAACTCGACGGCGACGGCCCCTGGGCGCGGGAGCAGGTCAGTCCCGCACCGCCGCGTTCAGGCGCTTGACCAGTCCCCAGCGGTCCCGGACCAGGTCGACGGCGACGACCTCGTCGCCGTCGACCTGGGCCAGCAGGGTCGCCCCGAGGGTGCCGGCGGCGCCCCGCGCGGCGTCGGCCACCCCGGGGAGCCCGCCCGCGTAGTCGCCGTGCACGGTGAGCGCGGCGGCCACGCGGTCGCCGGCCGAGAACAGGTCGTCGACCACCACCCGCTGGCCGGTCAGGAGCGGGCCGGGGGTGGTGTCGGTCTCCAGCAGGCGCACCTGCGGCGCGGCGAACAGGTCGCCCCCGTCGGCCATGGCGCCGTCCAGCCAGGAGCGCAGGGCCTTCTCGGCGCGCTCGGCGCGGGGAGCGTCGCGGGTGGTCGCCCACGGGTCGGGGTGGGGGGCTTCGAGGGGGCGGGTGGTGTCGGACGCGGCCTGCTCGTCGCGGCCGAGGAAGTCCTGTTCCACGCGGCAGCTGAGGAGCCGTTCGCCGTCCCAGCGGTAGAGCGAGATGCCCGGCCAGACCGCGACCTGGGAGCCGTCGGCGCCGAGGGCGCCGTGTTCGCTGAACCGCATGGCCAGCCGGTCGCCGGAGAGCACCATGTCGTGCACGGTGAGCATGAGCGTGGGGAAGCGCCGGAAGGTGGTGGTGACCACGCGGCGGTAGTCGGCCATCCCCAGGGACCGTCCGGAGATGGTGATCTCGTAGTCCTCGGACATGATCTCGTCGCAGACCGACGGATCGTGCGCGGTCGTGTAGTCGACGCAGTAGCGGCGCATCAGGGCGACGTAGGGTTCCACGAGCGGCCTCCTCGGGGCGACGGACACTGGTATTTTAATGAACGGTAAGTAGAATACCGAGGAACCGGCGGGTTTGCGCGGCCGGGGCCCGGTCGCCGCCGGCGAGGCGGCGGGCGTCGTTGGCTCTTGGCTTACTGTTTAGTAATCTAGGGGGTTGTGATGGATGAGCGCTATGGCATGCTGGCCGTGGCCGTGAAGGATTCGGCGGCGGTGGTCACCCTCGACCGTCCCGAGAAGCTCAACGCGCTGCCGTTCGAGTTCTGGACCGACCTGCAGCGCCTGCTCGCGGACGCCGCCGCGGACCCCCGGGTCCGGGTGCTGGTGGTGCACGGTGCGGGGCGCTGCTTCTGCGCGGGCGGCGACATCGAGGGCTTCGGGGGCCTCGACGACATCCCGGCCCGCCGCCGCTACCAGGACCTCGCCTTCGCCGCGTTCCGCGCCTTCGAGACCTTCCCCAAGCCGACGATCGCCGCCGTGCACGGCTTCGCCCTCGGCGGCGGCTGCGAGTTGACGATGGTGACCGACATCGTCGTCGCCGACAGCACCGCCCAGTTCGGCACCCCCGAGGCGGCGGTCGGCCTGATGCCCGGACTCGGCGTGGTCCGCGGACCCGCCAACACCAACCTGCACTGGCTGAAGCACATGATCTTCACCGGTGAGCGGCTCAACGCGGAGGAAGCCCGCCTCGCCGGACTGGTCACCACGGTGACCCCCGAGGGGCAGCACCTCGACGAGGCGCTGCGCCTGGCCGGCCTCATCGCGGCCAAACCCGCCCTCGCGCTGCAGGTGGCCAAGCGGATTCTCAACCGTGGCAGTGCGGAGGGATACGATTACTCGGTCGAGGCGACCGCCCTTCTCCACGGAAGCCACGACCAGCAGGAGGGCGTGGCGGCGTTCAAGGAGCGGCGCTCCCCTCGCTTCCAGGACAGATAGGGTGCCCCCGTGTCGGTTCACCCGATCGACGGTACGGAAACGGCACCAACGTAGGCGTGGCAGAACAACCCGGATTCGGACCATGTGATGGCTAGGGCAACACCAGAGAAGCGGCGGAGCCGCACCCGGGGGCAGGCGGGAAACGACCGGCGCACCCAGATCATCAAGGTCGCCACCGCGCTGTTCCGCGAGAAGGGCTACCACGTCACGTCGTTGGACGACATCGCGGACCGTATCGGGTTCACGAAGCCGGCCATCTACTACTACTTCAAGAGCAAGGAAGACGTGCTGTTCGCGATCGTGAACAGCATCGTGGACGAGGCGCTGGAACGGTTCCGCGCCATCGCGGACGGGCCGGGCAGCGCCGGAGAGCGCATCCACGCCCTCCTCGTCGAGCACACCCGGACGATCCTGCGGAACCTCGACGCGAACACGGTCTTCTACAACGAGCGCGGTCTGCTCTCGCCCAAGCGGGAGAAGGAGATGCGCCAGCGGGAACGCGAGTACACCGAGGTCATGCGCAGTCTCTACGCGGAGGGCGTGGCCAGCGGGGAACTGCTCGACATCGACCCGTCGGTCGCCACGGCCACCCTGCTGGGCGCTTCGATCTGGTCCTACCGCTGGTTCGACCCGAAGGGCCGGCTCTCGGTCGACGAGGTGGCCGAACAGATCGCGAAGCTCCTGCTCAACGGCTACCGCCGCTGAGCAGGCCGCACCTGCGGAACCGGAGCGGGGGTGTCCGGCCGAAGCCGGAAACCCCCGCCGACGTGTTCCCGCCCGGGGTCACACCGCCAGGCCCGCCTCCGCCCCCGAGCGGACCGCGGCCACGAAGTCCGCCGGGCGGTCCGCGTCGCCGACCACGTGGACCTCGTGGCCGGCCAGGGCGTCGGCGAGGTCGGCGGCGCGGGAGCGCCAGCCCAGCGCCACGGCCACGTGCTCGGCCGCCAGGGAGTGCTCCTCGCCGTCCGACTCGTAGACCACCTCGCCGGGGCCGACCCGCACCACGCGCGCCCCGGTCACGAACTCCACCCCCCGCTTCCGCAGCTGCTTGATCAGGTAGCGGCGGGTGATCGCCTCGATGCCCCGGCCCACCGACGAGGCCATCTCCACGACGGTGACCTTCGCTCCCGCCTCGACGAGCAGTTCGGCGGTCTCGCAGCCGGTGGCGCCGCCGCCCAGCACCGCCACCGGGGAGCCCGCGGCCACCGGGCGGCGGCCGTTCAGGTACTCCTGGGCGTCGTGGACGTGCGGCAGGTCCAGCCCGGGGATGGGCGGCAGCAGGGGAGCCGCGCCCGTGGCCAGGATGACGGCGTCGGGCTTCTCCGCGCGCAGCAGTTCCGGGGTGGCGTCCACGCCGGTGCGCACCTCCACCCCCAGCCGCCGCAGTTCCTGCTCCTGCCAGTCGCGGAACCGGAACACCTCGTGCTTGCTGGGGGCGCTGGCCGCGACTGCCAGCTTCCCGCCGACCCGCGGGGACCGCTCCAGCAGCAGCACCCGGTGGCCGCGTTGGCGGGCGGTCCGGGCCGCCTCCATCCCGGCGGGCCCGCCGCCCACCACGACGACCCTGCGGGACCGGGCGGCGGGCCGGACCGCCCAGTCCTCCTCCCGTCCGATGGCGGGGTTGACCGCGCACACCACCTCCCCGCCCGGGCCCACCTGGTCGACACAGGCGTTGCAGGAGATGCACGGGCGGACGTCCGCCTCCCGTCCCGCGGCGACCTTGTTCGCCCAGTCGGGGTCGGCGATGAGCCCCCGGCCGATGGCGATGAGGTCGGCGGCGCCCTCGCGCAGCGCACGGCGCGCACTGGCGGGGTCGTGCAGCCGTCCGACCGAGATGACCGGGACGGAGACCGCCTGGCGGACCCGGGCGGCCAGCGGCACGAGCTGCCCGCGCGGCACCCACATCGGGGGAATGGTGGTGTGCAGGGACTTCCAGGTGCCCGAGGAGATGCTCAGGCAGGCGACGCCGTCCTCCTCCAGCCAGCGGGCGACGGTGACGGCGTCGTCGACGGTCGTCCCGCCGGGCAGCGCCTCCTCCCCGCTCAACCGGTAGAAGAGCGGCAGGTCGGGGCAGCGGGCCCGGATCGCGCGGGCCACCTCGCGGGCGAAGCGGGCCCGGTTGGCCAGGGAGCCGCCGTAGGCGTCGTCGCGCTGGTTGGCCAGCGGCGACAGGAAGTCGGAGACGAGGTAGCCGTGCGCGCCGTGGACCTCGACGTAGTCGAATCCGGCCTCCTGGGCGAGTGCCGCGCCCTCGGCGAAGTAGTCGACGATCTCGGCGATCTCGGTGGTGCTCAGCGCGTCGGGCACCGGCGAGACCGAGTTGAGCGGGACCGGTGAGGGGCCGACCCTGCGGCCGGTGAGCACCTGGCGCCCCGGGTGCATCAGCTGGGCTCCGGCCGCGGCGCCCTCGGCGCGGATCGCCTCGGCCAGGCGGGCCAGGCCGGGCAGGTAGGCGCGGCTGTGGATGTGCGGCTCAGGGCCCCGGGTGGCGGGATCGACGAGCAGCGCCTCGACCGTGACCGCTCCCACCCCGCCGGCCGCTCGGCGGCGGTAGTAGGCGACCACCGCGTCGGTGATGTGCCCGTCGCGTTCCAGCCCGGTTCCCATCGGCGCCATGACGATCCGGTTCCTCAGGTGGACGCCCGCGACCTCCAGTGGGGTGAACAGCGGGTCCTCGTCCATACCGCCACCGTCCTTTGTTCGTCTGTGAGTCCCGTACCGGCGAAAATAGTATTCGACTTAACAGTAAGTCAATATGGCAGACTGGGAACGGGCCGCCGGACCCGGCGGCTCCCCGCGGTGACAAGGAGGAACACTCATGGGTGCGAACACCCCGGAGCTGGCGGGACGGGTGGCCCTGGTGACCGGAGCCAGCCGGGGCATCGGGCGTGCGATCGCCCGCACGCTGGCCGCCGACGGGGCGGCCGTGGTGGTCAACTACCGACGCGACCGCGAGGCCGCGGAGAGCCTGGTCGCCGAGATCACCGACGCGGGCGGCCGGGCGGTCTGCGTGGCCGCCTCGGTCGGCGAGGTCGCCGAGGTCGACGCGCTGGCCGACGCCGCGCTCGACGCCTGCGGGCACGTGGACCTGCTCGTGCACAACGCGGGTATCGCCAGCCGGGGGCTGCCGGTGGCCGAGACCTCCTTCGAGGAGTTGCACCGGGTCGTCAGCGTGCACGCGCTGGGCGTCCACCGCCTGCTGGGACGGCTGCTCCCCGGCATGCGCGAGCAGCGGCGCGGCGACGTGGTGATGATCTCCAGCAGCGAGGTCAGCGAGATGCGACCCAACGGGGCCCCCTACAACATGGGCAAAGCCGCCCTGGAGGCGCTGGCCCTCACCCTGGCCAAGGAGGAGATCCGCCACGGCATCCACGTCAACATCGTCGCCCCCGGCCTGGTCGCCACCGACATGGGCGACCGCCTGGTGCGCGCCAAGCTCGGCGAGGACAGCGCGGAGGCGCTGGACGCGTCGATGCCGCTGGGGCGGGTGTGCCGTCCCGACGACGTGGCCCGGGTGGTGCGCTTCCTGGTCTCCGAGGACGCCGGCTACGTCACCGGGCAGCGGATCGTCGTCGACGGCGGGGTCAACGCCTCGCCCACCGGGTGAGCCGCGACGCGGGGCGTCCGCACGGCGTTCCCGCCCCTCCGTGGACCGGGGCGCGGAACACCGTGCGGACCGGGGCATTGTCCTCCCCGGGGATTGGTGTTACTTTTTTCACTGACTTTACAGTAAGTAAAAAACGGGTGGGGCGGCCCGTGTTCCCCCGGAGCCGGCCGGCGCCGCACCCGCAGGTCTTGCTGTGACGCGTCCAGCCCGCACAGAGGGAGGAAGAGGTGGACGGTAACAAGCCGGACAACACGGGAGGCGTGCTCGTCGACCGGATCATCGACGGCGGCCGGATGGCGGGGATGCAGCTGGGCGTGGTCGTGCTGTGCCTGCTGATCGCCATCATCGACGGTTTCGACGTCGGCGCCATGGGCTTCACCGCCCCGGCGATCTCCCAGGAGTGGGGGATCGACGTCGGCGATTTCGGCCCGGTCTTCGGGGTCAACCTGTTCGGGATGATGGTCGGCGGCATGCTGCTCGGCCCGCTCGCCGACCGCTACGGCAGGCGGAACATGATCATCCTGTCGATCGGGGTCGTCGGTGTCTTCACCGCCGCCGCGGCCTTCGCCACGTCGGTGCAGGTGCTGCTGGTCCTGCGCCTGATCAGCGGTATCGGCATGGGCGGACTGACCCCCAACCTGATCGCCCTGTCCGCGGAGTACGCGCCGGCCCGGGTCCGGTCGACCGTGGTCACGGTCGTGGTCTGCGGAATGACGTTCGGGATGTTCGTCGGCGGCATGGTCTCCTCCGCGCTCATCCCCGCGTTCGGCTGGCAGGCCGTCTTCCACAGCGGCGGCTGGCTCGCGCTCGTGCTGCTGGTGGCCGCTCTGCTCTGGCTGCCGGAGTCCACGAAGCTGCTCGTCCAGCAGGGCTCCCACGACAAGCTCGCCCGGATCCTCCGGAAGATCGACCCGAGCCTGCAGACCGACGGGAGCACCCGGTTCACGATCACCGAGCAGAAGGTGACCCGCTCCCCGATCACCGCCCTGTTCACCGACGGCCGCGCCGTGACGACGCTGCTGCTGTGGCTGGTCTTCTTCCTCACCCTGCTCATCATCTACTTCCTGTCGAACTGGCTGCCGGCGCTGTTCACCCAGGCGGGACTCGGAGACACCAACGCGCTCGTCGCCTCGTCCCTGTACCAGCTGGGCGGCGTCGCCGGCGGTCTGGCGCTCGGCATCCTCAGCGACCGGCGCGGCTCCCTCGTGCAGGCGGTCGGCGGCTGCTACCTGCTCGGCGCGGTGTTCCTCGGCGTGACCGTCCTGGGCATCGGAAGCGCCGCGATCGTGATGGTGACGGTGTTCATCGTCGGCTTCGGCATCAGCGGCAGCATCACCGGTATGAGCGCGGTCGCCGCCCAGGTCTACCCGACCCAGGTCCGTTCCACCGGTGTCGGCTGGGCGTACAGCATCGGCCGGATCGGATCGATCATCGGCCCGACGGTCGGCGGCGTCTTCGTGTCCCTGGGCACCGCCCCCACCACCCTGCTGGCCTACATGATCGTCCCGACCTTGTGCGCGGTCGTCTCCGTGCTCGTGCTCGCCGCCCGCAAGCCCGCGGCGGCTTCCGCGCAACAGCCCGGACAGGAGGCCGAGAAGGCGGCGTGACCGCAGCCCGGCCGCCCGCACCGGTGGCGCCGCCGGACTCCCGGCGGCGCCACCGGCGTCCGTCCCCCCCGGGGGACCGGCCCGTCCCGGGTGATTCGCCCCCGAGGGGATCTCCCGGTGCGAAGCCCGGGTCCTCCGCGGCGAACCCGGCCGAGGGCTCGGACCCGGTCCCGGTGTCGACGGAGACGGCCGCCGGGGACAGCCGGTCGGTGTCGGCCTCGTCGGCTCCGGCCGGGTGGACGACACGCTCGCCGTGGCAGGTGCAGCCGACCGCCGGCAGCGGGACGGGGACCCGGGACGAAGGCCGTGCGCCTTCGGACCGGGAACGACTCAGGGCGCCCCGGTCGCGGTCTCCCGTTCCGGAGCGGCCGGCCCCGGCTCCTCCGGGGATTCGCCGGTGGACTGCCGTCCGCGGAGGACGGTCACGACCAGCACGGCCAGACCCACGACCACCAGGGCGCTGGTGTAGCTCACCGCGCTCAGCCCCGCCAGGAAGGCCTCACGGGAGGCGTCCAGCAGCGCGGCGGCCGTCGCGGACGGCAGCTCCTCCGCGACCGCGGCGGTGGACGCGAGACTGTCGCGGGCGGCCTCGGCCGCCCGCGGAGGCACGTCCGCCGGAACGGCGTCCTCGATGAGGAAGCGGTACACGGCGACGCCCACGGAGCCGAGGGTGGCGACTCCCAGCGCCATGCCCAGCTCGCTGCAGGTCTCCGACATCGACGAGGCCGCACCGCTCCTCTCCCGGGGGGCCGAGGCGACGATCAGGTCGATGGTCAGCACCATCAGCGGGCTCAGCCCGAAGGTCACCAGGAGACTGCCGGCCACGGCCCAGGCGAGCCCTCCCGAGGCGGCGTCCGCCTGGCCGAACAGCACGTAACCGAGCGCGGACAGCAGCAGACCGCCCGCGATCGCGTAGGGGGCGGGCATCCGGGCGGCCAGAGCAGGGGCCGCCATCGCTCCGACGACGTTCGCCACCGCGTACGGCATCATCCACAGGCCGGCCCGCACCGACGACAGGTCCAGGACGAGCTGCAGGTACTGCGCGAACAGCAGCACGAACGCGCCCAGGGTCAGGAGGCCCAGCAGCATGCCGACCAGTGCGCCGCTGAACGCGCGGTCGCGGAACAGCCGCAGGTCCATCAGCGGATCGTCGAGCCTGTGCTGCCGGCGGACGAACAGCCAGCCGAAGAGGGCCCCGCCCGCGATCGCGACCGCCGGGACCGGAGCCCAGCCGGTGTCGGCGACCTCCTTGAGCCCGTAGACGACCGGCAGCAGGCAGGCCAGCGACAGCGCCACGCTGACCAGGTCCAGCCGCCCCGATTCCGGGGCGCGGTACTCGGGCAGCAGGAGCGGTCCCAGCACCAGCAGCAGGAGCATGACCGGCACTCCCATGAGGAACAC
>Ga0079224_100005801_pt1 | contig 16259 bp, 18 predicted proteins | sample Stecom2015_FD_80414 | JGI IMG/M metagenome (GOLD analysis project Ga0079224, IMG submission 80414) | Agricultural soil microbial communities from Utah to study Nitrogen management - Steer compost 2015 | ecosystem: Environmental > Terrestrial > Soil > Agricultural land | place: USA: Utah...
CGCCGCTGCGCGAGCAGCGCGCTGGCCTGGGCGATTCCGCTCTCGCGCTGCGCGACGATCGATTGCGCGGTCGTCTTCGCGCTCTGCGCGCGGCGCCATTGCGCCTGGGCAGCGGCCAGTTCGGCCTCGAGGGACTCGGTGTCCATTCGCGCGAGCACCTGACCCGCCTCGACGAAATCCCCCTCCTGGACCAGCACTTCGCGCACCCGCCCGGGGCTGCGCGTCGCGACGTCGACGTCGATCGCCTCGATGCGGCCGTTGCCGCTGACCAGCCAGTTCGGGGGTGGCTCGGGCTGCAGGCGCCACCACCAGGCGGCCCCAGCGGCAGCAACCAGCACAACCAGCACGGCGACGATGCCCCGCGTCCAGGCGCGCTTCTTCTTCGATCCGGAGTTCTCTGTGGTCATCGTCCAGTGGGGCCCCGGATGAGTCGTCGAGGCGCCGCGTGCCGGGATTGTCCCACGACCGTCAGCGGTTCCCGCCAGACCGACTGGCCGAGTCTCCGCGCCGTGCGCCGCGGCCTGTCGCGCCGATCGCGCTCATTGCCGACAGCGTACGACCCAGGATCCCTGCACGATCAGGTACGCCGAGCGCGGACCACCGGCGGGCGGCCGTTCCTCGTAGTTGTTGCGCAACCCGCGCTCCCGCCAGTCGGGGATCATGCGATGGGCCGGACCCCCGGGGCCCAGCGGAGGTTCCGCCCGGCCGAGGATGCGATTCACGGGCAGGCGGTCGTTGTCACCGCGATCGACGACCTTCAGGGTGAGGGCGCGGCCGTCGAGCGGGCCGAAGTCAGGCGGCACGATCGCGAGGCTGTCCCACCATCCGTCGGTCATGACGCCGCACTGCACGCGCAGCACTCGCCCCGAAGCGATCTCGGCGGAACCCATGCCTGCGGCGAGCAGCGCGGGCCGGGCAGCCGCAACGTCGCGGCGAAGCGCGATGTCCCTGTCGGTCACTGGCCCGACGACGGCGACGGTGACCGTCTCGCCGGAGTCGGGGAGCGACGCGCAGCCGATCGGGCCCGCGAGCAGGATGCAGGCGACCAGCCGAACAGCGCGCGCCTGCAGCACTACTCCTCCACCCCATCCAGGAAGAGCGCAGGGTCGACCATTGCGCGATTCAGGCTGACCGACCAGTGCAGGTGCGGGCCGGTCACGCGGCCGCTGGCGCCGACCTCGCCGATGTGCTCGCCGGCGGCGACGAGATCGCCGGGTTTCACCGTGATGTCGTGCAGGTGGCAGTACATGGTCAGCAGGCCGCCGCCGTGGTCGAGCCAGATCGTCTTGCCATTGAAGAAGTAGTCGCCGACATCGATCACGCGACCGGTGGCTGCGGCCACGACCGGCGTACCGGTCGCGGCTGCGATGTCCATGCCGCTGTGCGGGCTGCGCGGCTGGTCGTTGAAGATGCGGCGCAGGCCGAACGAGCTGGAACGCTGCCCCGGGGTCGGCTGGCGCAGTCGCAGCGAAACCGGGACGGCGTCGGTGTGCGTCGCAACCACTTTGGCCAGGTGGGCGCGCTCGCGCTCGTAGCGCGCGAGGTCCTCGGCCGAGAGATCGACCTTGCCGGGCGCCACGCGAAGTCGCTGCTCGGCGTAGCGCACCGGCGCGATGACCACGGACAATCGCTCCTCGGCCTGCGCGGCGCGCCGGACCGTGACGTGGCGCACGCCGGGTTCGGCCGCGAGCGCGATGCCGACGACCGCGGTCCAGCGCTCCGGATTGCCGACGACCAGCACCGGCACGTCGCCCAGCGTGACGCGCGGCGCCTCGACCGACGCGCCGAGGTCGACGATCGCCACGCCGCCGGGCACGCTTCGATGCCGCGGCAGCTCGAGCGCCGCGGCGGGCGCGGCGAGCAGGCAGGCTGCGGCGAAGAGCGCAACCGACAGGAGCGAGGCGCGCAGGAGCGCGACGCGACGAAGCGATGCGCAAAAGCGCGAAGCGTGGAGGCCGCGCCGGAACGGATGCCGCCTGCTGGATTGCGGATTGCTCACCTGCTGTGTGTCCTGCGAACTCGTTGACCTGCGGCGGCCGGCGCGGCCCGCCCCCCGTCGCCCATGGCTGGGACCCGTATTGTGCCCTCGGCGCCGCGGCGCTCGCCGAGCAGTGCCGCGCGCGTGACCGGCCTCTGCAACTGCGCCAGCCACCACTGTAATGCGCGCCCGGCGCCGGGCCGGTCGCTCTTGCGCCAGGCGTAGCTGAGCGGGATCCGGTGTTCCGGCCGTTCCACGCGCTTGACGACCAGTCGTCCGGTATCGATGTAGGGCTGCGCCACACAGGTCGGCAGGAAGCCGACCCCCAGCCCCCTGATCTGTGCATCGAGCTTTGCGGGCATGCCGGCCACGGTGAACACGTCCTGGCCCGTGAGCAGTCCGAGGGTGAGCCCGTCGCCGCGCTGGATGGAGTCGGCGACCGCCACCGCCCGATGAGGGCGGATCGCCTCGTCGGACAGCGGCTCGGCGGCGCGTGCCAGCGGATGATGCGGTGCCACCGCGAAGACGAAGCGAAGGCTGCCCAGCGGCTCCCGCTGCAGGCCGACCGAGGTGCCGGCGGCGATCACCGCGCCGAGCGCGAGGTCGGCCTGCCCCGAGGCGAGGGCTTCGAGCGTTCCCGACAACGCCTCGGCGCGCAGCCTGAGCCGGGTCGGCGGTTTCAGGCGAAAGAACGCGTCGCACAGCTCCATCAGTGCGGTGTCGTCGACGACGCTGTCGACCGCGATCGTGAATTGCGGTTCCCAGCCCGTTGCCACGCGTTTCACGCGGTTCGCGACGGCATCGATGTCCGCCAGCAGGCGCGAGCCCTCGCGCAGCAGTTCCGCACCGGCCTCGGTCAGTCGGGCCTGGCGGGAGCTGCGGTCGAACAACAGCACGTCGAGCGCGTCCTCCAGCTGCCGCACCCGGTAGGTGAGGGCGCTGGGCGCGAGCCCGCTGGCGCGGGCCGCGGCGGCGAAGCTGCCGGCGCTGGCGATCGCCTCCAGCATCGCCAGGGCGTCCGGGGTCAGTACGTCGCGCGGCGTCGGCATTGAGGGCCTCGAACATTCAAATAATTCGAATGATGCCATCGAAACGGCAGGCCCCGGAAGCCCGCGACTCGTCCCAGAATCAAACCCATCGACAAGAAGGACCCACCATGCTCACCGTTCGCAAATCGCAGGACCGCGGCTACGCGGATCACGGCTGGCTGAAGAGCCATCACTCGTTCTCGTTCGCTGGCTACTACGACCCCGCGCACATGGGCTGGGGCAACCTTCGGGTCATCAACGAGGACCGCGTCGCGCCGGGGACCGGCTTCGGCGAGCACGGTCACCGCGACATGGAAATCATCAGCTACGTGCTGTCGGGCGAGCTGGCGCATCGCGACAGCATGGGCAACGTCGAGGCGATTCCTCCCGGCGACGTGCAGCGGATGAGTGCGGGCACCGGCGTGCGGCACAGCGAGTTCAACCACGCCGAAGGGCAGACCACGCACTTCCTGCAGATCTGGATCGAGCCGAACGTGACCGGGATTGCCCCGGGCTACGAGCAGAAGACGATTCCGGCCACCGACAAGCGCGGCGCGTTGCGCCTGGTCGCGTCGCCCGACGGCGCGCAGGGCTCGGTCACCATCCATGCCGACGCGAAGCTCTACGCGGGCCTGTTCGACGGCAGCGAGCGCGCCGAGCTCGCACTGGACCCGGCTCGCAAGGGATACGTGCACCTGGTGCGCGGGTCGCTCGACGTGAACGGCCAGCGCCTTGGCAGCGGCGATGCCGTGCTGCTGGACGGCGAGAGCCGGATCGTGCTCGCCAGCGGTAGCGACGCCGAGGTGCTCGTGTTCGATCTCGCGCCCTGATTCTTCGTTCTCAACCCTCCGACAAGGACTCGACATGTTCGCCAAACTTCAAGATCCCCTCGCGCTGGCCGGTCGCCTGCTGATGGCCGTGCTGTTCCTGCCCGCCGGCATCGGCAAGCTGACCGGATTCGCCGGGACGGTGGGCTACATCTCGTCGGCGGGACTGCCGATGCCGCAGCTCGCTGCGGTAGTCGCGCTGGTCGTCGAGATCGTCGGCGCCGTGGCGCTCATTGCGGGCGTCGGCACGCGCGTGGCTGCCGTCGCGCTCGCGGTCTTCACGCTGGTCGCTTCGTTCTTTTTCCACGCATACTGGGCCGTGCCGGCCGAACAGCAGATGATCCAGCAACTGATGTTCTTCAAGAACATGGCCGTGGTCGGCGGTCTGCTGACGATCGCCGCGTGGGGCGCCGGCGCCTGGAGCGTCGACGCGCGTCGCATCAGGGCGTGAGTCATCCGGTCGCGCGGGTCGTCGAGGTGCGAGTTGGCGCGCGCGCGTCCGACTCGCGCCGCGATCAGCGCTTCGCCAATTCCGCCAGCCACTCTGCTGCCTCGATGAACGCCTTCTCGCTGTGCTCCGCGCGGCAGCGCACGTACGCGCCCTCTATCGTGGTCAGTGCGAGGCTCGCGAACGCCCGGGTGCGCCTGGCGTCGCCGAAGTCGAAGTGCGCGGCGATGCAGTCGACCCATTGGTCGAGGGCATCAGCCAGTACGGGCTGCAGGCGGGCGGTGTCGCCGTTGAGGTCGAGGCTGACGGTTCCCACGGCGCAGCTCTTCAGGTAGCCGGATTCCCTGGCGCGCTTCGCGAACGCCGAGAACAGCGCGCGGACCTTGTCCTCGGGCCGTTTTCGGCTCGCGAGCGCGGTGTCGATGAAGCTGCGCGCTCGCTGCGCGTAGATCGCGAGCGCCTCGGAGGCCAGGGACAACTTGCCGTCCGGGAAGAAGTAGTAGACGGAGCCCTTGGGCGCGCCGCTCTCGCGCACGATCTCGTTGATGCCCGTACCCGAGAGGCCGCAGCCCCGCATCAGCGAGATTGTCGCCTCGAGCATGCGCTCCCTGCTATCGTTTCCGGTCGCTGCCTTGCGTGCCATCGCTTGACGGAATAAGTAGACCAGTCTATATATTAGGCGACTGCGGTTCGATCAGGGAACTGCCATGAAAGCCGATGCCGTGAAAGTCCCGCGGGACCTCGCCGCTGCCGAGCAACAGCTGAGGATCGATCTCGCGGCCTGCTACCGACTCGTAGCGCTATACGGCTGGGACGATCTGGTCTTTACGCACATTTCGGCGCGGGTCCCGGGGCCGGAGCACCACTTCCTGATCAACCCGTACGGCATGCTGTTCAGCGAGATCTCGGCGTCCAGCCTGGTGAAGGTGGATCTCCACGGACGCAAGGTCGAGGACAGCCCGTGCGACGTGAATCCGGCGGGTTTCGTCGTACACAGTGCGGTGCACGCGGCCCGCGACGACGCGATCTGCGTGCTGCACACACACAGCCTGAACGGCGCTTCCGTATCGGCGCAGGAAGAGGGCGTATTGCCGCTCTCCCAGCATTCGATCTTCGTGCTGGCGTCGCTCGGCTATCACGACTACGAAGGCGTGGCGCTGGTCGACGACGAGAAGCCGCGACTGGCGCGCGACCTCGGCGACAAGCAGTACCTGATGCTTCGCAACCACGGGCTGCTCACCGTCGGCCGCACCGTCGCGGAGGCGTTCGTGGCGATGTACATGTTCGAAACCGCGTGCACGATCCAGGTGCGCGCCCAGAGCGGTGGCGGGCCGCTGCGGCGAATCGGCGCTCCGATCATCGAGGGCGCGAAGGCGCAGTGGAGCGCCGTGACCCACGGCGCCGGCGCCGGGCTCGTGTGGCCTGCACTGCTGCGGCGCCTCGATCGCCTGGATCCGGGCTACCGTTTCTGAGACGCCTCCGTTTCACGCTTCTTCGCCGCGAACGGGTAGGCGCTGCCGGCCTCGCCCGGCCGCGCCGGTATCCACAGCGACAGCAGCATCGTCAGCGCAAGCACCGTCACGGTGAAGCCGAGCGACCACGCAATCGGGATCTTGTAGACGTCGATCAGCAGCATCTTCGTGCCGATGAACACCAGCACCACGGCCAGGCCGTACGACAGCAGGTGGAAGCGCTCGTGCATGCCGGCGAGCAGGAAGTACATCGCCCGCAGGCCGAGGATCGCGAACACGTTCGACGTGAGCACGATGAAGGGATCGGTGGTGATCGCGAAGATCGCGGGAATCGAGTCCACGGCGAACACCACGTCGACGATGCCGATCAGCAGGATCACCACGAACAGCGGCGTGGCCATCCGCACGCCGCCGACCATCGTGAAGAAACGCTCGCCGTCGTAGTGCGGCGACACCTTGACGTGCCGGTTGATCCAGCGCAGCGCGGGGTTCGAATCCAGGTCGGGCTCCTGCCCCGCCGCCCACCACATCTTGATGCCGGTGAAGACCAGGAAGGCGCCGAACAGGTACATGATCCAGTGGAACTGCGCGATCAGCCAGGCGCCGATGAGGATCATCACCGCGCGCAGCACGAGCGCGCCGAGGATGCCGATCACCAGCACCCGCTTCTGGACCTCCGCCGGCACCGCGAAGTAGGTGAACAGCATCAGGAAGACGAAGATGTTGTCGACCGCCAGCGCCTTCTCGACCAGGTAGCCGGTGACGAACTCGAGTGCCTTGGCGTCGGCCAGCGCCCGCGCGGCTTCGTCGGCCGATGTGCCGCCCAGGTACCACCACAGCCAGGCCACGAAGAGGAACGACACCGCGACCCAGACCAGCGACCAGACGCCGGCTTCGCGCATCGTGACCGCGTGCGCACCCTGGCGGTTCATGGCGAGGAAGTCGATCGCGAGCGCGACGAGGACGAAGGCCGCGAAAAGCGACCACAACAGCGGCGTACCGATGGAGATCATCGAGGAAACCTTGCTCCTCCGGCCTGGCAGGGGCCGGATGACGGATTGGTCGAAGGTCCTCGCTGGTCTTGCCGCCCGTGGGCGCGTGAACGCCCGGGGTTACGGCACCGGGCAGGCGGTCGATTGCCGGATCGACCGGTGCCGTAGTGACGATGCCGCGGCGCGGGAACTCGGGTTCCGCGCCGGCTACTCCCCTGGAGAGGAGCGCGAATTCAACCAGCGGCGCTGCCCCGGGTCAACGAAAGCCCCCGGGCGGGGCCGGGATTTCTGTCGTCTCACCGGCAACGACGATGTCACCGCCGCGGCCGCTGGGCCTCCCCGGTCATCGGTACGAAGCGCACCGGCAGCACGGTGCGCCGCGTGAAGCTTCCATCGGCGCGTTTCTCGATCAGCAGCAGTTCCTGTTCGGCGGAGCTCGGCCCGACCGGAATCACCATCCTGCCGCCCGGCTTCAGTTGGTCCACCAGCGGCTGCGGCACCTGCGGTGCCGCAGCAGTCACGACGATGCCGTCGAAGGGACCCTTGTCGGGCCAGCCCTGATAGCCGTCGCCGATTCTCACTTCGACGTTGGCATAGCCGAGCGTCCGCAGACGCAGCGCCGCCTCACGGCCGAGCGGCTCGACGATCTCGATCGAGTAGACCTGCCGGACCAGTTCGGCGAGCACGGCCGCCTGATAGCCGGAGCCGGTGCCGACCTCCAGCACCACGTGTTCCGGGCGCGGCTCGAGCAGCTCGGTGGACAGCGCGACGATGAAGGGCTGCGAGATCGTCTGTCCCTCGCCGATCGGCAGCGGACGATTGCGGTAAGCATCCCTCGCACGATTTGCCGGAACGAACTCGTGCCGGGGCACCTTGCCCATGACCGTCATCACGCGGCGATCGAAGGTCTTGCGCCCGGTGTACGACTGGGTCGCGCGCGCGTCGGCGGCGATCTCATCGACCATCGCGCGACGCTCGCGCGCGCGCTCGTCGGGTGAGGCGCCGGCGCACGAGGCGGTACCGAGCCACACGATCGCAACGGCGAGTCCGAGCATCCGTTGCCTGCGAAGGTTTCGAGGGAGGTTGCCTGGCATCGGGAAGTTCCGGCTGGATGGTCTTTCGGGATCGGTACGGCTGGCATCGCGTTCCGCTGCGCCTCGGATGCCTAGCGTAACTCCGCGAATGTCTTGAGCCTGCCCAGTGCCACCTCCCACTGCCTTCCGATCACTTCGAGCGTCCGCTTCGCCTCCTCGATCTGTCCCGGCTCGAGCTGCCAGAGCCGTTCCCTGCCGAGCTTGAGGTCGCGCACCACGCCCGCGTCTGCCAGCACCTGCAGGTGCTTGGTCACGCCCTGCCGGCTGATGTCGGTGCTCGCCGTCAGTTGCGCGATCGACAGGGCGCCGCCCGCGCACAGCACCGCGACGAGCTTCAGCCGCGTCGGGTCGCCCAGCGCCGCGAACACGCTCGCGAGCGTCTCGCTCGACCGGACGATCGCGGGCAGGCCGGCAGCGCGCCGGCCTGCTTCCTTCGCTGTGCCGCTACGCGGCGACATGGCGCGCGATGTTGCCGAGTTGGGCTTCCCAGCCGCGGCCGTTCATTCGGAACGCTTCGAGGCGGCGGTGCGGTGGGACCTTGTCGAATCCGGACTCCACGACCGTCAACAGCGTGGCGTTGCCGGGTGCGGCTTTCAGCGAGAAGGTCACGAGCGTTGGCTGCTCCTTCTCGTAGTCCACGGCCGGGTCGACCGCGTACGGATGCCAGCGGTACGAGAGCAGGTTCGGCGGCTCGACGCGTTCGACGACCACATCGAACCAGGCGTGCTCGTGGCCGCAGATGGTGATCCGGCCGCGCACACGCCTTCCGGGCGCGAAGGTCTGGCCGGCCAGGTCGGCGCCGAACCAGGTACCGAATTCCCCGGCGTCGGAGAGCGCGCGCCACACGCGTTCGCGCGGGGCGGCGACGACGACGCTTCGTTCGATGCGGTCGGTTTCCAGGGTGGTGCTCATGTCCATGTTCGTCTTGCTCCTGTGTCCGGCATCACGCCGCGGTCGCACGGGCCGCGGCACCCGCGGCGGGCACGAGGCCGACCTGCTTCCGGCACCGGCTCGTCTCGCCGCCCGATTACGCAACCTATAGGTTGCGTATATCCATGATGGGGCGAACCGCGGACAAATGCAACCAAAAAGTTGCAAATAACCCCCGGCGCGCGCGCCGGGGCGATGCGGCCTGCCTCAGCCGCCGAAGAACTCCCGAAGCGCCTGCGCCGTCTGCTCCGGCAACTCCTCCGGAATGAAATGCCCGGCCGGCATTGCGCGGCCGCTGACCGTGCCGGTGCACTGCGCCCGCCACAGCGCCAGCGGATCGAACTGCCGCTGCACCACGCCGCGCTCGCCCCACAGCACCAGCAGGTCGCAGGCGATTTGCTCGCCGGCCGCGCGCGACGCGCGGTCGTGCTCGAGGTCGATGCCGGCGCTCGCGCGGTAGTCCTCGCAGGCCGCGTGGATCGTTCCAGGCGCGCCGAAACAGCGCTCGTAGTCGGCCAGCGCCTGCGGTTCGATGTGCTTCAGGCCCTGGCTCCCCCAGCCGCCGAGATTGGCGTGCAGGTAGAACAGCGGATCGGCTCCGATCAGGCGCTCGGGCAGCGGCGACGGCTGGATCAGGAAGAACCAGTGGTAGTAGGCGCGCGCGAAGTCCATGTTCGTGGCCGCGTACATGTCCAGCGTCGGCGCGATGTCGATCAGGCTCAGGCGCGTCACGCGCTGCGGGTGATCGAGCGCCAGACGGTGCGCGACGCGCGCGCCGCGGTCGTGCGCGGCGACGAGGAAGCGCTCGTGGCCGAGCCCGCGCATCAGCGCCGCCAGGTCGGCGGCCACGCGCCGCTTGCTGTAGTTGGCGTGGTCGGGGTCGCCGGGCGGCTTGTCCGAGTCGCCGTAGCCGCGGAGGTCGGGCAGCACGAGGCGGAAGTGCGGCGCCAACTGCGATGCGACGCGGTGCCACATCGCGTGCGTTTGCGGAAAGCCGTGCAGCATCAGCAGCGGCGTGGCGTCGGCGCGGCCGCCGACGCGGGCGAACAGGCGGATGCCGTCGACCTCGTGGAAGCCCGCGCCGAAGCCATCGAACCAGCGAAGGTCTTGCGCCATGGGAGCCTCCTCGTCACGGCGATGCTGTCACGGGGACTGCGCCTTGGCAACGTTTACCGGAGGCGCGCCGGCGGCGTAGCATGAGCGCTTGCCAGCGAGCGAGGGAGGCCACGATGGCGGCCCGAAGCGGACCGATCGGGGGTTCACAGGCCGCATTGCAGCGGCGCCTTTCCGACTGTCGCGCCCGGACGCTCGAGCTGATCGACGGGCTGAGCGATGCGGATGCCACGGTCCAGTCGATGGACGACGCCAGTCCGTCGAAGTGGCACCTGGCGCACACCAGCTGGTTCTTCGAGGAGTTCGTGCTCGGGCCGTACCTCGCTGGATACCGCCCGGTGGATGCCCGCTACCGCTACCTGTTCAACTCGTACTACGAGGCGGTCGGGGCGCGCCACCCGCGGCCGCGGCGCGGGCTGCTCACGCGGCCGACGATCGACGAGGTGATCGACTATCGACGACGCGTCGACGGCGCGCTGTTCTCGCTGCTCGACAGCCGCTTGCCCGAGGCGGCGCTCGACACGATCGAACTCGGCGTCCAGCACGAACAGCAGCACCAGGAGCTGCTGCTCACGGACCTGCTTCACCTGTTCGCGCAGAACCCGTTGCGGCCCGCGTATCGGGCGCTCGCGGCGGCCGAATTCGCCACACCTGCTGGCGATCCTCCGCCGCCCGCTGCCGGGACGTCGGCCTGGGTCGACTACGACGGCGGCTGCTTCGACGTCGGCCACGACGGTACGGAATTCGCCTTCGATTGCGAGGGCCCGCGCCATCGCGTCGCGCTCGTGCCGTATTCGCTGGCGAGCGCTCCGGTCACGAACGGCGAGTGGTGCGAGTTCGTCGCCGACGGGGGTTACCGAGACGCGCGTCTTTGGCTCGCCGACGGCTGGGCGCGCGTGCAGGCGGAAGGCTGGCAGGCGCCGCTGTACTGGGAAAGGCGCGACGACGCCTGGCATCAGATGACGCTGTCGGGGGAGCTCGCGCTCGACCTGCACGCGCCGGTCTCGCACGTGTCCTGCTTCGAGGCCGACGCGTTCGCGCGCTGGCGCGGTGGGCGCCTGCCGACCGAGCACGAGTGGGAAGTCGCGGCCCGCGCGCAGCCGATCGAGGGCAACCTCGCTTCGACGGGCCGCTATCGACCGCGCGCCGCTGCGCACGATGCGCAGGCGCCGCTGCGACAGCTCTACGGCGACGTCTGGGAGTGGACCTCGAGCGCGTATGCACCGTACCCGGGCTTCCGGGTCGCGGACGGCGCAGTCGGCGAGTACAACGGCAAATTCATGTGCGGGCAGTACGTGCTGCGCGGCGGATCGTGCGCGACGCCGGCCGGGCACCTGCGTCCCACCTACCGCAACTTCTTTCATCCGCACCAGCGTTGGCAGTTCTCCGGCGTGCGGCTGGCGCGCGACCGTGCCTGACTGCGACGGCGGGGTCGTCGTCGCGGCGCTTTCCTCGCGCCGACCGCAGGCGGATAATCGTCGGCTCGTCCCCGACGGCACGGAGGCTCGAATGCTCGCAAACACTCCCGTCACGACGATGCTCCCGGTGATCGACCTGGAACGGGCGCGCCGCTTCTACGAAGGCAAGCTCGGCCTGACGCCGCTGGGCAGTTCGCCCGACGGAAAGTTCAAGTACACGTGCGGCGGCGCCACGCTGGCGCTGTTCCCGAAGCCGGAGGGCACGCGCGCCGAGCACACGGCGGTCAGCTTCGAGGTCGCGGACATCGCAGCCGAGATCGCCGAACTGGCGTCGCGCGGCGTCGTGTTCGAGGATTACGATCTCCCCGGCCTCAGGACCGTCGACCACGTCTGCGTGCTCGGCTCGGAGAAGGCCGCCTGGTTCCGGGATACCGAGGGCAACACCCTCTGCATCCACGAGAACCTCGCCTGAGCACGGGTCCACGCGTGCCGACCGCGTTCACCCTTGCGTCGGCGTCGGTCGCGCCGTCCGGTCCCGCGCCGCGCGTCGTCGCGTCGCGCGCGTCGCCGGTCGTCGCCGGCCGCGACGAACTGCTCGCGGGCCTGCGCGCGCCGAACGCGGCGATTCCTCCGAAGTACTTCTACGATACGCTGGGTTCGACGCTGTTCGAGGCGATCACGGAGCTCGACGAGTACTACCCGACGCGTACCGAGCGGGCGATCCTCGCCGCGCACGATCGCGAGATCGCAGCCGCCTTCGGACGGACCGGGTGCACGCTGATCGACCTGGGCGCGGGCAACGGCGAGAAGGCGGCGCGGCTCTTCTCCGCGCTGCGGCCGCGCGAGTACGTGGCCATCGACATCTCGGTCGACTACCTCCGGCGATCGCTGCAAGCCTTGCAGAGCCGCTTCCCACACGTCGCGATGACCGGTGTCGGCGCCGACCTGGTCGAGCCGCTCGAGTTGCCCGGGGGAATTGCCGGGCAGGGGCGCCTGTTCTTCTATCCGGGCTCGTCGATCGGCAACTTCCTGCCGCACGAGGCGCAGCGCTTTCTCGCGGGGCTGCGTGCGCAGCTCGACGACAGCGGGGCGCTGCTGGTCGGCATCGACCTCGCGAAGGACGCGCGCACGCTACGGGCCGCCTACGACGACGCGCTCGGCGTGACCGCGGCGTTCAACCTCAACGTGCTGCGCCACGCCAACCGGGTCGCGGGCACGGACTTCGTCCTGGCCGACTGGCGACACGTCGCGCTCTTCGACGCGACGCACGGCCGCATCGAGATGCACCTGGAAGCGCGGCGCGCCGTGCGGGTGGGCTGGCCCGGCGGCGAGCGCCGGTTCGCCGCGGGCGAGCGGATCCATACCGAGAACTCGTACAAGTACCGGCTGGCGGATTTCGCGGGGCTGCTCGGCCGCGCAGGATTCGTCGTGCAGGGACGCTGGCTGGACGATCGCGAGCGCTTCGCGGTGGTGCTCGCGCGTCCGCAGCACGCCTGAAGGGCGCGACGCCCGCCACGGGCGGGCCGGGCGCGCGGCCCCGACGTCGGGGAGCACGTCGATTGCTGCGACGCTGTCAGGGAATGCCGCCCGCCCGCGACCCTTGCGCCAGGGCCCGTGAGCCGGCCCTGGACTTCCCGCGGGCCCGCCTCGCCGGCGCCCGGACAATCGAGTCTTCATGCCGACAGCGCTTCTCCAACGTTTCGTGAACCTGCGCCGCGAGGAGGTCGCGCCGGTCCTCGTCGCGGCGCTGTTCTTCTTCTGCGTGCTCACGGCGCTGATGGTGTTGCGGCCGGCGCGCGAGGCGCTGGGCATGCAGCGCGGCATGGACGAGATCCGCTGGCTGTTCATCGGCACCGTCGTCGTCACGCTGCTGGTCAACCCGGTGTTCGGCTTGCTGGTCAGCCGCTTCCGCCGCCTTGCGTTCGTCAGTGCGACCTACCTGTTCTTCGCTGCCGGCCTGCTGGGCTTCTACGCGCTCCTCGTGCTGGCGCCCGCGAGCGTCGGCGAGCGCACCGGCCAGGTCTTCTACGTGTGGTTCAGCGTCTTCAACCTGTTCGCGACGATGCTCTTCTGGGCGCTGATGGCGGACCGCTTCTCGCTCGAGCAGAGCAAGCGCCTGTTCGGCGCGATCGCGGTGGGCGGCACGCTGGGCGCGATCTTCGGCCCCTGGCTCGCGAGCATGCTCGCCAGGCCACTGGGAACGCCGGCGTTGCTGCTGGTCGCGGCCGCCTTCCTGGTGACGGCGCTCGGCGCGGCCTGGCGGCTCGACAGCCTGCGTGCCGACCCGAGCGGCCGCGACCGCGGGCCGGCGCCGGACCTGCCGGCGGTGATCGGTGGCAGCGCGTGGGAAGGCTTCGCGGCGGTGTTCCGGTCGCCATACCTGCTGGCGATCTGCGCGTACGTGCTGATCCTCGCGGTCATGGCGACCTTCATCTACTTCACGCGCCTGCAGATGGTCGCGGCGCTGGGCACCGACCTCGACCTGCGCACCGCGGCCTTCGCGCGGATCGACATGATCTCGCAGGTGGCGACGCTGGTGCTGCAGGCGGTGGTCACCGGGCACCTGATGAAGCGGCTCGGTGCGTCGATCGCGCTGGCCTTGCTGCCGCTCACCGCTGTGCTGGGCTTCCTCGGCCTGGCGATCGCGGGCTCTCTGGCGGCACTGATCGCGTTCGAGGCGACGTTCCGCGCGGTGCAGCGCGGGATCATGCGGCCGGCGCGCGAGACGCTGTTCACGACCGTCTCGCGCGCCGAGCGCTACAAGGCGAAGGCATTCATCGACACCTTCGTCTACCGCGCCGGCGACGTCGTCGGCGCGCAGACCGAGGGCCTGCTGGGGCGGCTCGGCATGGGACTGGCGGCGCTCGCCGCCTTCGCGGTGCCGCTGGCGCTGGTGTGGATGGCGCTCGGCCTGTGGCTGGGGGCCGCGCAGCGCACGCAGGCGCGAGAGGAACGACAGGCAGAAGGAGCAGTGGCATGACGACACGTCGGGAATGGTTGCAGCGGACGGCCGCCGGGGCGGGGATGCTCGCGCTCGGTCCGCGCGCGGTGTTGGCGAGCGAGGCCGCGAAGCCGGCAATCATCACGAGGCCGATCCCCTCGACGGGCGAGCGGCTGCCGATCGTCGGGCTGGGCAGCTCGGCCACCTTCTCGCAGGCGGCGCGCAGCGAAGACGTCACGGCGTTGCGCGACGTGCTCGCGCGCATGGTCGAGCTGGGCGGCACGGTCTTCGACACCGCGCCGGCCTACGGCGCGTCCGAGGCGGTCGCGGCCCGGATCGCGCAGGAGCTCGGCATCGCGAACCGGCTCTTCTGGGCGACCAAGCTCAACGTCGCGGGCTACGGCGGCGGGACGGCCGATCCGGCGGCGGCGCGCAGCCAGCTCGACACGTCGTACCGGCGCGCCGGCAAGCCGGCGATCGATCTGGTGCAGGTGCACAACCTGGGCGACCTGCGCACGCAGCTGCCGATCCTGCGCGAGGCGAAGGACAAGGGCCGCGTGCGCTACATCGGCGTGACCACCACCTTCGAGAGCCAGTACGACGACCTGTTGCGCACCATGCGCAACGAGCCGATCGACTTCATCGGCACCAACTACGCGATCGACGACCGCGACGCCGAGCGGGCGATCCTGCCGCTGGCGCGCGACCGCGGCATCGCGGTCCTCGTGTACGCGCCCTTCGGCCGCACGCGCCTGTGGCGGCGCGTGGCGGGACGCGGCGTGCCGGAGTGGGCACGCGAGTTCGGCGCGAGCTCGTGGGCGCAGTTCTTCCTGAAGTACGTCGCGAGCCACCCGGCGGTCACGTCGATCACGCCGGCCACCAGCCGGCCGGCCAACATGTCCGACAACATGGGCGCGGCGAGTGGCCGACTGCCGGACGAGGCGATGCGCAAGCGGATGATCGCGCTGGTCGAGTCGCTGCCTGCGGCGTAAGGTTCGCGTCGCCGCGCCGCCTCACCCGTCACGAAGCCGGAGGACGTCATGAGAAGCGACACGAATCGCGATCGCCGGGAACTCCTGCGATGCGCCGCACTCGTCCCTGCGGGTCTGGCGCTCGGCGCTCTGCCAATCGTGGCGCGCGCCGCGAGCGCCGGCGACGCGAAGCTGAAGATCGGCATCGTCGGCTCGGGCAACGTCGGCGGCGCGCTGGGCCGGGTCTGGGCGAAGGCCGGGCACCAGGTGATGTTCTCGTCGCGCAACATCGAGCACGACCGCGAGCTCGCCGCGAAAACCGGCCCGAACGCGCGCGCCGGAACGCCGCGCGAGGCCGCCGCATTCGGCGACGTCGTCATGGTCTCGGTGCCGTATCGATCGCTGCCCGAGGTCGGCAAGGAACTCGCCGAGCTGATCCGGGGCAAGGTGGTGATCGACACCTGCAACCCGTTCGTCGGGCGCGACGGCGAGATTGCGACCTGGGCGCGCGAGAAGGGCGCGGGCCTGGCGTCGGCGGAGCTGCTGCCCGGCGCGCGCGTCGTGCGCGCCTTCAATGCGATCGGCGCCGCGCGGATGGGCGCAGCCCACGAGCAGCCGGGGCGCATCGGCATGCCGATCGCCGGCGACGACGCCGACGCGATCGCGGTGGTGTCGCGCCTGGTTCGCGACATCGGCTTCGAGCCGGTGCCGATCGGCGGGCTCGCGAAGGGCAGGCACCTGATGCCGGGGACGGCGCTGGCGGGCGAGCGCTCGCCCGACGAGGTGCGCAGGATCGCTGCGGGGCTCGACTAGGTCGGTCTGCCCGACGCATTCTTGCGATACTTGTCCCCGGGTCGCGACCCGGGGAGGACATGATCCATGTGGCAGCGGAGCGCACGGCGGTGGTGGCACATCGCCCGCGATGCGGTCGGGCTCTGGCTCGGCAGCAACGCGTTCAGCTACGCCGGCGCGCTGGCGTTCTACACGCTGTTCTCGCTGGCGCCGGTGGTCATCATCGCGGTGTCGGTGATCGGCATCGTGCTGGGC
>Ga0079224_100005802_pt1 | contig 16259 bp, 19 predicted proteins | sample Stecom2015_FD_80414 | JGI IMG/M metagenome (GOLD analysis project Ga0079224, IMG submission 80414) | Agricultural soil microbial communities from Utah to study Nitrogen management - Steer compost 2015 | ecosystem: Environmental > Terrestrial > Soil > Agricultural land | place: USA: Utah...
ATAAATATAACCTTTCGGGATGGCACCCACATAGGATCCAAATATTTTCAAATCCGATAAATGCGCTGATTCGGCCAACAACATCACCCCGATTAAGATCAAAAAGGACAATGCCAACATCTGCATCGTCGGATTATTGTTCACAAATCGACTGACCGGACCGGCAAATAACAACATCACCAAAACGGCTATCACAACCGCCGCAACCATGATCGCCATTGCCGCGGCATGCGTTCCAAATTCTGCCGGCGTCACCATTCCCACCGCTGTCAATACACTATCCAACGAGAAAACCAAATCCACGGCGAGAATCTGAACGATCACCGAAACCAAATTTTTTCCGGCTTTTTGGTATTGGGATTCCTCTTCATTGGTTTGGTTAACTTCCAGTTTATGATGAATTTCCGTCACACTTTTGTACAATAAAAACAATCCTCCCAGAAAGATTATCAAACTTTGACCTGTGAGTGCTCCTTCCAAAAAAGGCAGATCAAAGGTCAACCAACCAATGGGTTGGGTCAAAGTCATCAACCATGTAATTCCAAATAACAACCCGATGCGCATGAACATCGCCAAAATCAAACCCACATTTCGGGCGGTGACCTGATCTTTTCCTTTTAATTTCCCGGAAAGAATAGAGATAAAAACGATATTATCAATCCCTAAAACAATTTCCAAAAATGTCAAAGTCAGCAATGCCACCCAAGCGGCCGGCTCCATAAAAATGCTAAAATCCATCGGCTAAATTTTCTCCGAAATTACAAAAAAGATTTCTGGAAACTTGATGGAATTCAGTCGGAAGAGCCTATTTTTGAAAAAAAATTCCACTTGATTTCAGCCGCCCAATTCCGCTTACAATTCATCGTCCTTTTATGGGGTTTTACGGGTGTTTTAGGAAAACTTATCGAAGTGAATGCGGTTCCTCTGGTATGGTATCGCGTCTTTTTCGCTACTGCGGTTTTATTCATCATTTTGAAAATCAAAAAAATCAATTTAAATCTCAGTTCAAAAGATTTGATGATGCTGTTGGGAATTGGAGTGATCATCGGTTTACACTGGATGGCATTTTTTGGAGCGATTAAAGTTTCCAACGTTGCCGTTGCATTGAGTACGCTTTCTACCGGCGCACTTTTTTCTGCTTTTCTGGAACCTATTTTCTTTAAACGAAAAATCATTCTCTCCGAAATCATTTTGGCCATCGTTGTTTCCGCTTGTATTTTATTGATTTATAATGCCAGTCCCGAATATTGGTTGGGAATCGTTCTGGGTGTGATTTGTAGTTTTTTATCGGCTTTGTTCTCCGTACTCAACGGAAAAATCCATACCCGTTTTCCTTCTCAAAAAATCATGTTTTACGAAATGATCGGAGGATGGCTGGTGGTTTGTCTGTTTCTTCCGTTTTTTGGTGGATTTTCTTCTTTGGTAGAAATTTCATGGAAAGATTTGGGGTTATTGATTTTATTAGGCAGTTTGTTTACGGCTTATCCTATGATCGAATCCGTCAGTCTGATGAAGTTCATCAGTCCGTTTACATTATTGCTCAACGTCAATCTGGAGCCGGTTTACGGAATCATCATCGCTTATCTCATCTTTGGTGAATCAGAAAAAATGACACCCTTGTTTTATGTCGCAACTGTGATCATGGTACTGGCTATCCTGATAAATGGACTACTCAAAAAACAGGAAGGAAAACCACTGCGCATGAAGTGGAAATTTTGGGATTTCAACAGATAATGAATTAAAAAAAAACTAAAATTTCTTCATTCAATTCTTATTTATGAAGGATTTATTATAAAATAATTTAGGCCTAAATCCTTCCTTGCTCCTTTAACTTCCAATACCGCAAAAGTCCGGCAACCGACATCCAGCTTGGATTTGCGTATTCGTATCGGACTAAATCCTCATCGGAAACACCTGCAATTCTCAATTGATTTTGGGTATATTCCATGAATTGAGGTGTTATTTCATCGGCTGCAGTCCCGGCATCAAAATGCTGTTTCATCCAACTTGCCCAGTCGTCCAGTATAAGTTCCAGTTCGGACAAATGTGAAACCGGATTTTCTACAATTCCGAAATGAGTCAAATACAATTTTTCAGGATTCAGATTTCTCAGTTTTTCAATGGAATTTAGCCAAAGCTCCACATTGATATCCGGCGGTGGACAAGGTGGTACAACAGGGCCGTTATTGATTTTCACTCCGGCAACGTCACCTGTAAATATGATATTTCCGAGCTGATAAGCATTGTGATGAATTGCATGACCGGGTGTATAATGCACTTTAATTTCCAATTCGCCGATGCTCAAAACATCCCCATCATCTGCCGGAACCATCAAACTTCCATCAATCGGTTCCATATTTCCCCAAAGTCTATCCATATCATCTCCATAAATCATTTTGGCAGAATTCCATAGCTTTTCCGGATTTTGAAGATGCGGCAACCCTATAGGATGAACATAGATTTTTGCACCGTTTTCTGCGAATTTCCATGCGGCTCCGGCATGATCAAAATGGATATGGGTCAATAAAACATGTCGAACTTCCTTCCAATCAAATCCCTTTTCTGCAATGGCTTTCTGAAGATGTTGAAAAGTAGTTTCGGGTCCGGATTCTATGAGAATCAAACCATCGGTTGATTCGATTAAAAACGAAGCGATGGAAGAAGATTCGTCCAAAAATTCCAGATCCAGGATATGGGTTTGCATAAAATTGATTTCAAAAATTAGTTTAACAATTTACTAAAGATTTCCTGAATGAGGAATGCAAAAACAAAAACGCTTGAAAAATTTTTAATAGTTTTGAATGGTTAAAATTCTATGTTCAGCAATTTATTATTTCAACGAATTGATAATTCTCAAATCATCCTCTTCCGAATCTTTTTCGGATTATTGATGGCGGTGGAATGCTGGGGTTCAATCGGAACAGGTTGGGTTACGGAAACATTTGTCGAACCCAAATTCAGTTTTACTTTCATCGGTTTTGAATGGACACAATTTCTGGTAGGCCCTACCATGTATTATGTCTACGGATTTCTAGGTTTAATGGGGATTTTCATTATGTTGGGAGCATTTTACCGAACGACTACCGTTTTGTTTGCATTAGGTTGGTCGTTGGTTTATTTTATGCAAAAAGAACATTATAACAACCATTATTATCTCGTGATGCTGATCGCCTGGTTTATGGTTTTTATTCCGGCCAACCGATACAAAGCAGTTGATGTTTGGATTTGGCCGCAAATTCGCTCCAATTATACCTTTCTCTGGACACGTTTGATTTTTATCCTCCAACTTTTGATTGTTTATACTTTTGCGGCATTGGCCAAATTATATCCCGGCTGGATGAACGGTGATTTTTTGATGGTTCGTTACCGCAGCGTAGCCCAATGGGCTGAGAAAAGCATAGCCTGGGAACCACTTACAGAAACATTAAGTTCCATAGAGTTTGCCAGGGTTTTTTCCTGGTTGGGTTTTGGTTTCGATTTATTGATCGTTCCGCTTTTATTATGGAAAAGAACCAGGGTTTTTGCTTTTTTTGCGGCTTTGTTCTTTCATATTTTCAATTCGGTTTCCCTGCACATTGGGATTTTCCCCTATTTTGCGTTGGCATTGGCCGTATTTTGTTTTCCTCCGGAAGCTATGCGGAAATTGTTTTTTCCTCGCAAAACATCTTTTGTTGCTGGTTCAACGGAATTTCAGCCCAGACATAAAAACCAAGCTTTTTTTACTTTCGTTTTCTGTACTTATATGATTTGGCAGATTTATCTTCCGTTGCGACACTGGCATATACCGGGTGATGTCTTATGGACAGAAGAGGGGCATCGGCTTGCCTGGCGTATGATGTTAAGGACCAAATCAGCTTCTACCCAATTTTTCATGGTGGACAAAGCCACGGGTATAAAAACTTCGGTAAATCTCAATGAATACTTGACCAGGCTTCAGCGAAACCGAATCGTAACGCGGCCCGACATGATTTGGCAATTTGCCCAATATCTCAGAAAAGACCAATTGAAAAAAGGCAAAGAAGTGGAAATCTATGCAAGCTCTCGGCTTTCTATCAACCAGGGTCCTTATCATGATTATATCGACGATACGGTAGATTTAGCCGATGTCAAATGGAAATATTTTGGTCATCAGGATTGGATTTTACCGGAACCAGAGAACTATTCGCGCATCGAGCCCATCCGCCACCAAACGGAATGATTATTTAAAACCAAAGAAGGGGCATAAAAAAACTCCCAATCTTTCGATGGGAGTTTTCACTGTGAATTAATTTTTTATGCTTCTTTGATACGTGCTTTTTTACCTCTCAAATCTCTGAAATAATAGATTCTTGCACGTCTTACTTTTCCTTTTTTGTTCAATTCAATTTTCTGAATTGCAGGTAAGTTTACTGGAAAAATTCTCTCTACACCTACTTCACCGCTCATTTTACGGATGGTAAATGTTTCGGTTGCCCCTTGTCCTTTACGTTGGATTACTACTCCTTTAAAAAACTGAGTTCTGGTTTTTCCACCCTCAGAAATTTCATAATAAACCGTGATGGTATCTCCTGTGGAGAATTCGGGGAATTCTTTTTTCGTTACAAATTTGTCTTGTACGTATTTTACTAAAGTTTCCATTTTGAATATGTAATTTATTAACACTGAAAAACATACACGGATTTCGTCAGAGGTTTGTCAATGGTGTGCAAAAGTATAACCTTTTTATAAATCCTGCAACGAATTTTTATAAATATTTAATGCTTTTAAGAACTGGCTTTGATCCACTTGCAGCCGATATCCTTCCAAAACGGTTGGTCCAAAAGAAAAATGAACATTTTCATTCAGAATATGCGCATAGATTCCTTCCTCCAGCAACCGGTTTTTTACCACTTCGGCCGTCCAAAGATTGGAGAAACTTTCAAGGGTCACGAACCTTCGGTTTTCGAGTTCTTTGTTCATCTTACCAATTTAGTGAATAATCAGATAAAAATCAATGGATTGAAGTTCAAAAATAATCTATAAACATTTTTACAATATAAATTTAAACAGGCTCTAAAAAATTAGCTTTTTAAATAATTTGGCGTTTATCTTTGTAAAAATTTTGAGATATGAGCTTAGAAACAAACATAATGGACCAAATGAAAGAGGCGATGAAAGCCAAAAACAGTATTGCATTGGAAGCTTTACGCGCTATCAAATCCGAAATTTTATTGGTCAAAACTTCCGGAGGAAACGGTGAAATTTCTGATGCACAGGAAATCGCCATGCTTCAAAAACTAATCAAACAACGAAAGGAAGCAGCCGAACAATTCACTGCTAACAACCGTACAGAGCTGGCTGAAAAAGAATTGGCGCAGGCTGAAGTCATTCAAGGGTTTCTGCCACAACAGCTTTCTGCAGAAGAATTGGAAAGTAAATTAAAAGAAATCATCACCCAAGTCGGAGCGACTTCCGGAAAAGACATCGGGAAAGTAATGGGTGCCGCCTCTGCACAACTGGCAGGAAAAGCAGAAGGAAAGGCGATTGCTGACACAGTTAAAAGGTTATTGAACTAAGATTGTTAAAAAAATTAACAATTTTTTAATTTTTAACAGAAGTTTAACCACAGCCCGAAATGCTTATAAATAAAGTGTTTCGGGCTGTTTCGTTTCAAAAAAACATTCCAAATCAAGGGGTTAGTTTTTCGAGAAAAAGGTCTATCGTACTTTTGCCGAGCAAATCTGAAATAAAATAAAGATGAAATCAGTATTTACATTTGTATTACTTATCGGATTTATCGCCTTCGGTGGAGCTGGCCTTTATAATGGAGGCACATGGTTATCCGGTAGTGGAAAGGCTTCATGGTATGGAGACCAATTCCATGGTAAAAAAACAGCAAGCGGTGAAAAATATGATATGCATGATTTTACAGCTGCTCATAAAACGCTTCCGTTTGGAACCAAAGTTAAAATTACTAACCAGAGAAACGGAAAATCTGTGGTAGTGGAAGTAAACGACAGAGGACCATTTGTAAAAACACGTCAATTCGATTTAAGCAAAGCAGCTTTTTCTGAGATTGGCGATATCAACAGAGGAGTCATGTCCATTGATTACGAAGTGGTTAATTAATATCTTAATAAAGATTTATCAAAATAGCTCCTGATTTCGGGAGCTTTTTTTATGAATTCAGGATGTGAAATCTAAAAAGGAAAAATGAACATTTCCATATTTTCTTGTCTGCAACAAGTCCGGATGTTCATCCAGTTTTATGTGAGAAGAATGTTCCAGCACCAATTCACCTTCCGGTTTCAGCCATTCGTTTTCCTTAACGAGTCGGATGATTTTCTCATAATCTTCTTGTTCGAACTGGAATGGAGGATCTGCAAAAATCACATCAAAACTTCCGTAGGAATTTCGGTTTAAAAATTGAAAAACATCATTTCGGACAACCGAAATGATTTCATCCAAATTCATAATGGCTTTCGTTTCCGATAAAAACTTCACACAGCCGGCATCCTGGTCCACAGAAACGATGCGTTTACTTCCTCTCGAGGCAAATTCCAGCGAAATGCTGCCGATCCCGGAAAACAAGTCCAACACCGAAATTTCGTCAAAATCATAATGATTGTTCAAAACATTGAACAATGCTTCCTTCGCAAAATCAGTCGTCGGCCTCACCGGCAGATTGGAAGGTGCCGTTATTTTTTTTCCTCTGAATTGACCTGAAATGATGCGCATTTGGATAATGAATATAGCGTGAAATGGTTTAAATAATCTTCATCTTTTGAAGCCATGGAAACAAAACGGACGTATTTTCTGAGGATTTGGAAAACTTTTGTTTGTGGCATCAGTTCACCATAAGTTTTCAGCTCAACTTTGTTGGTATCCAGCTCCAATTGCTCCATGACAAAGAGCGCAAAAAACAAAACATCCTCACCGGAAAGGGTTTCAAATAAATTATAGAATTGAAGTTTTCCATCAGCCGTAACCAGAATTTCGAGGTTATGATGATTTAAATTTAAATGAACCGTAGGCGAAATCGTTTTTTCAATTGCATGTAAAAATACCTCACCCGAATGAAAAAACCGAACCTTTCCAAACATTTCCTTTAGCTTTTTTATCAAGCCGGAAGAAGTTCCATAAACAAAGAAGAATTCAGATGCAGTACCGGAATTCAACAGGGTATTGTCTTCAAATTCCGCTTCTGAGAAATTCAATAGCGCTTCCTGATTTTCAGAGGCATATCCAGCCGGAACCAAATTGAAAAAAGAGGATATAAAAGCAACATTGACCTCGTCAAAATTTCTTTTCAAACGGAGATTCACTTCCAATTCTTTGATGATTTCCGTTTCCCATAAATTAAAATGCGTTACTTCAAAATGAGAAACCTTATGGGATTTGGATTCAGAATCATCGACCCAGAATGAAAATCCTTCTTTGTAGAAAAGAAAGTTCAATGATTTTTTATGTTCAATATGTGTAAAAATGATGGGCAAATTTTCGGCGTAAAGATAAATCATTCTGGGAGAATTTCATATTTCCCAAAATCTCTTTGTATAAAGCCACTTAAACTTTTGTAAAATATTTTACAACCATCTCAATATCATCCACTTATAAATTTCAGAATTCTTACAAACCAAAAACAAAACATTCGGCAAAGAAATGAGGAATTTCGAAACTGAAACCTTTAAAAACTTTAGATATGAAATCATTCAAAATTTTTCTGTTAGTCATTTTCGTCAGTTTTTTAAATTCCTGCCAAAAAGAAGGAGAAAGCTATGACGGCGGATATTCCGAATCCGTTGCTGAGCCTTCGGCAACCGTCTCCGATAACATCATGAATACAGCCGACGAAGAAAGTTCGGAAGCACCGCTGAGCTCTACGGCGGCTACTTATCAGGATCCCGATCGTGAATTTGTGAGGACTGCAGATTTATCCATGGAAGTGGACAATGTTTATAATTCAACTACAAAAATTGAATCGAAAGTTTCCGAATTGGGCGGATTTATGACAAAAAGCAATCTCGAAAGCCGTGTTTGGAGCAATCAGACTTTTGCTGTCACCAAAGACAGTGCTGTCGAAGTAAAAAAATACACCGTTGAAAACCAAAAGACCGTAAGAATTCCACAAAAAGAATTGGGGAATTTTTTGAATTCCCTTGGCGAAGAAATGAGATTTTTAAACTTTCGTCATATTTCGGCGGATGATGTCAGTTTGGAGTTTGTATTGGCTGAATTGGAAAAAGATCGCATGAATTCAACCCATCAGAAATTGGAAAAATTGGAAAATCAAACGGGAAAAATTCCGGAGAAACAAAGTGTCGTAACCAACTCCGATCATAACCGATCGGATATCAATTTCCAGAAAGTATCGACGATGAAACTAAAAGATGAAGTCGCTTACAGCTCTGTTAGTTTACTCATCTCAGAAAAAGAAAAAATTGCCCAAACCATGGTCATCAACCCAAAAACCTATGAAGATAAATTCCGCCCGGAATTTGCATATAGAGCCGGAAATTCTATTAAAGAAGGGTTTTATTTCTTTCAAAATCTACTCATCGGGCTGCTGTACATTTGGCCGATATGGGTTTTGGGAATCTTGGTTTTTCTTTTTGTACGCTATCAAATCAGAAAACCAAAAACAGTCAACTAAATTATTTCATTTCAAATATTGCCCGAATAATTCCTCAGATAATTATTTATTTGAGGAATTATTTTTTAAAAAAATCCCAACTGAATCATAGTAGGAAACCATTCTCTCCCATTTTTCAAAGTCTTTGTGTATATTTACATAGAAAACAATTCTATCGGTCTGATAGAAAATTAAAGTAAAAAATTGAGAACAATTGCAGTGATACCGGCTCGATATGCAGCCACTCGTTTTCCGGGTAAATTAATGGCGCAATTAGGTACGAAATCAGTTATCCTTACTACCTATGAAAACACTTTGAATACCGGACTTTTTGACGATATTTTTGTGGTAACCGATTCAGAAATCATTTTTAATGAGATCACGCAAAATGGTGGAAAAGCCATCATGAGCCTTGCCGAACATCAAACCGGCAGCGACCGTATAGCCGAAGTTGTGGAAAATCTGGAATGTGATATCGTCGTCAATGTCCAGGGCGATGAACCATTTGTCAAAAAAGAGGCGCTTCAAAAACTGGTAGAAGCTTATGAAAATGATTTGAACGAAGAAATTTCATTGGCCACACTGGCACAGGAAATAACGGAAGAAGAGGACATTTACAACCCTAATTCTGTAAAAGTAAATTGGGATATAAATTTATTTGCACTCTATTTTTCGCGAAGTCCAATTCCTTATCCCCGTGAAACCAATTTCAAAGCCAAATATTATCAGCACATCGGAATTTATGCTTTTCGCAAAACCGCCTTGTTAAAGTTCGCAAAATTACCTATGTTGCAGAACGAAAGAGCCGAGAAATTGGAGCAATTGCGGTATTTGGAATATGGAATGAAAATCAAAGTGTTGGAAACCGGATTTATGGGAATCGGAATAGATACGAAAGAGGATCTGGATAAAGCCAATGCTTATTTAAAAAAACTACAAACAACGGAGTGATGAGTTTCAAAAATTTCCCCATGGTGCCACGCGTCGTTTACGGACGCGGAAGTGCAGAGCAGATAGAAGAAATAGCGGAACCGATTCGTAAAAACGGATATCCGATTATTTATTTTGCCGATCATTGCTTTAAAGAGAAATCACTTGTCCGGCATATACCGGTCAATAGAAACGATAAAATTATTTTCATCGATACGACAGAAGAACCCAAAACTTCGTATGTCGATCAAATACGGGATGATTTAAAAGAAGAATTCGGAAAAGTTTCGGGTATCATAGGTTACGGTGGCGGAAGCGTCATGGATATGACCAAAGCGGTTTCGTTGATGATGAACAATCCGGGGTCTTCGGCTGATTATCAAGGTTGGGATTTAGTGAAAAATGAAGGCGTTTATCATGCAGGTGTCCCTACGCTGAGCGGAACGGGAGCCGAAGTTTCCAGAACTTGTGTTTTGACCGGACCTGACCGTAAACTGGGAATGAATTCAGATTTCACACCTTTTAACCAAGTGATTTTAGATCCTAATTTAACAGAAGGCGCACCAAAAGACCAGGCCTTTTATACCGGAATGGATTGTTATATCCATAGCATCGAATCCCTGAACGGAACCTATTTGAATGCTTTCAGTAAAAGTTATGGCGAAAAAGCGCTTGAACTCTGTAAAAAAATCTATTTGGAAAAATCAGAATGGGATGATGAGTCCAATGAAGACCTGATGATGGCTTCCTGGCACGGTGGAATGAGCATTGCTTATTCGCAAGTCGGTGTGGCACATGCTTTAAGTTATGGTCTTTCCTATATTTTGGGAATCAAACACGGCGTCGGGAATTGTATTGCATTTGAAAAAATTGAAGAATACTATCCGGAAGGCGTTCGGGATTTCAAGAAAATGGTGGATAAATTCGAAGTGGAAATTCCGAAAAATGTTTGTTCAGGTTTGAACGATGATGAAATGAACAAAATGGTTCAAGTTGCGCTGAACCTCACACCGCTTTGGGAAAACGCTCTCGGAAAAAATTGGCGGGAAAAAATGAATGAAAAAACCGTCAGAGAATTGTATGAGAAAATGTAAGGTGATGGATGTAGGAAGTTGGAAGATGGAAGTAAGATTTTGGTTCTTTTTATTTACAATTATACCCATCGGTTTATTTGGACAATCCGCAGAGCAGATTATCAACCAACATCTTGAAAACTCAGGAGGAATTAACAATTGGAGAAAACTAAACAGTATCATACTGAAAGGCGACGCAGTTTTGGGATTGGATCAATCCTACCCTATGACGGTTTACCACAGACGTCCCTACGAGAAAAAAGTAGTATTCACTGTCGAAGGAAAAGAAATGCTGAACGAAGGTTATGACGGAAAAAACGGCTGGACATTTAATGAGTTGAGCGGTAAAAATGAAATCCTGAAAGACTATCAGCCCGATGCATTTGATTCCGATATGCTGGATTATCAGAAAAAAGGATTTACGGCTGTTTACACCGGAAAATCTACTTCTGACGGAAAGGAATGTTATAAAGTGGAATTGACCAAAAACGTGAACAAAGTGACTTATTGTTTCTCCACACAGAATTATGCTTTGCTTTGGGAAGAAAACAAGGACGAGAAATTATTTTATTACGATTACAAAAAGTTCAATGGTCTTGAATTTGCTACGCGAATTGTTGGTCAACCCAAAGACGGTGGCGAATATGTTATCCATTTCTCATCTATTCAGATCAATCCGACGATAGATGATAGGGTTTTTAAGTTTTAAGTTGTGTATTTGAAATACTATAAAAAACCTTGTCAAGGTTCTTTTCACGATGAATATTAACCTTGACAAGGTTAATTCAACTAATAAATAATCAACGCCTCATCCCGATCTCAATTCCTTTGATTCTTCGGTACAATTCCGTTGCATAATTATCGGTCATGCCCGAAACAAAGTCCAGAATACCCATGACTTTCTGATAATCCGTTCCGTCTTCGTATAAAAACTGAGAAGGAATCAGTTTGACCGCTTTTTCTTCCGATTTGCTTCTGTTTGACTTTAAAATCGGCTCAGCAAAATGAGAAAGCAATTCATACATCACATTGTAGCCCGCATTTTCAATTTCTACAACCGAATGGTGATTATAAATGAATTCAATCGAAAAAGCTTCAATTTCCTTTAACACTTTGGCCGAATTTTCATTTTTCTGCTTGACACAATCCAACAAAGGAATTTCCAATTTTCCTTCCAAAATTTCTACAAATCTTTCTGCGTATGCTGATGCTGCTTCGCGAATCAATTGTCCGATGGATTTCGCACGCAGATAGGAAATCTTTTCGTTTTTGTCTGAAATTTCATTCAGTCTTAATTTCACTTTTTCAATTCCTTTTGGATCAAACGAAGCGATTAATTCTAACAACAAATCCTTGCATTTATCATGGTCGATGATCCCCAGTCTATGCGAATCTTCCAAATCAATGATGTTATAACAAATATCGTCTGCCGCTTCCACCAGCCAAACAAAAGGATGGCGTTTATAAATCAGTGGAACAGTCGATTCCTGAAACATTTGCGTTTCAAAAGCTATTTTTTGAAATTCTTCTTTTTCCGATTGAAAAAACCCAAACTTCTTTCTATGCAGTAACTTTTTGTCTCGGGCGGTTGATTCACATGGATATTTGGCAATGGCCGACATCGTGGCAAAAGTCAAACTCAAAGCGGGTTCCGATTTTCCGGTTTGTTTATGGGTTAGGATTCTGATGGCGTTTGCATTTCCTTCGAAATGAATAAAATCGGTCCATTCTTCCGTTGTAAATCTATTTTTCAATTTCTCCTCATTTCGTTCGAAATAAGAAGCAATCGCATCTTCTCCTGAATGCCCGAAAGCCGGATTCCCTATATCATGACACAAACAAGCCGAGGAAATCACGTTGTACAAATTATGTTTGTAAAATAGTCTGGATTCTTTGTCTAATTTTTCTTTGAAATTTTTGACGATGAATTCTCCTGCCAAACTACCCAATGAACGGCCTACAGAAGCCACTTCCAATGAATGTGTCAAACGGTTGTGCACAAAAACACTTCCCGGCAAAGGAAAAACCTGGGTTTTGTTTTGTAATCTACGAAAAGCCGAAGAGAAAATAATCCGGTCAAAGTCGCGCTGGTATTCGCTTCTCGTATCTTTTGTGTGATTGATTCCTAAACGTTGCGCTGAAAAAATGGCATTCAAATCTGTCATGGAACAAAGATAATTTTTTTGTGGTGAATAACCTGTTTCGAATTTCGAGCTTCGAACATCGCCACCTACCAACTTCCGCTGGCTCCACCGCCACCAAAGCTTCCACCACCGAATCCGCCAAATCCGCCACCGGAACTTCCGCCACCCCAAGAGGAACCGCCGCTCCCCCAGGAAGACCCACCACTCCCCCAGGAACTAGTGCCACCGCTGGTAAAAATAACATCTCCCCAGTTGAATCCCCTGCGCGAGCGGGAACCACCGCTTCCTCCGCCTTTGCTGGCAATGATGATAAAAAGAATGATGATAAAGAGGAAAACAAGAAAAAAGATGATACCCTCAGCATCACCGGATTCCGATTTTGGTTCTGCATCGTATTTTCCTGCTAATTGTTTTTGGATGGCATTCACGGCATTATCCAATCCTTGATAATAATTACCTTGCTTAAAGGAAGGAATCATTTCTCGGTCGATGATCAGTTTTTCAACAGTTGGCGGCATTTTGGCCTGAATTCCATAACCACCTCTCAGCGTGACTTTCCTATCTTCATCGCTTACAACTATGACGATTCCATTGTATTTGTCTTTCTGCCCTACGCCCCAGTTTTCGCCGATTTCATTTCCCAATAATTCAATGGGATATCCATCCAGATTTTTAAAAGTCACCACGACTATTTGAGTAGAAGTGGAATCATCATAAGCCACCAATTTATTTTCCAGTTGGCTTCTTTCTACTGCGTTCAGGATATTCCCGAAATCGTGAACGAGTTTGACTTCGGGTGTATAATCTTTTTTGGTTACATCATAGGGTGAAACCTGCGCCCAGGAAAAAACGGAACAGAAAAAAAATGATAAACAAAAAATCTTAACTCCAACTGATCTCATCCGGCAATTCGTTTTTATCATCGTCCTGATAAGGAAAATATTCTTTTAAAGCTTCACCCGCCATTTCAATTCCGAGGGTCAAACCTTTTACATATTTTCCTTTTTTAAATTTTTTGATAACGGTTTTTTTGATTTCATCCCAGAAAACATCGGAAGTTGCTTCATCGATGCCGATATCACCAATTACCGTAAAATTATGGTCCCGGGGAGAAACATGAAATAAAACGCCGTTGCGGTCTTTGGTTTCATCCATTTTGAGCGAATGAAAAACCTCAGCAGCGGTATCAAGATGATTTCCGGAAGGTTCAGTGTCTATGTGCACCCGGATTTCTCCGCTGGTATTACGCTCTGCTTCACGTATCGCCTTGATGATTTTTTTTTCTTCCTTTTTGGATAAAGAAAATTCTTTCAATTTAATTATTTTGAAAAATCAATAGTCGGTGCTACATCTGCTCCTTCAGAAGATTTAAAGTAACCTTTGTCATCAAATCCACCGAAATTCGCAATCATGTTATTGGGTACTTTCTGAATGTAATTGTTGTAGGTCTGTGCAACATCATTGAACTTTCTTTGTTCAAACCGAATTTCGTCTGCCATACTTTCCAAACTGGTTTGAAGTGAAAGGAAATTCTGATTGGATTTCAAATCAGGATAGCGTTCCACCACTACCATCAGTCGGCTCAATGCACTGCTCAATCCATCTTGTGCCTGTTGAAACTGGGCAATATTTTCCGGAGTCAGATTGGTTGGATCGATGGTGGTCTGAGTTGCTTTTGAACGGGCTTCGATTACTTGCGTAAGGGTTTCTTGTTCAAAGTCTTTGGCTCCTTTTACTGTTTGAACCAATTGTTCCGTAAGATCGGCACGTTTCTGATAAGCCGTTTCTACGTTACCCCATTGGCCTTTTGCGGCGTTGTCCAATGGAATTATTCCATTGTAAATACCGACGCCCCATAAAACTCCGATAACAATCAAAGCCAAAAGACCTAAAATTCCACCGATTAAACAACCTTTTTTCATCTGTGTTTTATTTTTTGTTAGTAATGGTTAGATGGAATACCAGAAGCATTTCATCTGCTTTAAGTTTAATTATTGTAAATGTAATTATTTTTTTGTTTTTCTGATGAAATCTTTGAAACGGATTATCAGGAAATTACCAATAAAGATTTCACCCAACTTTCGGCAAGCGGCAATTCCCAACCTTCTTCAAATTCACTGAGCTTTGTGATTCCATTATGGAAAACGCTGGCATGATCAGGGATTTCGTTGTTTTTTACTTTTTGTTTGAATTCGCTCAACGGCAAGGTTATGATTTCGTCTTCCACTTTGTAAGAAACCAGCATCCGGTTGAGCAATTCGAAGTTGTATTTTTCATCGAGCGATTTGATGATTCGCGTCATACTGTCGATGGAACAACCCGAAGCCATTTCCGCATTTTCATCGACCGCCAACACGATAAAACGGTCATAAGGAATGGCATAAGCGGCCGTCAGTTTGGCTCCGTGAGCATTCCATTCCTGCATGAAAGCATCGAGTGTGGATTCTATTTCGGTGATTTCCTCCGCATTAAAATTTCGGGTGGATTGGAAAATCCATATTTTGGAGTTGTTGGATAAATTCATTGTAAAATTTTATACAAATATCTTGAATTTGTATAGAAATAAACCAAAATCCATGATAGGAAAAATCTATCTCAAAACTTCGTTTTAAAAAGCTACCCAGTTATATTATGCTTATTTTAGTTTTAATTTAAAGAGATCAGAATTGATGACATAAAAAACAAAATCGATTTCCATGTGAAATCTATCTGAATAATAATCTTTCCATTCCGGATTTCCGATGGCCAGAAAGCGCATCGTACCATTTGAATACGGAATGTAAAAATCTGCAATTTGCTTTTCGTTATAAAAATATTCAAATCCAATTCCATTTGTCAAAGGAATATTTGTCACATCAAACTTTGGTTTTTTAATTTCACTTAAAAGCACATCCGGATAATAAAATCCGATGATATTCAGATAAAAGTCTGTATCATTATGAAGAAAAAGAATTTGTTTGTTTTGACGGGATTTGAGCGTGAAATTTTTTAATTTCTTCAATTCTTTAGCATTGACATACACCCTTTCCAGATCAATGGTGTCGAAATAATAGTCCTTATATGCATTAAAATCCAGAGTATCTTTTCCCACAGGCATTTCAAAAGTTCTATACATCTCCTTTTCTTCCGTGTGAGCAGAAAATTCGTAAAAACGAGCACAGGAAAACATAGATAAAGCAGACAAGATCAAGAGAATTGTTTTCATTTTGGTTGGTTAGAAAAACAGCTCTTTAAGTGCTGTTTATAGTTAGGTTATTTTTTCTCACAAATCCTGCGCTTCGGCAATCAATTCCGCCAAATCTTTTACCAGCACTTCGGCTTCTTTATTTTTGTTTTTCACGCCGTCGGTCATCATGGTATTGCAAAACGGACAACCGGTGGCGATGATTTCTGGTTGGGTTTCGAGTGCTTCTTCGGTGCGTTCGACATTGATGTCTTTATTTCCCGGTTCGGGTTCTTTGAACATCTGCGCTCCTCCGGCACCACAACAAAGTCCTCGGGTACGACAACGCTTCATTTCGA
>Ga0079224_100005803_pt1 | contig 16257 bp, 12 predicted proteins | sample Stecom2015_FD_80414 | JGI IMG/M metagenome (GOLD analysis project Ga0079224, IMG submission 80414) | Agricultural soil microbial communities from Utah to study Nitrogen management - Steer compost 2015 | ecosystem: Environmental > Terrestrial > Soil > Agricultural land | place: USA: Utah...
CGGCCTTGCCCTGCAGGGCTTCGGCACGATCCTCGGCTCGGTCAACTTCATCACCACGATCCTGTGCATGCGCATGCCCGGCATGACCATGTTCCGGATGCCGATCTTCACCTGGAACACCCTGATCACCGCTGTGCTGGTGCTCATGGCCTTCCCGCCGCTGGCCTCCGCGCTGCTCGCGCTGGGTGCTGATCGACGCTTCGACTCGAACATCTTCAACCCCGCCAACGGCGGTCCGGTCCTGTGGCAGCACCTCTTCTGGTTCTTCGGCCACCCCGAGGTGTACGTGCTCGCGCTGCCGTTCTTCGGCATCGCCACCGAGATCATCCCGGTGTTCTCGCGCAAGCCCGTGTTCGGCTACAAGACCCTGGTCGGTGCGACGATCTCCATCGCCGCCCTCTCCGTGACCGTGTGGGCGCACCACATGTACACGACCGGCGCGGTCATGCTCGACTTCTTCGCCTTCATGACGATGCTGATCGCTGTCCCGACGGGCGTGAAGTTCTTCAACTGGATCGGCACCATGTGGCGAGGGTCGTTGACCTTCGAGACGCCGATGCTGTTCACCCTCGGCTTCCTCACCACCTTCATCTTCGGAGGTCTGACCGGCGTCATCCTGTCCTCGCCGATCCTGGACTTCCACATCTCCGACACCTACTTCGTGGTCGCCCACTTCCACTACGTGATGGCCGGCACCGTGGTCTTCGAGATGTTCGCGGGCTTCTACTTCTGGTGGCCCAAGATGTTCGGCTACAAGCTCAGCGAGGGCCTCGGAAAGATTCACTTCTGGCTGCTGACCGTCGGCTTCCACATGACCTTCCTCATCCAGCACTGGCTGGGCGTCGCCGGCGCCCCGCGCCGCTACGTGAACTATCTGCACGAGGACGGCTTCGACTGGATGAACCAGATCTCCACGGTCGGTGCGGTCATCATGGGCGCCTCGACGCTGCCCTTCCTGCTCAACGTGGTGCTCACCCACCTCAAGGGCAAGAAGGTCGAGGTCGACGACCCGTGGGGCTACGGTGCGTCCCTCGAGTGGGCCACCTCCTGCCCGCCGCCCCGCCACAACTTCCACTCGCTGCCCCGCGTGCGGTCCGAGCGTCCTGCCTTCGATCTCCATCACCCGGAGGTGGCCCTGCAGGACCACATGCTGACCGAAGAGCCCGCCATGAACCCGAGGTCGAACTGACATGAGAGCTAGCGCAAAGATCTTCTGGATCCTGGGAGTCTTCTTCCTGATCGTCGCCATCGCCTACGGCATCGTCACCGGACGATACGAGCCGCTCGGCGTTGAGACGGTGGGCTTCCCCGCAGTCCTGGCCCTCTCGGGCCTCGGCTTCATGATCGCCATGGCACTGACCCTGGCCACCCGCAAGCATGGTCACGGCTCGTCCGACGACCTGGACGCTGAGGTATCCGGCGATGCCGGCGTGCAGGGCAGCTTCGCCCCGTACAGCTGGGCCCCGCTCTGGGCCTCGCTCGGCGCGTCGCTCTGCTTCCTCGGCGTGGCCGCCGGCTGGTGGATCTTCGCCTTCGGCGTCATGTTCGCGATCTACGGCATCCTCACCTGGACGCTCGAGTTCTCGATCGGTCAGCACGCGCACTGACCTTCCGGAGCCGCGGCCTCGCGCCGCAGCGCCGTCCTAGAGAAGGCCTCGCACCCTCACCGGTGCGGGGCCTTCTCGCTGTGCCAGGACCCATACCGGACCCGTCGGCCCTCCGGCCCAGTACCAGGTCATCTTGTTGCCTCAGGACTCGTGCACGGAGTCCCTGCCCTCTGAGCTTGGTCCGTGCTCCAAGGGCCAGCGCGGGGCCGCTTCCGCGCTCCAGGGTCCGCATTCCGGCGCAGTGCCACCGCGTCAGCCGGCGGCTGCGGCATGGCGTTCTGACGTGTGGGGAACCGACTCTAGGCACCGGGGTGCCAGTGTGCGTCCACCGAGACGTGGCTTCCTGCTCTCTGGGCACGGGGATAAGGACAGCGGGCCACGTCTCGATCCTCGGCGCACCGCGCTCACGTCCTCGTACGTGACGCCCGTGAATGACCAGCAGGCCTGGCCGGCATCACGGGCGCTCCACTGTCCTCCGCCGAGGAGGGCTCTCATCGGGGAGGGCCGTCGGCGCCGAGGGCCCTCATCGAAGAGGACCTGCTCCGGCGACGGCCGGCAGCGAGGACGCCCGTCAACGATGACTGTCAGCGACGATGACAGCCGTCAGTGAAAGAGGGCCTGCGAGCGTTCGAGGAGTTGAGGCGCGCATCGACAGCATCTCGCCGCGACGGCTTCCCGATAGGTGCGGGATCTCGTGACAGGTGCAGTGAGCCCGGTGCAGCTATGAGCCGAGCGGCCCGACCAGCGGAGGCGGATACGCGATCACCCGCCCGCGGATAGTAACATAGGAAATCGCATGTGCCCTGTTTGACAACCGAATACGCGTGAGAGTGCAGATATGTGGTCGTGACCAGACGGAGTGCGCGCAAGGGGCTTCCGCCGTGTGGGGAACTGGGTGCTAGCGTGACCGCACCGAGGGAAGGGGGAGGCATGATCTCGGATCCCAGGGGGCCTGTCCGTCGTGCAGAGCAGCAGCTGATGCGGCTGCACCCGGGGGAGAGCGGCGTCGAGGACGCTGTGGAATGGGCGCGAGGCGTGCTCGCGGAGTGCGGCCTTGATCCCGCGACGACGCCGTTGCGCGCGATGCTGCGCCTACGCCGACAGGACCGTCGGCTCCGTCTCGTCACCGCCCGGTACCTCGTGGAGAGGGCCGCTGGACGCACCCCATCGTCGGAGCCCAGGAGCGTCCCGCCGCACCTGCGCTGACCGGAGCGGGGGAAGGGGGCGACCTCGTGCCCCTACGTCGCTGCAGAGCACTCAGGATGCCCAGAACGCCAGGGAGGTCGCCCGGGACCCCAGGGCACCCAGGAAGGACGCCCAGGCATCCCGGAGTGGCCCGGAAGGGCTCATAGGACCTAGACCGCCAGGGGAGGACTCCCAGGCAGCCCAGGATGCCTGGGAAGGACTCCCAGTGCGCCTGGAACGCCCGCAGGGCGCGATGGAGCTCCTGATGCTGAAGGGAAGCGCGCTCATGCCTCCGGTGCGTCCCAGAGTGGCGAGAGCGAGCCCGTTGATCTGATCCGCGCTGCAGTCTCCGCCTCGCATCGCTCACAGCAGTTCTCCACGAGGTGGACGGCTCTCGCCCGCTCTCCACGAGGGTCATGCAACAACGAGACGGGCCCCGAGGGAAAGAATCCCTCGGGGCCCGTCTCGTACTGCTCAGCGGTTCAGTGCGCTGCTCAGTGCACGACCTTCTCGTACGGCGTGCGGTAGTCGCCGCCGGTGAGACCGTCGATGATGTGCTTCTCGTGGCCCGCGTGCTCGAGCGCCTCGCGGAGCTCGGCCGGGGTGACCGGCTCGATGCGGTCCTGGAAGAAGAAGCTCGTGGCCTTGGCCCGCAGGGCGGAGACGCCCTTGCCAGCCTTGAGCGGACGGTGATCCTCGTGCTGGACGAGCACCCAGCGGTCGTAGTCGGTCAGCGGGCGGTGGATCTCGATCATCTCGCCGGCCTCGGTGCGGACGATGCGCGAGGTCTCCTCGCCATGCAGCGCGAGGTTCCGCTTCTGACGCTGGATCGACAGGCACAGGCGCTTCGTGATGTAGAAGGCCAGTACCGGTGCCACGAAGATCCCGATGCGGAACGCCCACGTGAGGTCGTTGATCGACATGTGGAGGGCGATCGCGATGAGGTCGTTCGTCGCGGCGAGAGCCAGGATCAGGTAGACCACGATCCACGCGACGCCGAGGCCCGTGCGGACCGGCGTGTTGTAGGGCAGGTCGTTCAGGTGGTGCTCGCGGTCATCACCGGTCACCCACGCCTCGATGAAGGGGTACAGGGCCAGGAAGCCCAGCAGTCCGCCGTAGACGGCGAAGGGGATCAGCATGTTCAGCGAGATCACGTAGCCGAAGATCGTGAACTCCCAGCCCGGGATGAGGCGCAGGCCGCCATCGGTCCAGAGCATGTACCAGTCCGGCTGCGAGCCGGCGGAGACGGGGGAGGGATCGTACGGGCCGTAGACCCACATCGCGTTGATCGAGGTGGTCGCCGAGATCAGGGTGATGATGCCGAAGACCAGGAAGAAGAAGCCACCGGCCTTCGCGGCGTACACCGGGAAGACGGGGAAGCCCACGACGTTGCGCTCGGTGCGGCCCGGGCCGGGGTACTGCGTGTGCTTGTGCAGCACCAGCAGCACCATGTGGATGCCGATGAGCGCGAGGATCATCGCCGGGACCAGCAGGATGTGGATCGTGAACAGGCGCGGGATGATCTGCGTGCCGGGGAACTCGCCGCCGAAGAAAAGCAGCGACATGTAGCTGCCGACGATCGGGAACGCCTTCATCAGGCCGTCGATGACGCGCAGGCCGTTGCCGGAGAGGACATCGTCCGGGAGGGAGTAGCCGGTGAAGCCGGCCGCCATGCCCAGGACCATGAGTGCGAAACCGACGAGCCAGTTGAGCTCACGCGGCTTGCGGAACGCACCGGTGAAGAATACGCGGAACATGTGCACGAAGATCGCGACCATGAACACGAGCGCGGACCAGTGGTGCATCTGGCGGAACAGCAGCCCGCCCTTCACCTCGAAGGAGATCTCCATCGTGGAGGCGAAGGCGCGAGAGACCGTCTCGCCCTGGAGGGCCGTGTACGGGCCGTCGTAGATGACCTCCTCCATGGAGGGGTCGAAGAACATCGTCAGGAACGTTCCCGAGATCAGCAGGATGACGAAGCTGTACAGCGCCACCTCACCGAACATGAACGACCAGTGGTCGGGGAAGATCTTGCGCGCGATGAACTTGACGAAGCCGCCTCCGGCGACGCGCTGGTCCAGCCAGTCGGCGCCGACAGCGCCGAGCTTGTAGGTGCGCGTGTCCTGGAGATCGGAAGTCTGCTTCCGGGTGCTGGGAGTCGTGGTCGTCACGAGATCACTTGTCCTTGTGAATGTTCCAGAAGCTGGGACCGATCGGCTCGGTGAAGTCGCCGGGAGCCACCAGGTAGCCCTCGTCGTCCACCTCGATCGGGAGCTGGGGGAGCGGTCGGTGCGCCGGGCCGAAGATCACCTTGGCGCCGTCGGTGACGTCGAAGGTGGACTGGTGGCACGGGCAGAGCATGTGGTGGGTCTGCTGCTCGTAGAGGGCGACCGGGCAGCCGACGTGCGTGCAGATCTTCGAGAAGGCGAGCACGCCCTCGACACCCATCGCCATCGACTCCTCGTTCTTGGCGAGCTTGGGGTCGATGCGGACGATGACGGCCGCGGCCTTCGCGCGCTCCTCCATGCGGTGGGGAGTGTCGTGCGTAAGGCCCTCGGGCATGACGTGGAAGATCGAATTCATCGCGACGTCGGAGAGCTTGATCGGCGTGCCGTCGTGGTCGCGCGCAAGGCGCTGACCCGGGTTGTGGCCCCAGAAGGTGTGGTGGAGCTTGTTGCCGGGCAGCGGGCCCAGAGTCGACAGCGGTGCGAGGACTGCGATCGGGAGGGCCGCGAGAGCGGCGACCATCGCCGTGACGATCACGGGACGACGGGTGATCCCCGACTCCTCGAGGCCGTCGTTGATGATGCCGACAGCGACCTCGCGGGTCTCCTCGGAGCTGCGGATGTCGTGGCGCTCCTCGACCATCTCCTCATCGGGCATGAGGGTCTTGGCCCAGTGCACAGCGGCCGCACCGATGAAGAACACGGCGACAGCGAGGCCGAGGCCGGTGATCAGGTTCGACCACCACAGCGCGCTGGGGGTGCCCTCCTCCGCGAAGATATTCCGGCCCGTGGGGGTGACCAGGAAGTACGCCGCGATGAAGACGATCGTGCCGATGACGCTCAGCAGGAACATGCCGGCGACGACGCGCTCGGCACGCTTCTCGGCGCTCTTGTGCAGGTCGGCCTGGCGGTGGACGTGCGGGGGCAGGCCCGGGTTCGGGAACCCGCCGCCCTCCTTCGGCGCGACGGTGGTGACGCCGCGGGCAGCCGTGCTGCCGTCGTGGTTGTTGCTCATGCTCGCATTCACTTCGCCTTCGCCCCCAGCCACACAGCGGTACCCAGGAGCAGGGACAGGATGATGGTCCACGCGTACAGGCCCTCGGTCACCGGACCCAGCGAGCCGAGCGAGATGCCACCGGGCGAGCCGGTCTTCTCGAGCTCCTCGAGGTACGTGATGACGTCGCGCTTGTCCTCGGGGGACAGGTTGGTCTCGTTGAAGACCGGCATGTTCTGCGGGCCGGTGTCCATGGCCTCGTAGACGTGCTTGGCGGAGACGCCGTCGAGAGCCGGGGCGTACTTGCCGCGGGTGAGGGCACCCCCGGCGCCCGCCGCGTTGTGACACATCGCGCAGTTCACGCGGAAGATCTCGCCACCCTTGGTGGCGTTGCCCTTGCTGGTGTCGAGCCACTCCTCATCCGGCACAGCGGGGCCGGGGCCGAGGGAGGCGACGTAGGCCGCGAGCTGACGGGTCTGCTCCTCCGTCATCTGCGGCTCCTTGCGGGCCGCCTGCGGGCCGGAGGACTGCATCGGCATGCGACCGCTGCCCACCTGGAAGTCGACCGCGGCAGCGCCGACACCGATCAGCGAGGGACCGATGGTGGTGCCGCCGGAGTCGACCAGACCCTCCGCGTCACGGCCGTGGCACGTCGCGCAGTTGGCGAGGAAGAGCGCCTCGCCCGCTTCGACGTCGTCCTCGGAGTAGGCCTCGGCCTGGGCCGTCTGCGGCGACAGGGCCGCGTACAGCCCGCCGGTCGCGACGAGCGCGAGCAGCAGGATCACGAGTAGTGCCATCGGGTGATGGCGACGTGCGGCGAGAGCCTTCACGGTTCGGACCTCGATTCGTGGAGGGGGTGGGCGGGGGAGGGAGGGGAAGCTGGGGGAGCGCCGGGACGGCGTGGCGCCGGGGCGCTGGAGCGGATCAGAAGATCCTCCAGTTGAAGTCCACCTGGATCGGGAAGTTCGGATCGCCCGCCGCCATGATCGGATCGAGCATGTAGACGATGAAGAAGAGCACGATCCAGACCACGTCGACGAAGTGCCAGTAGTAGGAGATGCAGATCGCCGAGACCTGCTCGTGCGTGGTGAAGTTCTCCGCGACATAGGCGCGCATGAGCACCATCAGGAAGGCGATGAGGCCGCCGATGACGTGGATGCCGTGGAAGCCGGTGGTGAGGAAGAAGACCGAGCTGAAGGGCGTGGCCGACATGGTGACGCCGTGGTGGACGAGCTCGGTGTACTCGTAGGCCTGACCGGAGACGAAGACCGCGCCGAGGATGAAGGTGAGCGTGTACCACTCGATCATTCCCCAGCCAGCGATGTTGAAGATCGAGCCCTCGCGGCGCTTGCGGGGGGCGAAGGGCTGGCCCCAGGGGAAGCGGCCCTCCGCGAGGTACACACCGATCTGGCAGGTGACGGAGCTGAAGACCAGGATCGAGGTGTTCAGCAGCGCGAAGCCGTGGGTGAAGTTCGACTGCCCGTCGGCGAACGTGTCCGGCGCCATCGAGCGCAGCGTGAACAGCATCGCGAAGAGGCCGCCGAAGAACATGAGCTCGCTCGAGAGCCACACGAGCGTGCCGATCTGCGTCGGGTTCGGGCGGCCCACCGCTGGGGCCGCAGCGGGGGAAGGGCGCTCAGTCAGGGTCGCAGTAGTCACGTCACCATTATGTCGTGGGGTCAGAATCGGTGTGCCTGTCCACGACGAACCGGCACAACGCGGGGCCTGCGCCCCGGGCGGACCGGGCAAGCATATCGCTCCTGACGCCGCGTCACGAACCGGGACACGCTTCGATCCGCCCAGGTGATCGCCATCGTGCGCGGTCGTGACCGTTCCGTGATCCGGACCGTGATCAGGTCGACGGGCCCCTCGTGGTGGATGCGATGATCGGGGGTATGAGTGCGACGACCCCCACCTGGTCCCGGATCACCTCCTCCCTGGTGCGCGGCGAGGACCTGGACCCCGCCGCAGCGGGCTGGGCGATGGACGAGGTGATGGCCGGGGCCGCGACCCCCGTGCAGCTGGCCGGCTTCCTCGTGGCCATGCAGGCCAAGGGCGTGACCAGCGGCGAGCTCGAAGCGCTGGCCGATTCGATGCTGTCCCACGCCCGCCCCGTGGACGCGCCGCGCCATGCGGTGGACATCGTCGGCACCGGCGGCGATCTCGCGCAGACGGTGAACATCTCGACCATGGCCTCGATCGTCATCGCGTCCACGGGCCGCACCGTCGTCAAGCACGGCAACCGCGCCTCGACCTCGAAGTCCGGCTCAGCCGACGTGCTCGAAGCGCTCGGGGTGCGACTGGACCTCCCGGTCCCCGTCGTCGAGCACCTCGTGGAGGAGATCGGGATGACCTTCCTCTTCGCGGTCCTCTTCCATCCCTCGATGAAGCACGCCGGTGAAGCACGGCGCGGCCTCGGGATCCCGACGGTCATGAACCTGCTCGGACCGATCACGAACCCTGCCCGCCCGCTCGCGAGCGCCGTCGGCGTCGCCGATGCGTCGATTGCGCCGACGGTCGCGGGCGTCTTCGCCTCGCGGGGGACGAGCGCGCTCGTGTTCTGCGGTCAGGACGGGCTGGACGAGCTCACGGTCAGCGCACCCTCCGACGTGTGGGAGGTGCGCGGGGGCGAGGTGCGCACCCTCACCCTGGACCCAGTCGCCCTGCTGGACGTGCCTCGCGCGGGGCATGACGCGCTGCGCGGCGGGACGGCGGAGGAGAACGCGGCGGTGGCCCGTGATCTGTTCGCCGGGGAGCGGGCGGGACGGATGGGCCCGGTCCGCGATGCCGTGCTGCTGAACGCCGCGGCCGGAGTCGTCGCGCACGATGGGATCGGAGCCGCGCCCGATGAGGGCTTCGAGGACCGCTTCGTCGCGGCCTTCGCGGAGGTCACCGAGTCGCTGGATTCCGGGCGCCCCGCGCAGCTCGTGGAGCGCTGGGCGGCCGCCTCGCAGGAGGCGCAGCACAAGCTCGACTGAGCCCGGCAGGGACTTCGCGAGCTCGAGCGCGTTGCGACTCCGCGCCTGCTGGTGAGCTGTCCGCGCTGCGGAGGCTGGCGCACTCGGCGCCCGACCCTTCGGCTCAGCCGTCGATGCCGAGGTCGAAGGCGGCCTCGAGATCCTGCTTCGAATACGTCTTGAATGCGATGTTCGTGGTGGTGTCCAGCACGCCCTCGACGCGGCTCAGCGCGCCGGCGATCACCTCGGCGAGCTCCTCATGAGCGCGCACCCGTGCCACCGCGATGAGGTCCACGTCGCCGGTGACGGAGTAGACCTGCTCGATCCCGGGAATGTCCACGATCTCCTGAGCGACCTCGGGGATCCGGCTGGGCTCGACGACGATCGAGACGATGGCGGTGATCATGGGTTCTCCTTCGACGGGGCGACGGGCGCGCCGGGGACGCGCCGAGCGGGCCTTCTGCCTCGAGCCTATTCCCCTGCGGCGCTCGCGGTGCGCGCGAAGCGCCGAGCGAGATGCTCCGTCTCGAACCGGGCCCGCGCGGGCATCTGCCAGGTCCCCTCGACGAGGACCGTCCGCACCCCCTCGCCCTCGAGCCAGGACAGCAGGATCTCCGCTTCCTGGTGATAACCCTGGCAGAGCGGCGCAGCGAGCTCTGCCTCGCCGAGGCCGGTGAGCGCGAGGGAGCGCGCGAAGGGCAGAGGATCCTTGCCCGCCGCGACGAGCGTGGTGCCGGAGAAGCGACCGTGACGCACGGCGAGCAGCTCCCAGCCGCGCCCTCCGATGACCGCCTCGGCGCTGGGGCGTGCGCACACCAGCAGTGGCACGGCAGCGAGGGCGCGGAGCCGGGCAGCGCGCCTCGCGGCAGTGAGGAAGGTGTCGGCCAGGCGGCGCAGTGACTCCGCCTCCTCGTAGCGGCCCGCGGCGACCTGCGTGCGCATCCGGGTGGCGACGTGGTCAAGCACCTCGGCGGGATCCTCGAGCATCGCGCGACGCACCCGGGCCCGGTGTCCCGCCTCAGGCAGCGCCCCTGTGCGGCCAGCGGAGGTGAGCGAGGCGCCGCGGCCCAGCACCGCATCGGTCAGCAGACCGCGCAGCGGCTCGGCATCCCGGCGAGTGGCGAGCGGGCCGATCTGGGCGGAGCCGTCGGTCTCGTCCCGGACCAGACGTGCCGCGCGAAGCCCCTCAGTCCCGGTGCCGAGGCGGAGCCAGTGCGCCTTCTCGGGGCGCAGACCGTGCCGGTTCGACGGTGGCTGCTCCGCGGCGATGATCCGCAGCTCCCGCACCGCCGCCTCGGTGGGCGTGGCGCATTCGAGGATCCCGATCGACTCCGCGCGCGGCAGCATGTCCAGCACCTTTGCGCGGGTCTCCGCAGCGGTGAAGTAGGTGCGGACGCGGGAGCGCAGGTCGCGGGAGGTCCCCACGTACAGGGACCGCCCCTCCGCATCGAGGAAGCGATACACGCCCGGGACGGAGGGGACGTCCGCGGCGAGATGCTTCTTGCGCAGCTGGACCGGTTTCGCCTTGCGGTGCGCGCCGCTGAGGTCCTCGAGAGTCGAGGCACCGGCCGGGCCGAGCCGCTCGATGATCGCGTGGAGCACATCGACGGTGGCGTGTGCGTCGGACAGCGCACGGTGATCGGGAGTGACGGCGGCGCCCACATGCCGCGCGAGGGTGCCCAGCTTGTGATCGCGCACCTCATCGCGGCGGAACACGGTCCGGGCCAGCGCGAGGGTGTCGAGCACGGTGGGCCGCGGCCACTCGAGCTCGCAGACCGCGGCATGGGCGCTGAGGAAGGAGACGTCGAAACGGGCGTTATGTGCCACGAGCGCCGCGGGACCCACGAAGTCCAGGAACATCGGCAGCACCGTCCGGATCGTCGGCGCGCCGGAGACCAGGGCATCGGTGATCCCGGTGAGGGAGGCGATGAAGGCGGGGATCGGCCGTTCGGGATCCACGAAGGTGCGGAACTCGCCGAGCACCTCGCCGCCGCGGACCTTCACCGCACCGATCTCGGTGATCGCGTCGGCCGTCGGATCCGTTCCGGTGGTCTCGAGGTCGAAGACCACGAGCGTCGCCTCCGCGAGCGGGGTGCCGAGATCGTCGAAGCTCAGCTGGCGGCGTGCGGACATGCTCCGAAGGCTACGACGCGGGCCTGACGATCCAGGATCTGCAGGATTCCCGCCCGACACAGCGACGCTCCGGGACCCCGCAGGGATCCCGGAGCGTCGAGATGTCGCTCAGGCCTTCGGGAGGGAGTAGATCTTCTCGATGATGGGCGCGAGGTCCTTGACCACGACGTTGCGCTTGAGCTTCAGCGAGGGGGTCAGGTAGCCGTTCTCCTCGGTGAAGTCCGAGTCGATCACCTCGAAGGCGCGGATCGACTCGGCGCGGGAGACGGACTGGTTCGCACGGTCCACGACGGTCTGCAGCTCGGCGTGGATGCGCTCGTCCTTCGCGGCCTCGGCGACGGTCATCTCCGGCAGCCCGTTGTTCTTCAGCCAGGTGCCGAGCATCTCCTCGTCCAGGGTGAGGATCGCGGCCACGAAGGGCTTCTGGTCGCCGACGACCACGCACTGGCTCACCAGCGGGTGGCCGCGCAGCTGATCCTCTAGCTGGGCGGGGGAGACGTTCTTGCCGCCGGCGGTCACGATGACCTCCTTGCGGCGCCCGGTGATGGTGATGTTGCCGTGCTCGTCGAGCGCGCCGAGGTCGCCGGTGCGGAACCAGCCGTCGCGCATCGACTCGGCTGTCGCCTCGGGGTTGTTGTGATAGCCCTTGAAGACCATCACGCCCTTGACCAGCAGCTCGCCGTCGTCGTCGACGGCGACGGTCGAGCCGGGCAGCGGGGGGCCGACGGTGCCGGGGCGGACGTCCCAGGGCACGTTCACGCTGATCGGTGCGGTGGTCTCGGTGAGGCCGTAGCCCTCGAGCACCGTCACGCCGATGCCGCGGAAGAAGTGGGACAGGCGGCTGCCCAGCGGTGCACCACCGGAGACGGCCCACAGCACGTTCCCGCCCATCGCACCGCGGAGCGTGCCGTAGACGAGCTTGTCGAAGAGGGCGTGCTTGGCACGCAGCGTGAACGGCACCTTCCCCTCGGAGAGGGCCTTCGAGTAGGCGATCGCGGTGTTCGCGGCGGTGGCGAAGATCTTGCCCTTGCCGCCGGCGATCGCCTTGGCCTCGGCGCCGTTGTAGACCTTCTCGAAGACGCGCGGCACGGCGAGGAGGAAGGTGGGCTTGAACGCGGCGAGATCCGGGAGGAGGTTCTTCGTGTCCGGGGTGAAGGCGGTGGTGACCGGCCAGGACGCGGCGAGCACCGTGATCAGGCGCGCGAACACGTGCGCGAGCGGCAGGAACATCAGCAGGCGCGAGCCGGGCGGGAGCACGTGGTCGCCCAGCAGGGTGAGGGCGCTGCGGGTGGTGTCCACGAAGTTCGCGTGTGTGAGCTGGGCGCCCTTGGGCCGGCCGGTCGTGCCCGAGGTGTAGATGATCGTTGCGACGTCCTCCATGCGGCGCGAGGTGCGGCGCTCCTCGAGCTGCTCGTCGGTGACGTCCGTGCCACGGGCCTTGAGGTCCTCGAGGATCCCGTCCTCGAGCACGCCGATGCGGTCCAGGCGCGGCAGCTCGCCGCGCACGGATTCGACGTCCTCCGCATGGCGGGCGGTCTCGACGATCGCGAAGCGGGCCTCGGCGTCGGAGGCGATCCACTGGATCTGGCTGGGGGAGGAGGTCTCGTAGATCGGGACGCTCACAGCGCCGGCGAACCACACCGCCCAGTCCACGAGCGCCCACTCGTAGCGGGTGCGGGAGAGGATCGCGACCACGTCGCCGGACTCGACGCCGGAGGCGATGAAGCCCTTGGCGACCTGCTTCACCTCGGCGATGAAGTCGGCGACCTGGAGGGGCCGGTAAGTGCCGTCCTCCTGAGCGAGCTCGAAGATCGGCACGGAGGGGTCCGAGCGGAAACGGCCCAGCAGCAGGTCGGTCGTGTTCTCCTCCGGCCGGCTCTCGTGCTGGGGCGGGGTCGTGTACTGCTTCATCGAATCTCCTTCGATTCGGGCGGCGGCAGGGTCCGAGGGGCCCGAGCACCTGCCCGGGATCGCTGCGGGGGTCGCGAGCGAGTCTACGGCAGAGAGCCCTTTACGATGGTCCTCGACAGGCAGGTGAGGGCCCCTTCTCGCGGACGAGCGGACGGTGGGCCCGCCTCATGATGCGGGACGAGTGGACAGGAGCGGCATGCTCTCCATCGGAGTGGATATCGGCGGGACGAAGATCGCGGCGGGAGTGGTCGACGAGGGCGGGCGGATCATCGCAGCGACCATGCGCAGCACCCCGGCGACCGACCCTGAGCTCATCGAGGCGGCCGTCGGGGACGCGGTCACCGAGCTGCGCACCGCGCACGAGGTGGTCGGCGTGGGTGTCGGCGCCGCGGGCTTCGTCAGCTCCGACCGACGCACGATCCGGTTCGCCGCGAACCTCGCCTGGCGCGAGCAACCCTTCGCCGACGCGATCGAGCGCCTCACGGGCCTGCCGGTCATCGTGGAGAACGACGCGAACGCGGCGGGCTGGGCCGAGTACCGCTTCGGCGCGGCGACCGAGGCGCGCCACATGCTGATGGCGACCGTCGGCACGGGTCTCGGCGGCGCGATCGTGCTGGACGGTCAGCTGATCCGCGGCAGCGGCGGCTTCGCGGGCGAGGTCGCGCACATGACCGCGGTTCCCGAGGGGCAGTGGTGCGGCTGCGGCCGCAAGGGCTGCCTCGAGCAGTACACCTCGGGCACCGCGCTCGTGCGCAACGCCCACTTCCGCGCCCTCGCCGGGGATCCGCTGATGGATCCGCTGGTCCAGGCCGCAGGAGGCGATCGCGAGGACATCGACGGCCCGCTCATCACGCGTCTCGCCCAGGAGGGTGATCCGGGATCGGTCGAGCTGATCGCCGAGATCGGCCGCTGGCTGGGGGAGGGCATGGCCTCGATCGCGAGCCTGCTGGACCCCGAGGTGATCGTCGTGGGCGGCGGTGTCGCCGCTGCCGGGGACCTGCTGCTGGACCCTGCGCGCGAGTCCTACGCCAAGCACCTCACCGCGCGCGAGCACCGCGAGCTCGCGCCCTTCGCGGTCGCGAGCATGGGCAACGAGGCGGGCATCGTCGGCGCGGCCGACCTCGCACGCTGAGAACCTCGTGCGCTGAGGGCCTCTTGCAGGACATATTCGTCGGGCCCCGGACCACCATGGTCCGGGGCCCGACGCATGCCCGGCTCAGAGCGCGGCGCCGCTGTGGGGGTCGTCGTCCTCCTCGTCGTCGCGCGGGGCGCGCAGCAGCAGCGCGATGAGCCCGCCGACGGCGGCGAGGCCGCCCAGCCATCCCAGGAATCCGGGCAGCGTGGGCGTGAGCGCCCCGACCAGCAGCAGCGCGAAACCACCCAGCAGAGCTGTCCACGACCACAGGGCACGATCCGAGGGGATGGGCAGATCCGGTTCCGGCGGCTCGAAGTCTCCGTAGAGCACGTCCTCGTCATCGAGCTCGCGAGGACTCTCGGTGCCGCGCCGACGTGCCCGGTCTGCGCTCCCGGAACGGTCATCGGGAGGACGTGCGGCCGACGGGTGGGCGGCGCGGGAGCGCGCGATCGCCTCCGGGCTCGGCGGACCGCTCGGCTCTTCCTCGCCCGGCCACGAATCCTCGTCTTCGGGCGGCTCGGGGGCAGCGGGCTCGCGCGGCGCCTCACCGGGGCCGAGGACGAGGCCTTCGCCCTCGAGCATGCGCGCGAACTCGGCGTCGACGTCGCGGTCGTCGTGCCCGCGCCCCGCGGGGCTCGTCATCCGTCCCCACCCCCTCGGGGAAGGTGCGCGCGCAGGAAGCGATCCGAGGCGTCGAAGAGCAGCTCGGCGTCATGATCCAGGGTCGCGAGGTGGTAGCTGCACGGCAGGGACAGGCGCTCGACGGGCCCGGTGACCCCGGCGGCGACGATGTCGCTGTCCGTGGGCGGCACGGTGTGGTCGGTGCGGGAGGTGGCCAGCAGCAGCGGCACCTGGACGGCGCCGAGGTTCCGCCGTGTGGCGCGGAACAGTGCGCGCAGCTCGGCGACGGCGCGGACGGGCAGACGCGCGTAGGCCTCCTCCGTCGCGCCGGGCAGGGCCACGTCCGAGCCGATCCCGGGCAGGGTCGGCACGAGGCGGGAGAGGGGCCGTGCGATGGCCGCGACGGACGGCACCGTCATACCGGGATTCACCGCGATGATCGCCCCGATGCGGCCCTCCAGCGCGGGATCCTCCGCGAGCGCGAGGGTGAGCGCACCGCCCATCGAGAGCCCGCCCACCGCGATCGGACCGTGCCCCTCGGACAGCTCCAGCGCGGCATCGCGCACGGCCCCGTACCAGTCCTCCCAGCGGGTGCGGGCGAGGTCCTGCTCGGTGGTGGCGTGACCGGGCAGGAGCGGCAGCTCGACTTCCCAGCCGCGGCGGGCGTGATCCTCCGCCCACGGGCGCATCGACTGCGGCGAGCCGGTGAAGCCGTGGCACAGGAGCAGACGCCCGAGCGGGTTAGAGTGACCCCGCGCGCGCCAGGGACGAGAAAGTTCGCTGAACGCCATGGGTCCATCGTCGCACCTGGCAGGACCCGCCCGCGCACGCGTCCTCGTTCCGTGACCGTCCCGCAGTACTCCCGACACCCCTTGCCCCACCCCACCCTGCTGCTGCCGCCCCCGCACCTTGCTGTCCCCGCCCCGAATCTGCCCAGGAGCCTGCTGTGCTGTACGAGATCGCCAAGCCCTTCGTGATGGCGGCGGTGAGAGTGCTGTGGAACCCCACCATCACTGGGGAGGAGAACATCCCCGAGACCGGCCCGGTGATCCTCGCGTCGAACCACCTCGCCTACTCCGACACCGTCTTCCTGCCCGGCCAGGTGCGGCGCAGCGTCAACTTCCTGGGCAAGTCCGACATCTTCACCGGCTGCTCCCCGATCCACCGCATCGCCGGCGCTGTCATGCGCGGTCTGCGCGTGATGCCGGTGGATCGCAGCGGCGGACGAGCCTCCAGCACCGCGCTGCAGGCCGGTCTCGACGTCCTCGCCCGCGGGGAGGTGCTGGGCATCTACCCGGAGGGGACACGCAGCCCCGACGGTCGCCTGCACCGCGGCAAGACCGGCGTGGCGCGCCTCGCGCTCGCCGGGAATGCCCCGATCGTGCCGGTCGCGATGCTCGGCGCCTTCGAGGCGCAGGGCGAGCGGAAGGTGTTCCCGCACCGCAGGCCCCGGATCCGCGCCGTCGTCGGCGAGCCGGGGGATGTGCAG
>Ga0079224_100005804_pt1 | contig 16256 bp, 12 predicted proteins | sample Stecom2015_FD_80414 | JGI IMG/M metagenome (GOLD analysis project Ga0079224, IMG submission 80414) | Agricultural soil microbial communities from Utah to study Nitrogen management - Steer compost 2015 | ecosystem: Environmental > Terrestrial > Soil > Agricultural land | place: USA: Utah...
AACAGAAGCATCTGTCCGAGCCGTCCTCGGACATTTTATCTTCGTATTTATACATCCATATATGGATGGAAATGGTAGGATGGGAAGATTTCTGATGAATACGATGCTTGTATCGGGGGGGTACCCTTGGACGGTGATACCAGTAGAGAGCCGCGATGAATATATGCAGGCATTGGAACAGGCCAGCGTAGGAAACGATATCCTACCATTTGCACGTTTTATAGGTAACCTGGTCGCCAAGACTATGAAGGGTGATAAAGTGGCCTCCTTACCCCGTTGATATTGTACTTTTCCAATAGCTTGTAATACTTATTTTTCCATGATATCCGTAAAAAGGAATTATTCGACCGTTATACCTTTATAACTAAAGGGTAGGCTGCTGGCAGTATTACCCACGTTGAACTTTAGTAATGCTAGTTTTTGAGGGCGATGAGCCATTTCAAAGGTCATTTCGAATGCATAGAGAATGTCTATTTCTGGGCTATTAACGCCAAAATTTTCGTCTCTATTTTTAACTGAATAGGTCGAGTAGATATCTCCTTCCGGAGTGACGACGCTAGGTTTTAAAATGTCCATTATCTGAAAACCTTGTGAATCCTTGATTTTCTTGACTATGCCATTTATGATCAACGACCGATTAGCATCATCGTATCTGACCTTTGTTACCCGAACTTCATAAGGTCCATTGACCAGTATAGGTTCCGATTGTTGGAGCTTCAGTACTTCTTCATAATAGGGGATCTTGTCTTCCAAAACTGTAATTTTGTTTTGTAATTGATTAACCTGAGTAGTAAGCTGTTCTACCTTCTTATCCAATTCTTCCAAATTTTGACTGAATGAGGTCAAAGAGAACATGACCATAACGGAAAATAATAATAAGCGAGTCTTCATGTAATCTGGTTTTTTTGTTAAAGCGTAATTAAAAGTAGCAAGAATAAATGGATTTTTCCCATAGTGGACATCTTTATCAATAAAATTTTCGATGTATGGCAAAATCCCTGTTAAATCATATTCTTTTAACTCGAATTCGCAGTATAAGGTTCGTATTGTTTCATTAAGGCACCTCCGTAAACCTTATCATCAATAATGTTGGGTTCCCCTTTGTTTTTCCGTACGTCGACGTCATGACGGCGTACGACTTCAACGATATGCCGGGCAACGAGACCATTTTGTCGTATGGGGAAGTGACGTCGGCATACGCCGATACAGTTAAGATGACCATCTGGTTGATCTCCCCATACGGGGAAGCCGCACTTCCGTATGCCGATGTGATACTTCCATACGCCGACATTCAACTTCCGCCTTTCTGCATGATTTTCCCATGTGCCGAGACGATGTCCCGGTACACCGAGAACGTTTCGGCATACGGGGAGAACGTTTCCCCATATGCCGAAACGTTCTCCCCGTATGCCGACGCGATAACCATGGACGGAAGTTACGTTAAGTCGGACGACGAAGCGATGTCGGCGCACGCCGACGTGACACTTCCGTGCGCCGACGTGACACTTCCGTCCGGGTCAAGAAGAACTGTAAAGTAAAACACGGACAGGACCAACTGTATAGCGATATCCGTATAAGACCATTTACACTGGGAAAACTAATTTTTATATCGAAATACATTATTGATAAGGTTCTTGGGAAATGGTTAATAATTGTGGAAAGAAAATCGATCTTATTTTGATTTTCTTTTAAAGATAATGGTGTATATAAAAAATACCGCAAACGATTGTCATGCATATAACGCCATATCCGACTTTCGGTTCCTATTAATTTCGATGATTAAATCGTATCTTTGCGGTCTCAAAAAGTATATGAAAGCATCGTGCTAAAAAGGTCTAAATAAGATAGTTTAGGGCGATGCTACGGAAAAAGTTAAGCGCAAAATGAGCAACGTATTTTATCAAGAAAAATTTCAGGATCGCCACAACGGCCCGAGGGCGGAAGAGGCACAGGAAATGTTAAGCTATTTAGGGATACAATCCTTGGATGAGCTTATCGAGCAGGCAGTTCCGAGCCAGATTAGGTTGAAAAAGCCGCTAGCCTTGCCAGAGGCATTGAGCGAGAAAGCATATTTAGCCAAAATCCAACGAATTGCAGATAAAAATAAGGTATTCAAATCCTATATCGGACAAGGATATTACGATGTAACGGTACCTGCGGTTATCCAGCGCAACGTACTGGAAAACCCAGGATGGTATACCCAATATACACCCTATCAAGCAGAGATTGCCCAAGGGCGTCTGCAAGCCTTGTTAAATTTCCAGACAGCGGTTGCTGACCTGACGGGACTTGAAATTGCGAATGCTTCCCTGCTGGACGAAGCTACGGCGGCTGCTGAAGCGATGTTTATGCTATACAGCGCACGGAAAAATAAAACCGCAAATGTATTCCTGGTAACGCCTAATATCTATCCGCAGACATTGGATGTACTGCAAACGAGAGCTGTTCCGTTTGGTGTGGAAATCCGCGTGGCTGATCTGGAAGAAGAAAACTTGACCGAAGATATATTCGCTACGCTTATTCAGTACCCAGCCGCTGATGGTACGATTACGGATTATACCGCCTTTACCGCAGCAGCCCACGATAAAAATATCACTGTATGTGCTATAGCCGATTTAATGTCGTTAGCGCTACTGACGCCTCCGGGAGAATGGGGTGCCGATGTTGTTGTCGGGAACTCTCAGCGTTTTGGTGTGCCGATGGGATTCGGTGGGCCGCATGCCGCATTTTTTGCTACAAAAGAAGCGTATAAGCGGAATATTCCCGGACGTATTATAGGTGTTACTTCCGATGCAAGTGGTAATTATGCGCTGCGTATGGCATTGCAGACAAGGGAGCAACATATCCGTCGTGATAAGGCTTCTTCCAACATTTGTACCGCGCAAGCGCTGTTGGCGATCATGGCTTCTTTCTACGCAGTGTACCACGGCCCGCAAGGTGTAAAAGATATAGCGACACGTATCAATGACTTAACCAAGTTATTGGACAAGGCGTTGCAGGATCTTGGTTACGATCAAATCAATGAAACATATTTTGATACTTTACGTATCGCGGTTGGTGATCATGTTGGTGCATTGAAAGCTGAAGCCCTCAACAATGAACTTAATTTCTTTTACCATGGAGGAATAGTTGGTATTTCCCTGGATGAAACCACAACTTTTGAAGACGTTGAAACCATTGTAAAGGTTTTTGCCAAAATCAAAGGAAAATCTTGGAACGAAGTTGATCTACGCAACTTGGCCGATCAATTGGAATCTTCTATTCCATCGGAAACGGTGCGTACCTCTCCTTATCTTACCCATCCGATTTTTAACAGCTATCACTCGGAGAGTGAAATGCTTCGGTATATTAAATCATTGGAAGCTAAAGATCTTTCTTTATGCCATTCTATGATTCCATTGGGATCTTGTACGATGAAGCTCAATGCGACAACCGAAATGTTACCACTAACATGGGCGCATTTTGGCGGGCTGCATCCGTTTGCTCCTGTTGATCAGACATCCGGCTACATGCAGCTCATCAACGAATTAAACGACTGGTTATCGGAAATCACGGGATTTGCGAAGATGTCTTTTCAGCCAAATTCGGGTGCGCAGGGTGAATATGCCGGTCTAATGGTTATTCGGGCATATCATGAAAGCCGTGGTGAAGAGCATCGCGATGTTTGTTTAATTCCGGCTTCGGCACATGGAACAAACCCTGCGTCAGCATCTATGGCTGGATTGAAAGTGGTCGTTGTCAAATGTGATGCGTATGGTAATATCGACGTAGCGGATCTACGGGCGAAGGCGGAAGAACACGCCGCAAACTTAAATTCCCTCATGGTAACTTATCCTTCAACCCATGGGGTGTTCGAGGAATCCATTATTGAAATATGTGAAATTATTCACCAAAACGGTGGACAGGTATATATGGACGGTGCGAATATGAACGCGCAGGTAGGTTTGACGAGTCCCGGTTTTATCGGAGCGGATGTATGTCACTTAAACTTACACAAGACCTTCTGTATTCCGCATGGTGGTGGTGGACCAGGTATGGGGCCAATTGGTGTCGCAGCGCATTTGGTGCCGTTCCTGCCAAATCACGAGGTAGTAGAAATTTCGGGAGAACAAGGCATCTCCGCGGTTTCTGCTGCTCCATTTGGATCGGCTTCCATCTTAACTATTTCGTATGCTTATATTGCGATGATGGGAGGGGAAGGGTTGACTAACGCAACCAAAACAGCCATCCTAAATGCAAATTATATAAAAGCGCGCTTGGAAAACTATTACCCTGTATTATACACGGGAGCGAATGGTCGTTGTGCGCATGAAATGATATTGGATTGTCGGGCATTTAAGAGCGTGGGCATTGAAGTGGGTGATATTGCTAAGCGCTTAATGGATTATGGTTTCCACGCACCAACGGTATCTTTCCCCGTAGCGGGTACATTGATGGTAGAGCCTACCGAATCGGAGTCCAAAGCAGAACTGGATCGTTTTTGTGACGCGTTGATAGCCATCCGTTCAGAAATTGCCGCTGTAGAAACTGCGGAGGTCGATCAGAAGGACAATGTATTGAAACATGCGCCACATACGGCAGAGGTTGTTACTGCCGATGAATGGGATAGGCCATATAGCCGCCAAACCGCTGCTTATCCGCTTCCTTATTTGAAAGTGAATAAATTCTGGCCGTCAGTAGGTCGGGTAAACGATTCACAAGGAGATAGAACATTGATTTGTTCATGTCCTTCTATCGAAGAATACGCGGAAGCGTAAAACGGCCGTCCTGTTTGTCGAGAACAGGAAACGTCTGAAGAAGAACTCCTGCGATTTTTTAATTGCAGGAGTTTTTTTATTTTTAAAGAAAACTTAATCCTTTTATCATGCGTATACCGAAGATATTGGCTGTTGTTGGACTACTTATTCTAAGCGGAGGAATCGTTTCCAATGCCCAGGAAATTGCTTTTGAGTTTGGGGAACGAAAGGATTTCAATGCTTTGATAAATGACGTGCGGGAGGCGGAGACTTTACAATGGATTGATGTTAATACTACGGATACGACTTGGTATCGTGATGGGGATAAGCTGGTGTGTAAAGGTTTGCCGATCGGTGTAGTACGTTCGGAAAAGATGTACCAAAATTTCATCATGCATGTGGAATGGCGTCACATGGAGAAAGGAGGAAACTCCGGGATCTTTGTTTGGTGTGATGCACAACCAGAGGAACACAATAGACTACCTAGCGGGGTAGAAGTACAGATGTTGGAGCTGGATTGGGTAAATCAGCATAAGCGAAACGGAGAAACACCACCTATTGCCTACGTGCACGGTGAGCTTTTCGGGGCCGGAAAAGTGACTACGGTGCCAGATAACCCTCGGGGTGTGCGAAGCAAATCGATAGAGAACAGGTGTTTGGGTGTTGGTGAGTGGAATAAATATACCGTGGTTTGTGTTGACGGAACCATTAAACTCGCTGTTAACGGAAAATTTGTAAATGGTATACGGGAATCTTCTAAAAGAAAGGGATATTTATGCCTTGAGTCGGAAGGAGCTCAAATAGAGTTCAGGAACCTGCAGATTATCGAATTGGACAATGGGTACATCCTGCCAGAACATATCGTAGAGGAACTTTAGGAATTGGAGCATTTATTGCTTTGTAGTAATGCATAATGAGGACGTAGGAGACTCCGTTCACTAAAATATATTGATAAATAATGAAGAATGTCTATATCTTTCTATTTGGCTGCGCCATTCTATTGTCGTCCTGTGGTGGTGGAAAATATGCGGCAACGGAAAAAATCTATAAAGAGAAAGCAAAGGAGTTTGCGGAGCTATATAAAGAAGCACCCGTAACGGGCCAATTGGAGAAGGTTATTGTTCCGGAAAAGGAATGGATAGCTTCGGTTAATTTCGGCGTTCGAAAACCGAACTATGTTGTTCTTCACCATACAGCACAAAATTCTACAGAGCAAACTGTCCGAACTTTCCATAATCAGAAAGTGGGTGTCAGTTCTCACTATGTAATTGGTCGTGACGGGAAAGTTATACAGATGGTGAATGATTTGTATAGAGGACACCATGCCGGTGTAAGCAAATGGGGAAATGATACAGACCTCAATTCGTCATCTATCGGCATTGAGATGGACAATAACGGAACAACCGACCCTTGGCCAGATGCTCAAATTGACGCATTGATTAGCCTATTGCATTATCTGAAAGAAACCTATAAAATTCCGCAGGCAAATTTTATCGGGCACATGGATGTTTCGCCCGGCAGGAAGATAGATCCCTCTCGTTTTCCTTGGAAAAAATTGGCAGATCAGGGTTTTGGATTTTGGTATGATGATATCCTGGAAACACCACCGGAAGGTTTTGATCCTAAATTGGCATTACGGATTATCGGATATAATATAACAAATTTAGAGGCCGCCATTAAAGCGTTTAAGGTTCATTATATTCAAGAAGAGACGACTACAGCCGTTTTAGATGAGGAAGAATTGAAAATTATGTATTCTATTTTTAAAAAATATCTCTAAATTCAAATATCCTATACGGTCTTGACAAATTTCTCATCGTAATTCTCAATGTCGATAATGTATCTGTTCTGTACTAGGAAGTCAAAAAGCGGTTTGGCTTCTTCGGCTACGGGCATGTTCTGGGTCGTAATAATCTCGTTGGTGTTCTTATCCAGATAAGGATAAGCATATAGCTTCACATCCTTGCTGAACATGCCGGATATGTACGAAAGTAGCTCGTTAGTGTACAAATCTTTGTTGTAATTGTCGGTATTGAAGATATTTTTCAAGTTGGATGTATTGGTCGCAATACCTACATGTTTCGGTTTGAATGTCTGGATAAATTCAGCCAGATGATTGTTGCGCCGGAAATTGGAGACCATAATGTTGTTGCCGGTCGAGCAGAGGTATTCGGCACGCTCTGCGAAATATCGGAGGTCTTCATTCGTGATTCGATTTTCCTCATCGAGCACGTTGCCCATCAGTACCTCGATTAGAACGACCATATCGTCCGCTGTTCCTCTTGTATTTTTTTTGAACTGTTCCACCGCAAGGTTGAAGAGGTCAAAGTTAGGGTTTGATTTCTGACGGTATTTGGTGCGCAGAATGATGATATTCTTTTTGTACAGGTAATCTTTAATCTGTGCCGCATGCGCATCGGGTCTGAAGATGGCTGCTTGTGCAAAACCCTTGGCAATGAGATAAAGATTGAGCAATCGTTCGTTAGCATGTTCAAAAACAGGTCCCGAAACCTTGACGAGGTCAATTTCTACTGATCCGATGGAAAGATTGTCTACTAATGATTCAATCATCGTTTGTGGATCCTCCGCATAGTAGTATGCCGCAAAAATAAGATTGACACCTAAAATACCTAATACCTTGGTCTGTAAACGAGAATCACTATCCAACAGACGTATGTGGATAACGATATCGTTGACCGGACCGCCTACCTCATGTTGAAAACGTATGCCGATCCATCCGTGTGGGTCGTTGGTTTTGGTGAAATTGAGTGTGGTAACTGTATCGGCAAAAGCAAAGAATTTTTTTGATTTGTACTTCTCGCCTTGCAGACGTTCGGTCAGTAAATCAAACTCGTGTGTCAGCATCTTCTTTAAACGGGTACGGCTCACATAACGACCAGATTCCTCCACCCCGTATATGGCATCACTAAATGCCATGTCGTAAGCTGACATCGTTTTTGCAATGGTTCCCGAAGCAGCGCCGGCGCCAAAAAAGTTGCGGGCTACTTCCTGCCCCGCACCAATTTCCGCAAAGGTGCCATAAATATCGGGATTGAGGTTAATTTTTAATGCTTTCCGCTTGGTTTCAAAAATTTCTCTTGCCATATTGCAAAGGTACAAAAATCTTGAAGATTATTCGGTTTAGAAGTGTGTTCTGAAAATAAAATTGGGTTTTGCTAAAGCAAACCCAATTTTTGAAAAGAATAAAATAGTGCCGAAGCATGCAATGCCTGACCTATTTTATTGTCAAAAAGAAACTGTTTGGCTTCTTCTATTCCCATAATCACGACTTCGATATCCTCCGAGTTATCCAACTGTTGTTCTTGGATTTTCTTTCCCCCTTTTAGTACGTACGTATATGTTAAATTCCCACTCGTTGCCGGATTGGCGTATAATTCGCAGATATATTCAATAGATTCAAAAACATAGCCCGTTTCTTCTAAAAGCTCGCGATGTGCCGCTTCTTCCGGCACCTCACCGTCATCTACTACACCTGCAGGAAGCTCTACCAAGATTTTATTTGCCCCATGTCTATACTGGCGGACAAAGAGTATCTGATTGTCTTCCGTAAAGGCTACCATATTGACCCAAGTGGGGTATTCCAAGACGTAGTACTCGTCTTTAATGTTACCATTGGGCAGTCGTAGTTTATCAACGCGCAAAGTAGCCCATGGACGTTGGATAATATACTTTGAATCTAATAAGGTCCATTTCTCCATAATTAATCTTTCACGATATCGGCCATAATGCGTTTTACCTTATCTTCCAATTTTGCGAGTACTTGCTCGTAAGCATCTCTAGATGCGAGGTCCTCTTTGACAGAGCAGTAAAATTTAATTTTAGGTTCGGTACCCGATGGTCTGGCAGAGATAACATCGCCATCAACGGTGATAAATTGAAGTACATCTGATTTCGGCAGATCTATGGATGTTTTCGTTCCATCTGCCAATACGTGCGCGACACTGGTGGAATAATCACGGATTTCTTTAACCTTGATACCGCCTAATGATTGTGGAGGATTGGCGCGTAGATCTGCCATCATCTGCTTGATTTCTTCGGCACCTGCTTTTCCCTTTTTGGTAAGCGAGATAAGTTTTTCTTGGTAGAAGCCATAGTTTTCGTAGAGCTCCAATAATACTTCGAATACTGTTTTCCCTTGTGTTTTGAAGTAAGCAGCCATCTCGGCGATAAAGGCACAGGCATTTACTGCATCCTTGTCCCGAACTAAATCGCCAACCAGGAAACCGTAGCTCTCTTCGCCGCCAACTAGATAGTGCTCTTTTCCCTCCAGTTTGGTCATGATCTCGCCAATGAATTTAAAACCGGTCAATGTGTCGTAATGCTTTACACCGAAGCTGCTGCCTATGTCGGTCATGAGATTGGATGTTACGATGGTTTTCACGATAAAATCGTTATCACGCAATTCGCCCTTTGTTTTTTTAGACGATAGTACGTAATAGATAAGTAAACTACCAATCTGATTCCCGTTTAATAGCTGTATTTCGCCTTTGCGGTTCTTTACCGCTAAACCCACACGATCTGCGTCAGGGTCGGTTGCCATGACAACGTCCGCGTCTACTGCCTGCCCCTTTTGTTTTGCCATCGTCATAGCCTCTTCTTCCTCGGGATTCGGATAGATTACTGTTGGAAAGTTTCCGTCCGATTTGATTTGTTCTTCTACAACCTGCACATTGGTGAAACCCCATGCAGCAAGCATCTTTGGCACGATTATGCCTGTCCCGTGAATAGGGGAAAAGACTATTTTTAGATCTTTTTGAGCGGATACGGCTTCTGGATGTATACTTAATTTTTTATTCTCGTCGATATAGAGTTTGTCAAAATCCTCATCTACGAGGGTAATATTATTGTTATCACGTTCAAATTTAATATCGTTTACGGATTGTATGGCGTTGACTTCATGGATTACATTTTTATCATGTGGTGCAACCAGTTGTCCGCCATCGTTCCAGTAAGCCTTGTATCCGTTGTACTCTTTCGGATTGTGTGAAGCTGTTAACATCACTCCTCCCTGGCATCCAAAATGCCGAACGGCAAAAGAAAGCATAGGGGTAGGGCGAAGCTCTTTAAATAGGTATACATGAATGCCATTTGCCGAAAAAACGTCTGCGACCAGATGGCCTAATTGTTGCGAATTGTTCCGACAGTCATAGCTTACAGCCACTTTGATGGCCTGGTTCGGGAATTGTTTTTTCAGATAATTTGCTAAACCTTGTGTTGCTTTCCCAATGGTATATTTATTGATCCGGTTCGACCCGACACCCATAATACCACGCAGGCCTCCGGTTCCAAATTCTAACTCTTTGTAAAAAGAATCTAAAAGTTCTGTTTCTTCGTTGCTGTCGACAAGTTTCTGTACCTGCGCAACAGTATCATTATCATATTCTGCACCAAGCCATTGCTGAATACGATTTCTTGTTTCGATGTCTATATTATTCATATTGTAAAATTATTCTATGCATCACACCCGCCATAAGCACGGTCAAGTACAAATACATACCATTTATCTTGATATTTTTTTACGTGGAAAATTAAGTTTTCGTCTTTAGTTAAGATAACACGAAAAGTACCTTTTTCTAGCTGTTTTATTTCCGCGAGTTCGTCGTCGCTTATACCATTAAACTCATTGTCAAAGGTCGCTATCGTTGTAAGCTGATTAGCCTGAGAAGTGGTATCACAGATGAACCCCAACTTATCCCACTTTTCTTCTCCACAGTCAAAAATAGGAAGTTTTTCAAATGTGAGAGCATAGTCGTTTTCAAAAGAGTCGTAGGGAAAATATTCGGGTGTAGGTCGGCTGAAATCGATGCTATCGATTCGCGCATATGTGTCGGCTGCCCCAGGACGGTAAATAACGTACAGGCCTAGATCGGGATGTATGAGGGCATTCGCTTTTTCATTGTCCTGGCTGAGATATGCTCTCGTAAAGCGAGTGATGACTTCACTAATTCCTTGTGTATCCTCCGGAAAAATAGCTGCTGGTGTATCAATAGAGTCTTTTGTCTCTTCGGTTTTTTTATTTGACGAGGTACAAGATGCCATTAAAATGACGTAGCAACATATAAAAATAGAAATGTTCTTCATATTTATCCTTGTTTCGTGAGATTATTGATAATAGTTTTCAATATATGCCGTGTTGATGGTTTCCGCCATTGTGCTAACATTTGCTGTACCACTTCTGTTTTGTTTTCGTTGATGTGCTGTAGCAAATGTTTGCGCATATTCAATTTTGTTGCACCCCAAGCTTGGCGTTCGAATTGTGTCCATGATTTTGCCTTTCGAGCAGCTGTAGTATGGATGCGGTCTGTCGGAACAACCTCATCGATAAGGCCGCTTTGTAGCGCTTCAGCAGGAGAGAGAAGTTTTCCATCTAAAAGGTATCGATAAGCCTGGGCTTGCCCTAACCATAGACTGTAGAGGTCGAAGATGCTTGGAGGAACAATTAGGCCGACGGGAACTTCATTTAACCCGATTATAAACTCCCCTTCTGCCATAATACGATAATCACAGCAGATAGCCAAAACACATCCGCCGGCAGGAGCATGCCCTGTAACCGAAGCAATGGCTGGTTTAGGAAAAGAAGCAAGCTTATATATCAGATCGATAAATGTTTCCCAGAGGTTTTTTATCTGTTCTTCATTATATTCGTATAGCGTGATGAGATCAAGTCCAGCAGAAAAGAACCCCTCTTTGCCATGGAGAATAATAGCTTCTACCGCAGGATCTTCCTTTGCACGTTCCAGTTCACTTATTAGTTCCTGCATCATTTCGAAATGCATTGCGTTGGATTTTCCTCGGTCGAGTCCTACGTAAGTGATATGTTCGGTTGTTTGTGCTTTGATAAATTCGCCCATAATATTCTTTTGTGCTATTTTATGGAAAAATAAGCAAAAAACCATCAATATTATAAATAAATAACCAAGTCTCACTTTTTAAAACAATACATGATGGCAGAATTAACGAACAACTCAAAAGTAGAAGGTAAGAAAGAACGCAGAAGTATCCGAAACAGACCCATGCCTAAAGTAGATTTGACTGCGATGGTTGATTTAGCGTTTCTCTTGATCACCTTTTTTATGCTCACTACCTCGCTGAATACGCCCAATCAACTGGATATCGCCATGCCGGATAAAGGCCCTATAACGGAGCCGATTTTACTGAGTGAAGATCGGGTGTTGAATCTGCTGTTGGGCGAGAATAATGAATTAACGTACTACCGAGGTACCGCCGACTCACCGAAGACTAGTCCGAAAAAAGTGGCGTATGGAAAGCTGGGCTTAGGAGAGCTGCTGGCGAAAACGGCTGTTGAGGTGAAACACGCAACGAATGGACAGGATATTATTATCCTGATTAAGCCGGGTGAAGGATCGATAGCGCGAAATCTTGTGGATGCAGTAGATGCAGTACAGCGCGCATCAATCGGTCGCTATATGATTACGAAGGTTAACGATGTGGAGAAAACGATGATGTAAGGGGTTGTTATTTAACGTTGACGGTTAACGTTTTTCTTCCCAATCTTCCGTTAAAATCCAACCCTTCTATTGTTATAAGATATTCACCGGCTTCATCGGCAGTATAGAAGTCAAAAGTTGCTTTACCCTTCTCATTCGTTATGATATTGGGTTCCCAATGGATAGTCGTACGTAGATCCTGGTTGAGTGTTGTTTCAGAACCAGGTTCATAAACGGGTTTGTAAAATGTTTTCTGGATATGGAAACCTTTTGGTTGTACCGTGGCGATGCCTTTAGGGGTGTAGCTGCTTCGCATGGCATCGGCTCCGGTTTTTGAAGTAATGATGATAAGACCGTTTCCACCGTAGGAACCATAAATGGCGGTGTAGTTCACATTACGCAATACCTCTACACTTTGCACATCCATAGGGTAAATCATGGATAGCATGTCACTTTCGACGTACATTCCGTCCAGGATAACTTGCATTTCACCACCTCCACGTGTGCTATAAGGTATGCCTCCTCGGAACATGACGCCCATTAAGCGTCCATTGAGACACATCTCTAAAGTAGCGCACGTTTCCAAATCCTCGGCTGAAATTACTTGATCGGCATTCCCTGGGCCATTGAGATTCGCAGAGCGTTCGGAAGCCTTATGCCGTGGGCGTTGGGCAGTTACGATAACTTCTTCAATCGCAATGGATTTTTCCATAAGCCCTTGTGCTTCTAGTCCGGAGAAATATTTCTTACTGTTAAGAAGTTCGTCGACAAAGGTCGCATTCACATTATTCTGTTCGCCGGGGGCATTCTTGTTAGGGTCAATAACAGGCCAAGTTTCTTCAGGAACAATAATGTCGATGTTATTTCTTCCTTTTTCGTCTTTTGCCGTTATCAGAAATTTAATGCTGTCCGGAAAAAATAAATTGTCAAACTCAAAATAGCCTTCTTCATTCGCCACCGTATCGATGAATTCCATAAAATTGTGTGTTGGCACTAAGACCATGTTGGCCTTTGAGGCGGGCGCTTTTCGACCGAGTTTTCGGGCCTGCCCCTTAATGGATATGCTCTTCTCAGGAGAAAAGGCAGGTTCGCTGACTTCCAAGGGAGCTGTCATATCTATTTTTCGCCAACCTTGTGTTAAAAGTAGATTGTCTATATCGCCGGTTTTTATTTCTCCATCAAAATAATAGCCGGGATTTTCTATATATCCCTTTATATCTGTACTTAATAACAGCGATGAGAGAATGTTGGGCGCTATTTTAGGATTATCTTTTAATTTCGAGATGTTGACTACTGAAGCTGATAAGACCGAGGTGCGTATAGTGTCTGATGGATCTCCCGTTTCGAGCGATACGGTTATTTTTTTTCTTTTGGTACTCGTTGGTGTATCGACAGCCGTTATTAGGGGTAATGCTTTCTTTTCATTATAGACAAAAACAGGTCTTTCTATCACTGGCTCCAGTTTGCTGTTTAGGATACTGATAGTTAATATCCCGTTAGGTAAATCAGTTTTAGGTACAGAAAAGACTAGTTCTGATTTGGAAGCAGGTTGTTTCGATGCATAGTACACATTTCCCATGTACTGTGCTACAAAATAGATTTCACTACCATCTTGCTTATCGGCGCTTAGGTTTACTTGTGCAAACAGTTTATCGCTATTTCCATTGTTCATTTGGATATTATAGCCCGAAGAAAGCGGGGTGGGAAGTTTCGATTTTATAGTCGTTCCATCGTCGAATGTGGTATATGCGACCATAGGTTCTGTATTCTGGATAAATATTGGAGCCGAACCCATCCCCAGAATATTGGTTTCGACGGTTGCTGCGGTGTCGCCCGTGGTTGTTAATATAGTGGTTCGGCTCTCGATACCAAGTCCGTCGGGTTTTAGCGCTTTGACAGCGATTTTATTGATGCTGTTGGCTAATAAATTTCCTCCTTCCGGAAAAAATTGTATGCTATTTTCTAAAACTGTTGCTTTCGGCAGTTTGAAGATTTTTTCGACTGGCGCTTTTGCGCTATTCGTAAAATTAATGGAAAGTTTGGCCTCGGCATAATCATCTTTAAAAGGAATCTCCAGCTGTCCTTGGTCGTTGGTTTTTACACGGCCTCTTCTTAAGTTTTTGCCTCCTGGAGAAATAATTTCGTATCGTACGACTTCCTCCGCCAATGGCGTACCTTGAATATCCTGTAATTGGATGGTATAGTTGCTATTGTCTAAGTAAGAGCGGGAAAGGACATTGTCTAATCTGCCGTTGCTCACCTGTATGTTCTCATTAAAGAAATAAATAGAGCTATCATTGCGCATCCAATTAGTATAAGCTCGAATACGGTATGTTCCTTCCACTAATGTATCGGCCAGTGTGATATCGGCCATGCCGAGGCCTGTTAATATAGGGATTCGTATACTCGAAACAACTTCTTCTTTCGGACTGACGAGTTCGACATAGGCAATGTTGCTAATGTTGGATAGAAGGTTGTCTATTCCCACTGTTGTATAGGCTTTGAACCAAATTGTTTCCCCTGCCGTATAGCTATATTTATCGATATGGAGATATAGCTTTTCAATAGGGCGGGAATCGTGGTACGCATTTATTTTAGCCAGAAGACCTTGTAAATCTTGTGCTTTTATACCGACTATCGCTAGCGTAAAAAAGCACAATAAAAGAAGTCTTTTCATGTTCATAACAGGTGAAATTTGGACTCAAAATACGAAAAAAATCAGTATACATCATTATTTTTTGATGATTATTAATCAACATCGGTATCTTTGCTCATATGAATATCTTAATTATTGGTTCCGGCGGCAGGGAATCTGCCTTTGCGTACAAATTATCGAAAAGTCCAAAATTGAATCAACTGTTTATCGCTCCGGGAAATGCGGGGACGAGCCAATATGGACAAAACGTAAACTTGAAAGTCACAGATTTTGATGGAATAGCATCTTTCGCAATTGAAAATGCTGTCGATATGATTCTAGTGGGCCCCGAAGAGCCACTAGTGAAGGGTATTCACGATTATTTTTTAAACCAGGAAGATGTTAAGCACATACCTGTCATCGGTCCACAGCAAAAAGGAGCACAGCTTGAAGGTTCTAAAGATTTCTCAAAGGAATTCATGTTGCGCCATCAAATTCCGACGGCTGCTTATAAATCTTTCAACAAATCTAATCTGGAAGAGGGGTTAACCTATCTGGAGAAGCAAAAATTGCCCATTGTTTTGAAAGCCGATGGTCTTGCTGCCGGGAAAGGGGTTTTGATTTGTGAAACTTTGGAAGATGCTAAGGCAGAACTAAAGGCGATGATTGCTGATGCAAAATTTGGTGATGCTAGCTCGGTTGTGGTTATCGAGGAGTTTTTAAAAGGTATAGAACTTTCTGTGTTCGTACTTACCGATGGTGATTCTTATAAGGTATTGCCTTCAGCTAAGGATTATAAGCGTATTGGTGAAGGTGATACTGGGCTGAATACCGGCGGTATGGGGTCGATATCTCCCGTTCCTTTTGCGGATGAAACTTTTCTTTCCAAAGTGGAAGAGCGGATCATTAAACCGACAATTGATGGGTTGAAGAAAGACGAGATTCCGTATAAGGGTTTTATTTTTATTGGTTTGATGAATGTAGAAGGGGAGCCTTATGTTATCGAATACAACGTCCGTATGGGCGACCCTGAAACAGAATCTGTATTGCCGAGGATTGAGTCTGATTTAGTTGATTTATTGGAAGGGGTGGCAAAAGGCGATTTAGGTTCCCGGAATTATACGGTTAGCTCCAAAACAGCGGTAACGGTCGTGCTGGTCTCGGGAGGTTATCCGGGAGAGTACGAATCAGGCAAGGAGATTACGAATATCGAAAATGTGGAAGATTCTATTGTTTTTCACGCAGGAACAAAAGAAGTCGATGGAAAGGTTGTTACCGCAGGAGGACGTGTTATCGCCGTAACGACATTGCAAGATAACTTATTTGACGCGCTTCAGCAAGCGACAGCTGATGCGGGAAGAATCTTTTTTGAACGCAAGTACTTCCGAAAAGATATTGGCTTCGACTTGATATAAA
>Ga0079224_100005805_pt1 | contig 16256 bp, 16 predicted proteins | sample Stecom2015_FD_80414 | JGI IMG/M metagenome (GOLD analysis project Ga0079224, IMG submission 80414) | Agricultural soil microbial communities from Utah to study Nitrogen management - Steer compost 2015 | ecosystem: Environmental > Terrestrial > Soil > Agricultural land | place: USA: Utah...
GACGTCGGCGGCTACGACGACATCGTAATGCTGCGTGACATCGACGTGAACTCGCATTGCGAGCATCACATGATCCCGTTCGTGGGCAAGGCCCATGTCGCCTACTATCCGACCGACAAGGTGGTCGGCATCTCGAAGCTCGCCCGCGTCGTGGAGATCTTCGCCCGCCGTCTCCAGACCCAGGAGACGATGACCGCGCAGATCGCGGAAACCATCGACCAGGCCCTCAAGCCGCGCGGTGTGGCGGTGATGATCGAGGCGGTACACCAGTGCATGTCGCTGCGCGGCGTGCAGAAGCGTGACGTCGCCACGATCACGACCCAGTTCACCGGCGAGTTCAAGACGAACCCTGCCCTGCAGGCCCGCTTCGTCGAGCTCGTCCGCCAGCCCGGCAGCTGACCGGACCCCGGAAGCCCCTGATTCCATGTCCAACGGAGTGTTTGCCAAACGCACCAGCGTCGAGCAGGTAGAGGAAGGCGACCTTCTGGCACCGAAGTTCGACGCCGACGGCCTGCTCCCCGTGGTCACCACGGACGCCGCAACCGGCGATGTCCTGATGGTCGGCTACATGAACGCCGAGGCGCTGGCACGCACGATCGAAACCGGCGAAGCGCATTACTGGAGCCGTTCGCGGCAGACCCTCTGGCACAAGGGCGCGACCAGCGGCCTCGTCCAGAAGGTGGTCGAATTGCGCATCGACGACGACCAGGATGCCGTCTGGCTGAAGGTCGAAGTCGCCGGATCCGGCGCCAGCTGCCATGTGGGTTACCGGTCGTGCTTCTACCGCGCCGTGCCGACCGGCACCCGGGTATCGCCTCAGCTCAGGCTGACCTTCACGGAGAGCGCCAAGACGTTCGATCCGGTGGAGGTCTACGGAGATGCACCCAACCCCACGAAGCTGTAATTCTTCCTGCAGACCGCGCCGGTCCGGGTTAGATTAGAGACATTTACATTCGGCCATCGCGACGGTGCGGGAGTTTCGATGCGCAGGAATTCGCTCAGCAGCGACATCAGTGTAGACAATACAGGCCCCGGCGATGCGGGGCCCGCAGCGGCGGCGCGCCCGCGCATCGGGCTCGCGCTCGGCGCCGGCGCGGCGCGTGGCTGGGCACATATCGGCGTCATCAAGCGGCTTGTCGCTGCAGGCATTGTCCCCGACGTGGTCGCCGGGACGTCGATCGGTGCGTTGTGTGGCGGCTGCTACGTCGCCGGCAAGCTGCCGCAACTGGAGGAATTCGCCCGCGGCCTGACGCGGCGCCGGGTGTTCTCGCTGATGGACTTTTCGTGGCGCGGCAGCGGCCTCATTGCCGGCAACCGGCTGGCGCGCCTGCTCGAGAACGAACTCGGCGACACGCGCATCGAGTCGCTCGACACGCCGTTCATCTGCATCGGGACGGAACTGAGGACCGGGCACGAGATCTGGCTCAAGGAAGGCATTCTGGCCGACGCCATCCGCGCCTCCTACGCGCTCCCCGGCATCTTCAAGCCGGTCCACTTCAACGACATGTGGCTGATCGACGGCGCGGTGGTGAACCCGGTCCCCGTTTCCGCCTGCCGGGCGCTGGGTGCCCGGGTCGTCATCGCCGTGAATCTCACGACAGACGTGTTCGGCGCCGGAACGGTCATCCAGGCGCCGATACTCAACCACGACGACAACAACTATGAACAGTCGCTGAGACAACCGATCGCTTCGGAGACCGCGCGCGCGGCCTACGTCCGCCAGTTCTTCGGACGCCCCGGCGGCAGCCCCGGCATCACGACGGTGCTGGTCGCCGCCTTCAACATCACACAGGACCGCCTCGCCCGGTCGCGGCTCGCCGGCGATCCGCCCGACATCACGATCAACCCACGAAGCCCGGAAGTCGGCCTGTTCGACTTCGACAAGGCCGACGCCAGCATCCGTTCGGGCTGGGAGTCGACGGAACGCGTGCTCGCCGACCTCGAACGCTCCATCGAGGTCCTGCGTCAGACAACGCCGGCCTGATCCGCCACGCCCGCGGGCATGGCCCCGCAAGGTCTCCGACAATCAGCCGCATTGGCTGCCTTCGACATTCCGCCGCAACACGGCTATATCCGACATGTGGAGGTGCTCCGCATGACATCGACGGTGGATTCGGTACTGGAAGAGGTGCGGGCGTGGCTCGACCAGGGCCGTAACGTCGCACTGGCGACGGTGGTGTCGACGTGGGGTTCGGCGCCGCGTCCGGTCGGGAGCCAGCTCGCAATCGACCAGGATGGAAACTTCATCGGCTCCGTATCCGGCGGCTGCGTCGAAGGCGCGGTGGTGACCGAGGCAATGGAGGTCCTGTCGACCGGCCGGCCGACCATGCTCGAGTTCGGGGTCTCGAACGAGACGGCATGGGAAGTCGGACTTGCCTGTGGCGGCACGATCCGCGTCTACGTCGAGCGGCTGGGCGATGAAGACAGAGACGCTTGACGCGCTGATCGCCGCCCGTGCCGCCGGCCGCGCCGTGGCGCTGATCACCGATCTCGCCGAGGGCTCGCAGCGGCTGGTCGACCGCGACAGCGCGGCGGACGAAGGCACCCTTGCCCGTCCGCTCGAGGAGGCATTCGCCCGCGACCGCAGCGGTACCGTGACTCTCGGCGAGCGCGAGTACTTCATCCACGTCTTCAATCCACCGCTGCGCATGATCGTGATCGGGGCGGTCCACGTGGCACAGGCCCTGATACCGATGGCGAGGGCGGCCGAGTATGCGGTCACGGTGATCGATCCGCGTGCGGCCTTTGCGACCGCCGAGCGGTTCCCGGACGTGAGCCTTGTCACCGACTGGCCCGACGAGGCGCTGTCACGCATCGGCCTCGATGCCCGCAGCGCGCTGCTGGCATTGACCCACGACCCCAAGATCGACGATCCGGCGCTCGGCTTCGCCTTGCGGTCGCCCGCGTTCTATATCGGCGCCCTCGGCAGCAAGCGAACCCATTCAACGCGGCTCGAGCGCCTCAAGGCAGCCGGCTTCAGCGATGCGGAACTTGCCCGCATCCATGCTCCCATCGGCCTCGATATCGGAGCGCGCGGGCCGGCCGAAATCGCCATTTCGATCCTGGCGGAAGTCACCCGCGCACTCAGGCTCGACAGTGGAGGCAGGCAATGATCTTCGGCGAGGTTCCCGTGGAGCAGGCGGCCGGCGCGGTGCTTGCGCACAGCATCCGCGGGCGGGAAGCGGCTTTCAAGAAGGGGCACCTGCTGACGGCAGACGATGTGGCGCGGCTCGCCGAGGCCGGGATCGAACGGGTGATGGTCGCGCAACTCGAGCCCGGTGACGTGCCCGAGGACGAGGCAGCCAGCGTCATAGCCGAAGCATCGGCGGGTGACCATGCGAAGGCAGCCGAGCCATTCACCGGCCGCTCGAACATTCATTCCGAGGCGGCAGGCCTGGCGCTGGTGGATGCCGACCGGGTCCACCGCCTCAACACCCTCGACGAGAGCCTCACCGTCGCAACCGTTGCCCCGTTCGCACGGGTGGAGCGGCGACAGATGCTGGCGACCATCAAGATCATCCCATTCGCGACCCGGCGCGACGTGGTGGACACAGCGCTCGCCATCTGCCGCGAGGGACCGCCGCTTGTGCGCGTGGCACCGTTTGCCGCACGCGAGGCGGGACTGGTCATGACGGTGCTGCCGCAGACCAAGCCGCAGACCATGGACAAGGCGCGGGCCGCCATCGCCGCGCGTCTCGAAGCGGCGGGAAGCCGGCTCGCGGCGACGGTGACCTGCCCGCACGAGGTTGCAGACGTCACCCGGGCGATCGCGTCGCTGCGTGACAACGGCCACGCTCCGATCCTGGTGCTCGGCGCCTCGGCCATTGTCGACCGTGGCGACGTCATTCCGGCCGCCCTGGCTGCCGCCGGCGGCGAGGTCGTCAACATGGGCATGCCGGTCGACCCGGGCAACCTGCTCATGTACGGCGAGCTGGGACCGGTTCCGGTCATCGGCGTGCCGACCTGTGCGCGGTCGCCGAAGGTCAACGGGTTCGACTGGGTGCTGTGGCGCGTGCTCGCCGGCCTGCCGGTTTCGCGCCACGACATCGCCGGGATGGGGGTCGGCGGACTCCTGATGGAGATCCCGTCGCGTCCGGTTCCGCGCGAAGGCAAGATCGCGGCGGCTCCGAAGTCGCCATCGGTCGCCGCCATCGTGCTCGCTGCCGGGCAGTCGCGACGGATGGGCGGCATCAACAAGCTAATGGAACCGGTGGGCGGCCGGCCGATGATCCGCGGCGCCGTCGAGGCGGCACTGGCGAGCACCGCGGAGACGGTGATCGTCGTGGTCGGTCACGATGCGGACAGGATTCGCGGGGTGCTCGACGGCCTCGCCGTGACCATCGTCGACAATCCGAACTACGCGCAGGGCCTCAGCACCTCGCTCCGCGCCGGCCTCGGGGCGGTTCCCGCGGGCATGGACGGCGCACTGGTCTGCCTCGGCGACATGCCGCTGGTGTCGGCAAGGCACCTGGACAAGCTGATCGCGGCGTTCAAACCGGAGGCGGGGCGCGGCATCTGCGTGCCGGTGGTCGACGGCAAGCGCGGCAACCCGGTGCTGTTCGCCACCGCCTACTTCGACGAAATGCGCGAGGTGCAGGGCGACACCGGCGCCCGACACCTCATCGGACAGCACGCCGAAGCGGTATGCGAGGTGGAGATGGGCGACCGCGCCGTGCTCACCGATGTCGATACGCCCGATAACCTTTCGTCACTCCGCCAGGCCGGATAGGCCGACTGCCGCTACATCAGGTTCAGGCTGCGCAGGCTGGAATGGCCTCCGCGGCCGATGATGACGTGATCGTGCACCACGATCCCGAGCTTCTCGGCCGCCTCGACGATCCGCCGGGTCATGTCGATGTCGGGCCGCGACGGCGTCGGATCGCCCGAGGGATGGTTGTGCACGAGGATGATGCCGGTCGCGGCGAGCTCCAGGGCCCGTTTCACCACTTCGCGCGGATAGACCGGCGTGTGGTCGACGGTTCCCTGCTGTTGCACCTCGTCGGCGATGAGCACGTTCTTGCGGTCGAGGAACAGGATGCGGAACTGTTCCCGTTGCTCGTAGGCCATGCTGGCGTGGCAGTAGTCAAGGACGGCCGTCCATGAGGACAGAGCCTGGCGCCCGATCACGGTCTTGCGGGCGAGCCGGACGGCGGCGGCCTGGATCAGCTTGAGCTCGATGACTGTCTTGTCGCCGACGTCGTAGATCTGCTTGAGCCGTTCCGGCGGCGCACTGATGGCTTCCGCAAAGCCGCCGAATTCCTTTATCAACGCCTTGGCCAGAGGCTTCGTGTCTTTCTGCGCATTCACTCGAAAGAGGACGAGCTCCATCAATTCATAGTCAGGAAGCGCATCGGGCCCGCCCTGCATGAACCGTTCGCGAAGCCGTTTGCGGTGCTCCGTGTAGTCCGGCTTGGCGGTCGGTTCCTTTGCGCGCGCCATGCTGTGCTGTCCCCCAGCTTCGCGGCGGGGACATCATAGCCGTGAACGCGATGCGACGGGAACCCCGAAAGCTCAGACGTCGTACGGTGGGCGGTGGAGCCCGGCCGGCGAGTAGGTGAAGACCTCGCAACCGTCCTCGGTGACGCCCACGGTGTGCTCGAACTGTGCCGACAGCGAACGGTCGCGCGTCACCGCAGTCCAGCCGTCGGACAGGACCTTCACGTGCGGCCGGCCGAGATTGATCATCGGCTCGATGGTGAAGAACATTCCCGGCTTGAGCTCGATCCCCTCTCCCCGGCGGCCGTAATGGAGGATGTTCGGCATGTCGTGGAAGACGCGGCCCAGGCCGTGGCCGCAGAAGTCGCGCACCACGCTCGTGCGCTCGGCTTCGGCATACTCCTGGATGGCGGCGCCGATATCGCCGGTGGTGGCACCGGGCCGCACGGCTGCGATGCCCCGCATCAGCGCTTCGTGCGTCACTTCCATCAACCGTTCCGCCTTGCGCGACACTTCCCCCACCGGATACATCCGGCTCGTGTCGCCATGCCAGCCGTCGACGATAAGCGTCGCGTCGATGTTGACGATATCGCCTTCCTTCAGCGCCTTGTCGCACGGGATCCCATGGCAGACCACGTGATTGACCGAGGTGCAGATCGACTTCGGAAAGCCGCGGTACTGCAACGGCGCCGGGATCGCGCCGTGGTCGCGGGCGAACTCGAGCGCAAGCCGGTCGAGCTCTTCCGTCGTCACACCCGGCACGACGTGCGGGGTCAGCATGTCCAGCACTTCCGCTGCAAGGCGTCCGGCGCGCCGCATGCCGGCAAACGCTTCGGGGCCGTGCAGCTTGATCTGCCCGATGTTGGCCTCGGGCGCCAGCTCGGCATCGATGTAGCTCATTGTCTCTCCATGACGTCGACCAGACCGAAGCGGGCACGGACCGGTTCCGGTGCTGCTTCAACCATCGGCAGCGGATGCGACAAATGTATGCCTTCCGGGTCGATTTTGCAGCAGTAGACGAGCGTCTCGACGCCGCGTCGGCGTGCCTGCGCGAAGGTCGCGGCGTAGACGGGATCGATGTCTGCGGCCAGCGCCAGCCGGTCGGCGTCCGTGCGCTGGACCAGGAACAGCATTACCGCCCGCGCCCCGTTCTCGGCCATCGCGGCCAGTTCCTCGAGATGCCGTGCGCCGCGGGCCGTCACCGAGTCCGGGAACTCGGCGAGACCCGGCTGGCGCATCAGGTGGACGTTCTTCACCTCGACGTAGCACGGCGGGCCGCCGCCGCCTTCGAGGAGGAAGTCGACACGGCTGCGGGTGCCGTAGGGAACCTCGCGGCGTATCGTTTCGTAGCCGGCCAGTTCTTCGATCATCCCTTCCGCGAGCGCCTCGGCGACGATGCCGTTGGGATGGCCCGTGTTGATGCCGACGAACGCGGGCCCGCAGCCGAGGTCGACCTCGAGCAGCTCCCACGAATACGCGAGTTTGCGGTGCGGCGACGGCGAATGCGACAACCACACGCAGGTGCCGGCCTCGACCAGCCCCATCATCGATCCGGGGTTGGCGCAATGGGCCGTGACGACCTCGCCGGTATCGAGCTCGACATCGGCAAGGAAGCGCTTGTAGCGGCGCACGAGGCGACCGCGCATCAAGGGTGTCGGGAACCGCATAGGGGCACCATAGGCGGGCCCACGTGGCCGTTCAACCGTGCTTCGCACTTGCGGCGGCGTTGCCTGCCCGGTTAAGTCAGATGCGGACGCCAGATGGAAATACCGGTCATGGACACCAAGACAGAACCGACGATCACGGCCGCAGTCCTGCTCATCGGCGACGAGATCCTGTCCGGCCGGACCAAGGACCTGAACCTCGCCTACATCGCACAGTTCCTTGCCGCACGGGGCATCGACGTGCGCGAAGCGCGCGTGGTTCCGGACGTCGAGGCGGAGATCGTGGCGGCACTCAATGCGCTGAGGGCCCGCTACACCTACGTGTTCACCACCGGCGGCATCGGGCCGACCCACGACGACATCACCGCCGACGCCGTCGCCCGCGCGTTCGGCGTCCCGATCAGCCACCATCCCGAGGCGGTGCGGCTGCTGCAGGAACACTTCAGGGAGATCGGCAGGGAGGCAAACGAGGCGCGGATGCGGATGGCGCGTCTGCCGGAAGGCGCGGAGATGATCCCCAATCCGGTTTCCCGCGCACCGGGGTTCCACATCGGCAACGTGTTCGTCCTCGCCGGCGTGCCCAAAATCATGCAGGCGATGCTGGACGAACTGGCGCCGAAGCTGGAACAGGGGCGGCTCCTGCATTCGCGGACCGTCCTTGCCGAGGTGGCCGAGGGCGATCTCGCCACCGGGCTGGGCACCATCCAGGCGGCGTATCCGGCCGTCGCGATCGGCAGCTACCCGTTCGAGAGGGACGGACAGTACGGCGCCAACATCGTCCTGCGTTCGCGCGACGTCGCACAGCTGGACGCGGCGGAGACGGCGGTCAGGAAACTGGTCGAGGACCTGCAGGCTAGGGTCCCCGAGCCGAAGGCATGGACGTGAGCGGACCTGAGCATCGGGAGGCGGGGTTGCAGGAGCGGCCGCAGAAGGCATTTCCGGTTTCGTGGGAACAGTTTCACCGGGATTCACGCGCACTGGCCTGGCGCCTGACCGAGGCGGGGCCGTTCCACGCGATCGTCAGCGTCACCCGCGGCGGCCTGGTTCCCGCGGCCATCGTGGCGCGCGAGCTGGAGATCCGGCTGATCGAAACCGTCTGCGTGGCGTCCTACGACTACGACAAGCAGGGCGAACTGGTGGTCATCAAGGAGGTCAGCCCCGCCGTGCGCGACACCGGCAACGGCGGTCAGGGCGTCCTGATCGTCGACGACCTGGTGGACACCGGCAAGACGGCGCGGGTGGTGCGCAACATGCTGCCGAAGGCACATTTCGCCACAGTCTACGCCAAGCCCGCCGGCCGGCCGCTCGTCGACACCTTCATCACCGAGGTGAGCCAGGATACCTGGATCTACCTTCCCTGGGACATGGGCCTCCAGTTCACGCCGCCGATCAAGGATAACGGCACCGTCCGGTAGGCCACATGGCGGCATTGCTTGTCGCAGGCCGCGCGGCAGGCGATATAACCTGTCGCGGGCGGGCGTGGCGGAACCGGTAGACGCACGGGACTTAAAATCCCGAGGAGGGCAACCTCCGTGTGGGTTCGACTCCCACCGCCCGCACCATCGTCCCGCGGAGCCCGGACCGGCCCCGGATCGTTGTCGCCGGACGCATGGCTTTCAACTGCCTCACGGGTGGTTTAGATGGACGTGATGCGATTCCTGATCATCACCGGCCTCATCCTCATCATCGTCGGCCTGCTGTGGCCATGGCTGTCGCGCATCGGGCTGGGCCGGTTGCCCGGCGACATCGTCATCGAGCGCGAAAACTTCCGGCTCTATATCCCTGTCACCACGGCATTCATCATCTCGGTGGTGCTGTCGCTGCTGCTCTGGTTCCTGAACCGGTAGTCATTGCCGGTTCACGGCCGCCGACCGCCTGCGTCCGGAACGTGCGCCTGTCGCGGGGCGTTTCAGCCCCCAGGCACGCCGCATACGCGGGTGCCAGGGCACAGCAAGGACGCCGATGTCCCCTCGCCTCGTCTCCGTCTCGGTGCTGGCCGCCGGCCTGTTGCTGCTCGTGGTCCTCGCACCGGCGGTGCCGCTGGTGGTGTTTGCCGGCATACTGCTCGCCGTGTTCCTGCGCGGCGGCGGCGACGCGATTGCCAGGGCGACCGGATTGCCGGGCGGATGGGGGATGGCGGTCTTCATCACCGGCGTTGTCGCCGCCATGGCGGCAGCCGCGGCCCTTGCGGCACCGACCGTGGCCGACCAGTTCGACGAGCTGTGGCGGCAGATTCCCGAAACCACCGGCGAATTCGAACGCCGGCTGCGGGAGTACGCCTGGGGCGAACTCCTCGTCGAACGGCTCCAACAGCCGCCGGCGCTCGGGCCTGAACAGGGCCGCGCCGCGGCGGTGGCCTTCGCCTCGGTGTTCAGCGCGATCGGCAGCATCGTCGTCATCGCCTTCATCGGCCTCTACGTGGCCGCCGCGCCCGAAACATACGAAGCGGGCCTGCGGCTCCTGCTGGCGCCGTCGCTCAGGCCGCGCGCCGCCGCGGCCCTGAACGAGGCCGGACGGGTGCTCAAGTGGTGGCTTGCCGGGCAGCTCCTGTCGATGCTTATCGTCGGCGTGCTCACCGGGCTCGGCCTGTGGCTGGTCGGCGCGCCACTGGCGCTGGTGCTGGGGCTGATCGCGGGGCTTTTGTCGTTCATCCCGTATCTCGGGCCGGTTCTCGCCGCGGTGCCCGGTCTGCTGGTGGCGTTGCCGGAAGGATTGACGATGGTCGGCTGGGTGGCCGCCGTCTACGTCGTGGTGCAGGTGCTGGAAAGCTACCTGGTGACGCCCCTGATCCAGCTCGAGCAGGTCCGGCTGCCGCCGGCATTGACCCTGGCCGCCCAGATCCTGTTCGGTATCTGGTTCGGGCTGCTCGGGCTACTGCTGGCGACCCCGTTCGCTGCGGTCGCCATGACGCTGGCGCGCCGGCTGTATGTCGAGGACTACCTGGAAGGCGAAGCCGGTGCGGCTGGTGGCGATCGGCGCGCGGCGGCCGAATGAGCAGCTTTTCGGCAATGGACGCGACGCCCCCGATCAATTTGACCGGTATGGCATCGCACGCGGGCGTCCGGGCCCGGATTTAGAACCGCAGCGCCCCGGCCGAGGCCGCCCTGTCGCGGAGCCGCCGGGCGGCGGCGGAATGGCGGGCAATCAGCGCGTCGAGGTCGAGGCCGGGTATGGCGCCGTCGACGACGTGCCAGCGGCCGGCCACCATCACCCGATCGGCGCGATGGGCGCCGCAGACCACGAGGGCCGCCAGCGGATCGCCGTGACCGGAGAACCGCGGCTCGTCGAGGCGGAACAGGGCAAGATCGGCTTCGGCGCCGGCCGCGATCCGCCCAATGTCGTCGCGCCCGAGCACGCGGGCAGACCCGCTTGTCGCCCAGCGCAGCGCATCGGCATGGCTCACCCGTTCCGAGCCGTACTGGTGCTTCTGCACCAGCATCGCCTGGCGAACCTCCTGCATCAGGTTGGAGCAGTCGTTGGAGGACGAGCCGTCGACGCCGACGCCGACCGGGGCCCCGGCCGCTTCCAGCTCGAGCACGCGGCACGTACCCGAGGCGAGGTACAGGTTGGACGTCGGACAGTGGGCGACCCCGGTTCCGGTCTCGCCGAGCCGGCGCACCTCGTCGTCGTCGAAGTGGATGCCGTGGGCGAGCCAGACGTCCGGCCCCAGCCAGCCGAAGTCCTCCAGATACTGGAGCGGCCGTTTGCCGAACCGCTCAAGGCACCAGCCGGTCTCGTCGCGGGTTTCGGCGAGGTGGGTGTGCAGGCGCACCCCGTTGGCCCGCGCGTAGGCCGCCGTCTCGCGCATCAGTTCCTCGGACACCGACCATGGAGCACACGGCGCGAGCGCGATCTGGACCATGGCGCCGCGTCCCGGCTGGTGGTAGCGGGCGACGACCCGCTCGCAATCGGCCATGATCGCATCCTCGGCCTGGACGACGGTGCGCGGCGGCAGCCCGCCGTCCTCCTCCGACAGGCTCATCGAACCGCGCGTCAGCACCACCCGGATGCCGATCTCGCCGGCGGCCTCGACCTCGATGTCGACGGCTTCGGGTATCTCGGCCGTGTAGAGGTAGTGGTGGTCGCAGGCGGTGGTGCAGCCCGACAGCAGCAGCTCCGCCAGCGCCAGCCGCGTCGACAGCGCGATCATCTCCGGGTCGAGCCCCGCCCACACCGGATAGAGCGCGGTCAGCCAGGGGAACAGCTGCTTGTCCAATGCCGCCGGCAGCGCCCGGGTCAGCGTCTGGTAGAAGTGGTGATGGCTGTTGACGAGCCCCGGGACCAGGACGTGGCCGGAGGCATCGAACACCTCGCAGTCGCCGGCCGGCACCGTCTGCGGCGAACCGCCGGCGGGCACCAGTTCGGCGATCGTGGGCCCGCGCACGACGACGCCGCCTTCCGCTCCCTTTGCGAACACCGCCAGCGGCGCCCTGATCCAGATCGGCCTCCCCTCACCTGCCATCGTGCTGTCCTCCTGCGGTTGCCAGGCTGCAGCAGGTCGTCAAGACGTACCTCTCAAAGTGCTCGAAGGCACGCACGCCCGTGGGAATGCATGCGGTGCTGAAAAACTGCGGCTACTGCGGCAGGGAGCCCTGGACGCCCTCGACGTACCAGTCGATGCGGAGCATGTCGTCGTCGGACATGGTGTCGCCTTCCGGCACGCGGATGTTGCCCTCGTTGTCCCTGACGGGGCCGGCAAACGGATGCAGCTCGCCTGCGGCGATCTTCGCCTTCGCCTCCTCGACCCGCTGCCTCAGGTCCTCGGGAACCGCGTCGTTGAACGGCGCCAGTTCGACCATGCCCTCGGCAATGCCGCCCCAGGTGTGGGTCGACTCCCACGTTCCGTCCAGCACCGCCTGGACGCGGCGAATGTAGTAGTCGGTCCACACGTGCGTGGAGGCTGTGAGATGGGCAGTGGGGCCGTACTTCGACATGTCGGAGTGATAGCCGATCGCCCACACACTGCGGTCCTCCGCGGTCTGCACCGGCGCGGTCGAATCGGTGTGCTGGGTGATGACGTCCGCGCCCTGGGTAATCAACGTTTCGGTAGCTTCGCGCTCCTTGCCGGGGTCGTACCATGACGACACCCAGACCACGCGGACCTCGGCGTCGGGATTGACGCTGCGCATGCCGCGGGTGAACGCATCGATCCCGCGCACCACCTCGGGGATCGGGAAGGCGGCAACGTAGCCAACGATGTTGGACTTGGTCATGCCGCCGGCGACCATCCCGGCGAGATAGCGGCCCTCGTAGAAGCGGGCGAGGTAGGTCGCGAGGTTGGCGGCCCGCTTGTAGCCGGTCGCGTGCTCGAAATACGTGTCGGGGAAGGTGGCGGCGACCTTGACGGTCGGGTTCATGTAGCCGAACGAGGTGGTGAAGATGAGGCCATGGCCGGAGGCCGCCAGCTCGCGGATCACGCGCTCGGCGTCGGCGCCTTCGGGGACGCTCTCGACGAAGCTCGTCTCGATGCGATCGCCGAAATGCTCCTCGAGCGCCTTGCGGGCGAGATCGTGCTGGTAGGTCCAGCCGGCGTCACCGACGGGGCTGACGTAGACGAAGCCGATCTTCAACGGCTCCTCCGCGGCACGCGACGCCAGCGGTGCAGCGACGACAAGAGCCATGGCGGCAAGCGCGAGCCCCGCTCGCCAGACGATCGATCTGCGGTTCATCCGGTAGTCCCCTTCGATGATTGCGCCCCCTGCCCCGGGCGGAGCATCGGGCGGCGATTGTCGGGCAACGTCATTGCTCCGTCAACAATACGCAGGGCTGCGAGGCGGCGGGTTCACGCGGCCGGGTGGAACGGCTTGCCGAGGCAGGCCGGAGCATTGAGCCTGATCCGCATGGCGTCACGCGAGATCAGGGCGAGGACCAGTACCGTCGCGAGGTAGGGCAAGGTCGCGACGAGGTGCGACGACACGCCGAACCCGATTGCCTGGATGTGGAGCGACAGGATCGTGATGCCGCCGAACAGCCAGGCGCCTGCCATGACCGGGAACGGACGCCATGTTGCGAAGACGACCAGCGCAACGGCAATCCAGCCGCGGCCGGCGGTCATGTTCTCCGCCCACTGCGGCGTGTAGACGAGCGACAGGTAGGCGCCGGCGAGGCCGGACATGGCGCCGCCGAACACGATCGCCAGAATGCGCACGCGAACCACCGAGTAGCCGATGGCGTGAGCGGCGTCGTGCGACTCGCCGACGGCGCGCAGGACCAGTCCGGAGCGGGTGCGATGGAGGAACCAGGCGATGGCGGCGAACAGCACGATGGACAGGTAGATCAGCAGGTCGTGGCGGAACAGCAGCGGGCCGAGCACGGGGATGTCGGCCAGCACGGGAACCGGCACCGGGCGCAGCCCGTCGATCGGGGTGCCGATGTAGCCGAGGCCGACGAACGCGCTCAGGCCGATGCCGAAGATCGTCAGTGCAAGCCCGGTCGCAACCTGGTTAGTGAGCAGGAACTGGGTCAGCACCGCGAAGACCAGCGACATGGCGACCCCTGCGAGACAGGCGGCAAGGACGCCGACGTGGGGACTGCCGGTAATGACGGTGGCGATGAAGCCGGTCACCGCCCCGACCAGCATCGTGCCCTCGACGCCCAGGTTGAGGACGCCGGACCGTTCGGTGACCAGTTCGCCGAGCGCCGCCAGCGCCAGCGGCGTCCCGGCCCGGATCGCTCCCGCCAGCACGGCGATGACGGTATCAAGGCCGTCCATGGGCCTCCACCTCGCGGCCGGTGCGAAGGAGCCGGATCCGGTAGCGGACGAGCACGTCCGATCCGAGTACGAAGAACAGCAGCAGGCCCTGGAACATGCCGGTCACCGCAGGCGGCAGGTTGAGCCGGATCTGCAATGCCTCGCCGCCCAGGTACATCAGCGACATGAGCAGGCTGGCGAGCAGGATGCCGAACGGATGCAGCCGGCCGAGAAAGGCAACGATGATGGCGGCGAAGCCGTACCCCGGCGAGATCAACGGCTGCAGCTGGCCGATCGTGCCGGAGACCTCGACGATGCCGGCAAGGCCCGCCAGACCGCCCGAGATCAGGAAGCTCGCCACGACCACGCGATTGCGGCTGTACCCGGCGTATGCGGCAGCGGCCGGCGCCTTGCCGACCACGGCGATCCGGAAGCCGGAGAAGGTGCGCGCGACGTACACCCAGCCGATGGCGAGCGCGATCAGCGCGATGATCACACCGAGGTGGAGGCGCGTTCCGGACACCAGCACCGGCATCAGGCCGTATTCGCCGAACATCCTCGTCTCGGGAAAATTGAAGCCTTCGGGGCTGCGCCACGGCCCGTGCACCAGATGCCCGAGCACGTGGACGGCGACGTAGCTCAGCATGAGGCTGGTCAGGATTTCGTTGGCGTTGCACCGGGTCTTGAGAATTGCGGGGACGAGGCCCCACGCCATGCCGCCCAAGGCGCCGGCGACCAGCATGAGCGGCAGGAGCCACGGCCCCTCGCTGCCCCAGAAGGCGAGTGCGACACCGCCGCCGGCGATGGCGCCCATCGTGAGTTGGCCCTCGGCGCCGATGTTCCACACGTTGCCGCGGAAGCCGATCGCAAGGCCGAGGGCGCACAGCAGCAGCGGCGTGGCCTTGATGGCCCATTCGCCGAGGCCGTAGAGGCTCGTCAGCGGGTGCACGAAGAATGTGTAGAGGGCGACCAGCGGATCGCGCCCGAGTGCGGAGAACAGTATCAGCCCGGCGAGCACCGTCAGTGCCGCGGCGATCACCGGCGAGGCATACTGCATGCCGCGCGAGGAGACAGGGCGCGGCTCGAGCCTAAGCAGCATCAGCCGCCTCGTCGGGGAAGTGGCCGCTCATCCACAGGCCGACCTCCTCGATGCCGGTCTCAACGACCGGCTTGCGGGGTGAAAGCCGGCCTTCCGCAATGACGGCGACGGTGTCGCAGATGGCGAAAATCTCGTCGAGGTCCTCGGAGACGAGCAGCACCGCAGTGCCGGCCTGTGCGAGGTCGATGATCGCCTGGTGGATCGTGGCGGCGGCGCCGACATCGACTCCCCAGGTCGGATGGCCGAGAAGCAGCACGTCGGGGGCAAGCGAGATCTCGCGGCCCATGATGAACTTCTGCAGGTTACCGCCGGAGAGGCTCCGGGCCTCGACGTCGACGTCCCGCGACACCACCGCGAACCGGTCGCGGATCGCCGCCGCCCGCTCCCTTGCGCGGGCGATGTCGACGAACCCTCCCCTGACCATTCCGTGCTGGTAGCCGGTCAGCACCGTGTTCTCGGCCAGCGACATGTCGGGGACGGCGCCGCGGCCGAGCCGTTCCTCGGGCACGAACGCGAGCCCCGACGCGCGGCGTGCCGCAGGCCCGAGCCGGCCTGCCGGGCGACCGTTCAGGATGACCATGTCGGTGGCCGGCGCCAGGAGCTCGCCGTTGAGCGCGGCCAGCAGCTCCTTCTGTCCGTTGCCGGCAACCCCGGCAATGCCGAGGATCTCGCCGCCGCGCAGTTCGAAGCTGATCGATTTCAGGCCGATGCCGTGCGGATCGGGCGAGGCCACCGAGAGCCGCCGTACCGCGAGCCGGACCTCCCCCTCCTCCTCCCGCCGCGGGTCGCGGCGGCACACTGGCAGCGCCCGGCCGATCATCATCTCGGCAAGCGACCGCCGGGTCTCGGCCCGCGGGTCGCAGGTGGCAACCACCCGGCCCCGGCGCAGCACCGTGGCGCGATCGCAAAGGGAGCGGATCTCGTCGAGCTTATGGCTGATGTAGAGGATCGAGCAGCCCTCGCCGGCGAGCTGGCGCAGCGTCTCGAACAGTCGCTCGGCCTCCTGCGGTGTCAGCACCGATGTCGGCTCGTCCATGATCAGGAGCGTCGGCCGCCGCACCAGGGCGCGCAGGATCTCGACCCGCTGGCGCTCACCGATGGACAGCTGGTGGACGTGGCGATGCGGGTCGACCTTCAGCCCGTATCGCCGCGACAGCGAGCGGATGTCGTCGTGCAGGTCGTCGAGGGGATGGGACCGGTCCATGCCGAGCCAGATGTTCTCGGCTACCGTCAGCGTGTCGAAAAGGTTGAAATGCTGGAACACCATGCCGATGCCGAGCGCCTGGGCGCGGCCCGGGCTGTCGATGTCGACCGGCTGCCCCTCCCACAGGATCGTGCCGGCGTCGGCCGCCACCACGCCGTAGAC
>Ga0079224_100005807_pt1 | contig 16255 bp, 9 predicted proteins | sample Stecom2015_FD_80414 | JGI IMG/M metagenome (GOLD analysis project Ga0079224, IMG submission 80414) | Agricultural soil microbial communities from Utah to study Nitrogen management - Steer compost 2015 | ecosystem: Environmental > Terrestrial > Soil > Agricultural land | place: USA: Utah...
AACGGCTTCAAATAACTAAAGTTTATTTGAAGCCGTTTTTTATTTGTAGGAATAGCTTAAAAATTAATACTTGGTTGCTACCTTGTTAACTCCTTCTGCGACTAAACATGGAATTTCTGCGACTAAACAGCGATTTAGTCGCAAAGCTGTCGGACGACTGTCGCAGAAAAGACGAACCTGAGGCGAACTACATCCAAACAAACCTCATACAAATGGCAAGGAATCTATAAAGAAAACCCGAAATCTATTGTTATTATGTTATCGTCGGATTCTACTACTTAAGTAAGATACCAAAGAAGAACTATTCTACAAATTATCCATCCGTTCAATTCCCAACTCTAGACCTCTTAACTCGGCTAGTCCTTTTAAACGACCAATAGCAGAATATCCAGGGTTGGTAGTTTTGTGCAAATCATCAAGCATTTGGTGTCCATGATCAGGACGAAAAGGAATAGGTTGTTCTCTTTGTTTATTAATTGCTACCAATTCTTTCATTACACCAAACATATCGACATCCCCGTCTAGGTGATCGGATTCATAAAAGTTGCCGTCTTTATCTTTCTTGACATTTCGTAAATGGGCGAAATAAACTCGGTGACCAACCGCTTTCAGTATCTCAACAGGGTCATTATTACCATTTGCGCCTAAAGATCCGGTGCATAAACAAACACCATTAGAGGGATGATCAACAGACTCAATAATGTGCAATAGGTCCTCTTTAGAACTCGCAATCCGAGGTAAACCAAGAATTGAATAAGGAGGATCATCAGGATGGATTGTCATTTTAATATTCAATTGCTGACAAGTATCCATGATGGATTGTAAGAAATAAGCTAGATTTTTACGTAGGCCGTCAAATCCGATCTTTTTATAGATCTCTATACTTTCTGTCAGTTGCTCAAGCGTAACGCCGCCCTCAGTAGGAACGCCCATCAAAATAATATCTTTTAGTACTTGGACTTCGGCTTCAGACATGCTGTTAAACCTGTCTTGTACCTCTTGCATTACTTTTTCAGGATAATCCTTTTCTGCATCGGTTCGCTTTAAGATAAAAAAATCAAAAATAGCTAAATCAACCCAATTGAAGTACAGCGCTTTCGCCCCATTAGGCAATACGTAATTAAGTTCGGTTCTTGTCCAATCCAAAACCGGCATGAAGTTATAACATACCGTTTGGAGACCACAAGCAGCTAAATTATGCAAAGTTTGCCGATAATTTTCCAAGTACAATTCGCAGTTACTACCTTTCGTTTTTATCTCTTCATGTACGGGCACACTTTCCACTACCACCCATTCAAGTCCAGCCTCTTCTATGATTCTTTTCCTTTCTTGGATCTCTTCTAGCGGCCATATTTCACCATGTGCTACCTGATGCAAAGCGGTTACAATCCCTTTTGCACCAGCTTGCTTTATATCTTCCAAGGTTACCGGATCATCCGGTCCATACCATCTCCAACTTTGTAATAAAGGCATATTTCTATTAATTAGACTTTTTTATATTTTAATATTAGGGTTTAAACGCAAATTAGTAAATCTTGACTGCTTGCAAAGAAAGGAGCATTCTAGTCCTCTTTTTTTGCAAGTTCTAGCGCTGCGGTAGTTGTGTAATATTTTGCAATCATATTGGGCACTTCCCACTTGGGCATATTTCTATTTTTCATATATCCCAGAAACTTCTCGGTCACCCTTGCAAAATGGGCTTCGTGGCCCTCTTTGTATTCTTCAGGGACTATTACCTGCCAACCTTGTTCTTCTTCTGTCAATTCAACACCAGGATATTTAGCTTGAATATCTTTTAACTTTTCGATTAGGGCATTTCTAAAATCGGTACTTTTCCCTCCCACGGGTTCAATGTATAATGCAGGCTTGTACTGTTGTTCAGCACCTTGACGGATCACTAGATTGGACTTTGTACCTCTCATTACTGAAAAGTGGGTATCCCCTGTACCTTCTGGGGCTTTGTAATCCCAGGTTACCAAAACCTTAGCATGTACGCCTTTTAGCTTGTAATTTATTTCACCATTTGAGTATACACGAAGCGTAGTGTCATTTATCAAATCTTTATTCAAATAGGAAGGAAAGCCATCTAACTTGGTTATGGTATTAAATTGCTCCAAGGTCAAATCTGTACTCCATCTTTTTGCGTTAACCAACTCAATGTCGTTCTCGTAATCGATAATTTGTTCAGGAAAACATTCCCATTGTATTAAATCAACCAAATGAGTGGTTACATCTACGATCCCTTCCCCTTCTTGTGCTACGTCAAAAAACCAAGCTGGTCGGGTAAGGACATTGTCGGAAACGTATTTGTAAAAATGATGGACACTCTCTTTAGTGACGGTTGGATTATCAGGCGTTCCCTTCTCTTGCGTTCCAAAAACCTCTTGAATTAATGAAAACTCACGTTGTAATATTGTGGTGATTTCATATCGCTCGGTCATGATATCATACAAAAGCAAATCTTTTTGGCTAGCGTTTTTAAACGTCTGTTTTAAAACTTCAAAACTGTTTTTATCAATAGCCATAGGCTTATCTGCTAGAACGTTGAAGCCAGCATTGATGGATTTTTCAATATATTCTGTTTTCTTCTGATTATTTCCGGCCAACATCACTACATTTCCGGCCTTCTCTTGAAGCATCTTTTCAAAGAAATCATTCTCAGTATAAACAATTTCTTTCCAATAAGTAGGATTGTCTTTATGAGAATTATATTGCTTTATGAAATTTCTATGATTATTAAGATCCTCTCCATCTGGAGCATAAACATAAATAGTAGAATCCACACCAGGGTACATCGACTTATAAATCAAGGCCGAGTGAAAATGCCCTGGATCTAAAGTGATAAACTTTACTGTTTCCGATGAATTACTCGTTTGTTTTATATCCGCACAGCCCACTCCCATGATTGCTACTAGCAGTAGAGATAATTTCTTGATTTTATCCATTCTGTGTTTTGATATAACTTGTACCATAAGGGTAGCGTTGCGGCCTTGATAATAGTTTATTGGCTTCCTCACTATTTGTGAAACGTTCTGTTTTTGGATCCCAGTTTAATTTTCCAGGAACCTTCATAGCGATATGGGCGATCAAGCAAGCGCTGCATGAACGGTGCGCTATTTCGGCTGGACTAATTGTTTCTTCCTTAGTTTGGATACTATCAACCCAGCTGAAATGCTGCTCAGAACTTTCCTTTAAATGTATTTCATTGGCCCCTATTTCAGATCCTAATATCTTGGGATTACTTGCTTGGAATGCTTCGTTATTGCCTGAACTAGGGTCCGTGGCGGTTACACCTGCATTTCCTCTGCTTACAAAGATCCAACCCTCGCTACCTTCAAACCGGATACCATTAGGATTATCTTCACCCATATGCATTTCTACTCCATTTGCGTAGAGCGCTCTAGCTTGATAATTGCCATGCACGTTCCATAAACCAGTTGTCGGAAACTCTGCTTGAGCTTCTATCTCGATTGGCCCGGTATACTCAGTATCCATTCCCCAATGTGCAATATCAATATGGTGAACGCCCCAACCAGTAATCATTCCGGCACCAAACTGCTCACTTCTAAGCCAGCCTGGCCTACTAGTTACACCGCTAGAATGTACGCGGTCTTCTGTGTAATAGACATACGGAGTAGAGCCTAACCACATGTCATAATTTAACCCACGAGGGATGGGCATTTCTTTTGTATTTCCTCCTGCTGGGTCAAAAGGGAGTCCAACTTTTACACTTTTAAGTTTTCCAATCCTTCCGTTTCTTACCAACTCGCAGGCTTTTTTAAACTGAGGCCAAGGATTAATTGAGCGTTGTTGACTTCCTAACTGAAATACAACTCCAGATTTCTGAACGATATCACTCAACATTCTTCCCTCTTCAATAGTAAGCGATGTGGGTTTTTGTAAATAAATGTGCTTCCCTGCTAGCGCAGCTTCGATAGCGGGTTGAGCATGCCAATGGTCGGGAGTACTGATTATTACGGCATCTATATCTTTATTGGCAAGCATTTCATGATAATCATCATATGCTTTAACGTCAATATAATTAGGTTTTCCGGTCTTCTTAGCATACCATTCTTCCAGTAGCTTTTTGCAAGAAGCCTGTCTATTAGTATCAAGATCACTTACAGCCATAATCCTTGCAGATTCATGTTTGAAAGTTTCTGGCAAATCGTGTACAATCGCTATACGACCACAACCAATTTGTCCGATATTAATCTTATTACTAGGCGCATTCTTTCCAAATACTGAAGCAGGGACAATAGTAGGGAAGCCACTTAACGCAATACTTCCTAGAACTGCGCCTTTTGTCGCGGTTTTTACAAAATCCCTTCTGTTTAGGTTTGATTTTTTTGAATTACTCATAATTATTCCATTTAAAAATGACAACTTTTAATTATTAGTAATGACCGGATCTCCCTTTACTCTGCACAGGCCTTACTTTGAATCTGCTACCTCTTCTAATTATTTTCAGAGGATAATTTTATTGAAACTTTTGGTGGGTTTGCAAAATTCCCCCATGCTTCCTCTGCTTTTTCTTTCGAGAATTTACCATTAAACACTACAAGACGATATTTCAATATATAATTATTTCCGGGCGTCAATACCCAATCTTTGCCTTTTGTAGGGGAGAAATTAGCGAATACATCGCCTCTTCCATTTGAGTTTTCAGGCCAAATTCTTAAAGGTTCAGGATGATTATAATTTGTTGGATAAGACATCATTACCGCTCCTCCATAATCTTCATCAAGACTTCCTTGAACGATGACCCACCTAGCAGTAGATCCGTCTGCATCTACGCGCGCTTTCCCCTCTGAAGTTAAGGTCTCACTATTATTCTTGTCCCACTTTTCTGTAGCGCGCCAACCTAAACCTCCATAGCGATAATCCTGTAGTATAACCGGGCTATCTGATGCACAGCTAAGCTGAATAGTAATGTCGGCAAGGTAATAATCTTGACTATCGTCCATTTGATAAATTCGTACAGTCTGCAATTCGTTTATCACATCTTTCTCGCCTTGTTTTGTAAAAGCAATGTGCTTATGTAAAGTCTGATAGTCCCCATAAACCGCACCTGCATTAATCGAAGCAAAATCCGAGAATCTAACTGTACCTTTTCTATCCTTTAAATTCCAAAAATCGATAGTGTCGCCTTCAAATAGAACCCTAGTCCAGGGATTCCATAATCCATAATGGTGGTAATGGTCGGGCGCATCTACACGCGTGAGAGTCTGACCATTAGGGGTCCACAAAGGATGAATAAAACCACTGCGTTTAAAAGCCATATCTACACCAACGGGTGGATAATGTGTTTTATAATTATACTGCAGCAACTTTCTATCCTTGGCGCTGATGATCAAAGCACCATTATCTTTTGAAACGCTAAGAGGTACTTGCTTGTCTTTCTTATCTCCTTTAATTAATTCGTATGTTCGCTTATTTGGTGAATTAACTTCAGGCTGGATAAGCCAATACATCATACGTTCCCCCTTATTTTCAATCTGATAAGGAACTGCTATTCGTTCGTTCCCTTTCACTTCCACCAAAACAATCTCTGCCGCTGGTAAATGTGTTATTTCATCTAAATTTACACGTACCGGGACATCTATTGTGTTCTTATCAAAAGACATGTGTAACTCAGCAATCTTCTGACCGAATGTTAACTGCGATAAGCATACCGCCAACATAATTAAAAAAGGGACTCTCGTAATCATCATATTGTATAAATGAGGCAAGCAGCTATCTATACGCCACTATATGCATTAAAACCACCGTCTACTAATATCGTTTCTCCACTTACAAATCCAGAGGCATCGCTTAGTAGATAGATAAGTGTTCCACTTAATTCTTCTGGTCTACCCAGACGTTGAAAAGGCGTATTGGTTATATAACGCATTGTACGATCTGTATTCGTTCCGTCTGCGTTTATTAATAAATTTCGGTTTTGTTCTGTAAGAAAAACTCCTGGAGCAATTGCGTTTACACGCACCCCTCCCCCATATCTTAAAGCAAGTTCAGTAGCCATCCATTTAGTATATCCTTCGATAGCTGTTTTCGCCATAGTATATCCTAAAACTCGAGTTATAGACTGCTGTGCAGCTAGAGATGAAATATTAACAACAGATCCTTTTCCTTTCTCGGCTATTACTCTCCCAAATATGTGGGTTGGAATGACTGTTCCAAATAAATTTAAGTCAACCGCCTGGCGCGTATCCTCTATATTTGCGTCAAATAAATTTTGATCAGGTTGTATCACTGCGCCGGCAATGTTACCACCAGCGGCATTTACAAGTCCGTCAATTGTACCCCAGGTATTTAAAATTTGCTCTTTAGCAGCGTAGATTTCATTTTCTTTTAAAACATCTGCTAAGATGGAAAAGGCTTCTCCCCCAGCTGCCTTTATAGCGGCTACTCGCTCCTCAGCTCGCTCTTTATTTCGACCCAATACAACAACTTTAGCTCCCGCTTTCGCTATATCTAACGAGAATGATGCTCCTAATACTCCTGTAGCTCCAGTAATCACTACTACTTTATCTTTTAACGAGAACTGACTTAACTCTTCCATCATTTTTTTTTAAATCGATTATTATAAAATTCTATTTAGCTATTAAAATTGCAATTGTTTAAAAAGGAAACGAAAAATAAAACTCAAGAATAGTATTGCCCTCGAAATGATTAACCATTCCTTCTTTATACTGCAACCGATTGCATAAAAGTATAACATTTATTTAAAATAACAAAAAATGAATTAAATAATTTAGCCTCAACTTAAATGAATTTTATTGAGGACAAATTTGAACTATCTACCATTCAATATTTAACTATATATTACGAAGGCAATAATCTCAATATGAAAGTATTTGCACTCCTCTTATCTATTATTTATAATTCCTCCATTAGAAATTTAGAAGAGTCAAAATTCAATATCTAATGCAATCGGTTGCAGTCAATGTATTTTTTTTGTACTTTTAAAAATTGTATACATCCCAGTAGATCCAAATGTCCAAGAAAGAAATAACAATCTATGATATTGCAAAACAGTTAAACATCTCTCCTACAACGGTAAGTAGAGGCTTAAATGATCATCCGGCAATAAATATTAATACAAAAGCGAAGATTACCAGCCTTGCAAAGGAGTTGGGATATCGGTCTAATAAGTTTGCCAGCAATCTTAGAACACAAAATACGAATACGATTGGAGTCATCATCCCTAAGTTGGACAGTTTATTTATGTCATCTGTAATTTCAGGAATTGAAAAGGTTGCCAATAATGCCGGCTATAACCTGATTATTAGCCAGTCTTTTGAGTCAGAAGAAAAGGAGAAAAAGAATGCTGCGACTATGTTTAATAGTCGAGTAGACGGACTTATTGTTTCATTATCCAATGACACTAAAGACTTTAACCACTTTAAAACATTTATTAAGAGAGGGGTACCCTTAATATTTTTCGATCGTATAGCGGATGAGCTCCCCTCAACAAAAGTTGTGATAGATAATTTTAAAGCTGGGTACTCCGCTACTAAACACCTGATAGAGCAAGGTTGCGAGAATATTCTTCATATAACAAGCGCCTTAAATCGAAATGTATATCGTGATCGTTTTGAGGGGTACAAAAAAGCACTTGCTGATCATAACATTAACTATGACCCCGAATTATTTATTTCAAATGACTTAAGTGAATCAGCGATTATTGATTGCTTTGAAAATGACGTCTTAAAAAGAAAAACCTTACCAGATGGTATTTTCATTACTAACGATTTTTCTGCCGCATTTGCAATAACTGCCTTAAAGCAAGCTGGCATTAAGGTTCCAGAAGACATCGCTGTCATAGGCTTTAATAATGACCTAATTTCTAAAGTAACAGAACCTAGCATCAGCACAGTCAATTACCCCGGTAGAGAAATGGGAGAGAGTGTAGCTCGCATCCTTGTCAACCACCTGAATGGTAGTGGAGGTCTTGACGTTACCAACGTCGTGGTATTAAATACAGATTTAATTATTCGTGAATCTTCATTAAGAAAAAAATAAACCAAACCTAATATATATGAAAGCTATTAAATTAATTCTCTTACTGACCTTTTTAAAGGTATCTGCCTTCGCTGACAATGGTTATCGACTATGGTTGAAATATGATCCTATAAGTCAGCCTGAACTTTTAGATCAATACCGTTCAACAATAGGTTCTATTTATTCTTCTAGCACTTCTCCTACGATGGTTGCCGCCGTAAATGAATTGGAGCATGGCTTAAAGGGACTTTTACAAAAGGAAGTTAAAAGTGTTGGAACCATAAATGCTGGATCGATCGTCCTTCTCAAAGAACAAGATCTATCTGCTCATAAAATTACAATTAAAGTTCCTGAGCATGAGCAGGGTTACATCATACAAAACACGGTTATCAATAAAAAACCAGTCATTCTTATTAGTTCTAAATCTGATATTGGACTTTTATATGGTGCATTTAATTTATTAAAAACAGTACAACAAGGATTACCCGTTAAGAAGTTATCCATTATAGAGGAGCCTAAAATTGACAATAGAATCTTAAATCATTGGGATAACCTAGACCGAACTGTTGAAAGAGGGTATGCTGGGTTTTCTTTATGGAATTGGCAAACGCTTCCTGGACATATTGAGCAGAGATACATTGATTATGCTAGGGCAAATGCATCTGTAGGTATTAACGGCACCGTATTAACGAATGTTAATGCCAACTCAACCATCTTAACTCCGGAATGGATTGAAAAGGTGAAAGCACTTGCAGACACCTTCCGTCCCTATGGAATCAAGGTTTATTTAACAGCTCGCTTTAGCTCGCCTATTGAACTAGGGAAATTGCCTACCGCCGATCCATTAGATCCACAAGTTATAGAATGGTGGAAGAACAAGACAGCCGAAATTTATAAAGAGATTCCTGATTTTGGTGGGTTCTTAGTAAAAGCCAATTCGGAAGGCCAACCTGGTCCTCAGGATTACGGACGCAACCATGCAGATGGTGCTAATATGCTGGCGAAAGCTGTTGCCCCATTTGATGGTATCGTTATGTGGAGAGCTTTCGTTTATAGCAATGAGGTTCCCGACGATAGAGCTAAACAAGCTTACAACGAATTTAAACCCCTTGACGGGAAGTTTGACAAAAATGTACTTGTACAGGTAAAGAATGGAGCTATCGACTTTCAACCTAGAGAGCCTTTTCACCCTCTATTTGGTGCGATGCCTAATACTCCGTTGATGGTAGAATTACAAATTACGCAGGAATATTTAGGGATGTCTACAAACTTAGCCTACCTAGCGACTTTATTTGAAGAGAACCTAAAATCAGACACCTATGCAAAAGGAAAAGGATCAACCGTAGGAAAAATCGTTGATGGCTCCTTTGATAATCATTCACTATCCGCTATCGCCGGAGTTACCAACATTGGTAATGATATAAATTGGACCGGTCATCCGTTTGCACAATCCAATTGGTATGCCTATGGCCGCCAAGCTTGGAATCATGAACTTAATTCTGAACAAATTGCGGACGAATGGATTCGTATGACTTTCAATACAGATAAGGCTTCTGCAGATGTGATTAAAAATATGATGATGGGCTCTAGAGAAGCTATCGTAAATTATATGACACCACTAGGTCTTCATCATTTAATGGGATGGGATCATCACTACGGTCCAGGTCCATGGATTAAAAATAAACCTAGAGCGGATTGGACGTCAGTTTACTATCACCAGGCTGACAGTTTAGGTATTGGCTTTGATAGAACTGCAACTGGAAGTAATGCTATAGCGCAATATTTCCCACCAGTGGCAGATAGATTTGCAAACCTAGAAACTTGTCCAGAAGAATTATTGCTATGGTTTCACCACCTTCCTTGGGACCATAAACTTAAGTCTGGCAAAACCCTTTGGAATGAACTCGTAGAGCATTATTACTTAGGAGCAGAGCAAGTTAAAGCTATGCAGGCAAGCTGGAAAGCATTGGAAGGAAAAGTGGATCCAGAATGGCACCGCTCGGTTACCCAACTATTAGCCATTCAGTACGACGAAGCGGTATGGTGGAGAAATTCGTGTGTTCTGTATTTCCAGTCTTTTTCCAAAAGACCAATTCCAGCGCACCTACCTACACCAGAACATGATTTAGAATATTATGAAAATTTACAATTCAAATATGTTCCAGGCATCTAGATTTCGATTATAATTCCAGCACCTTATGAAACCGTCATTGCGAGCATTTTATAATAACGTCATTGCGAGCTTGCGAAGCAATCTATCCGCATTACCAGTCTTTAGCAAGATCGCTTCGTTCCTCGCGAGGACGAGGTAGGTTAATTAAAACAGTTGCATTAACATTGAATTCAATATGAGAAAATTACTTTTTATATGTCTATTAATTATTGGATCCACTTTGAACGTAAGGGCAAAGATGGATCCAATAGTATCTAATTATTATTCAAAAGGAAGTTTTGCAATCGCGGTGAAGGGGAAAGTTAGCCCTTTACTTATAAGCGATAACGACCATAAGGGTGTCCTTAGAGCCGCAACAGATCTTCAGATTGACATCGAAAAAATAACTGGCTTAAAGCCAGAAATAGGAAGTCGCAACTCTACAGGCTATGCAATCATTATCGGTACAATTGGGCATAGCGAGATTATTGACGAATTAATTCGTACCAATAAGATAAATGTATCAGGCGTTGCAGGACAATGGGAAAGCACGCTTATTGAAGTTGTTAAAAACCCACTTCCAAATATCGATAGCGCATTAGTAATTGCAGGTAGTGATAAAAGAGGGACCATCTATGGCATTTACGAAGTCTCCTACCAAATGGGTGTGTCTCCTTGGTATTATTGGGCTGATGTTCCAGTAAAGAAGAATGAAAATGTCTATGCCTTACCCGGCCGTCACGTTATTAATTCGCCTGCAGTGAAATACCGAGGTATCTTCCTAAACGATGAAGCTCCCGCTTTATCAGGTTGGTCTAAAAAAGAGTTTGGTGGATTTAACCATCAGTTCTATGAGAAGGTGTTTGAACTTATCTTACGATTAAAAGGCAATTATCTATGGCCTGCTATGTGGGGCAGTGCATTTAATGATGATGACGCACTTAATCCTGTAAAAGCACAAGAGTATGGAATCGTAATCGGTACGTCTCATCATGAACCCCTAACGAGAGCCCATGACGAATGGAGAAGATACGGATCTGGAGAGTGGGATTACACTAAGAATGCTGATAAATTAAAAGATTTTTGGGAAAGCGGTCTAAAGAGAACCATTGACAACGAGCAAGTTCTCACTTTGGGAATGAGAGGTGATGGCGATGAGCCTATGACACAGGGTACAGCCACAGCATTGTTAGAAAAGATTGTAGCCGATCAGCGGGAAATTATTGAAAGAGTAAGTGGCAAGCCAGCGAATGAAACTCCCCAAGTCTGGGCATTGTACAAAGAAGTACAAGACTATTATGAACAGGGAATGCGGGTTCCTGACGATGTCACCTTACTTTTATGCGATGACAATTGGGGAAATTTACGAATGCTACCTAAATTAAATGAAGCACCCCGTAAAGGAGGATATGGCATCTATTATCATTTTGACTACGTCGGTGGACCAAGGAACTATAAGTGGATCAACACCAATCCCATCCAGAAGATTTGGGAGCAGATGAACTTGGCTTACCGTTATGATGCAAATCAGCTATGGATTGTCAACGTTGGGGATTTAAAACCCATGGAATTCCCTATTGAATTCTTTTTAGATTATGCTTGGAATCCTGACGCTTTACCATCTGAGAAGTTGATGGAATATACGATTAAATGGGCTGACAAGCAATTTGGAAACGAGTATGCAGCTCAAATTGGAGATCTTTTAAATAAGTATACCAAATATAATGGAAGGATAAAGCCCGAGCTTTTAAATCAGAATACCTATAGCCTTGTCCATTACAATGAGTTTGGCAGAGTGGTGAGTGACTATAATCTGTTAGTCGATCAAGCAAATTATATTTACAACCAAGTTTCACAGGATCAAAAAGATGCCTTTTATCAGTTAGTTCTTCATCCAATTGAAGCTTCTGCGAACTTATATGAGCTTTACTATACGGTTGCAAAGAACCACTTATATGCTAAACAGGGACGGAATAAGACAAATGAGCTGAGTATAAAAACGACAGAGCTCTTTGAGAAAGATTCCCTGATAAGTCATTATTATAATAAGATTTTAGCGGATGGCAAATGGGACCACATGATGGATCAAACTCATATTGGCTATACGTATTGGCAGCAGCCACCGGTGAATGTTATTCCCAAGACTGAAACCATAGAAGTAGCGGATAAAGGTGGAATGGGTGTCGCAATAGAGGGTAGTGAGTCCTCTTGGACGGGCAAAACAGTGGTAAACGAATCGTTCCCTACTTTCTATTCAATAACTAATGGCAGTCATTATATTGAATTATTCAATAAGGGAATTCAGCCTATCACCTATACTATTGAAGGTCCGGATTATATTGCGATTAGCCATCCCAAAGGTCAAATTAATGATGAACAAAAGATTGACTTAAGTATTGATTGGCAAAAAGCTCCTAAGGGTGTTAAAACCGCAAAGCTGACGATTAAGGGAAGTGATAAATCTGTAGTGACGCTGCCTATCCACACTGAAAACCGGGACATTAGCGATTTCCCCACCACTACGTTCGTAGAGCAAAACGGATATGTATCAATGGAGGGTGTGAACTATAGTAAAGCTATTAATAGCCGTCCTATTTTCTGGAAAACCCTAGTTGGTTATGGTAAAACATTAGGTGGAATGACTACAGTACCTGTTACTACAAGTCCTGAAGCGCTAACTGAAAACTCTCCTCATTTAGAATACTCCGTTTATCTAAATAACGCGGGAGACTTCACTCTTCACACTTACATATCCCCTACGATCGATTTCACAAACGGGGATGGTTTGAAATTTGCCGTTTCTATTGATGATCAAGAACCGATCATTGTTGATATCAGTAAAGATTATCAAAACGATAGAGCTTGGGGAAGGTCAGTTGCTGACAACATCAAAATATTTAAGACCAAACTTAATTTCAGTAAACCAGGAAAACATACTATCAAATATTGGATGGTTGATGCGGGCGTTGTATTACAAAAATTAGTGTTGGATACTGGAGGATTAAAACCGAGCTTCCTTGGTCCAGAAGAGACCTTTGTAAGCATACCGTAGCTCCTATCATTTAAGAATGATAAATGAATGGGGCTGTTCAATCTCCAAGTGATTATAAGAATATAAACAAAAAAGGTCGAGGCTGCAGAATTGCATAACCTCGACCTTTTTATATTCAATCTTGTAGAGAAGGAAAGAAACTAGTCTCCGATCACCTCTTCCACTATTTTTATTTAACCGTTCTACTTTGAAGTAGGTGTGTGACCAATATTTTGGTTAGCCCACTTTAAAAACCACTTCATATTCGCTTGACTTTGATGTCCTTGATCGTGCTGACGCCATGCGAGCTGACCGTCTAACATAGGCGTATTAACCAAGGGCATCTTTTCAATATTGTAATCATTAGAAACTCCTAAATCTTTTGCTCCTAATAATTTAAATACCGACCCTGCAGCTACCGCAGCCATATAACTCCCTTGATGATCTAGCCATTTGGCATCTCCTTTTTCCGGAATGCCGTAGCTAATAAATGTTAAGCGTGGTGCACACATTGCTATTAAACTATGCGCATCTACAGCCAGGGCGCCTGCTGTTTTACTTCCAAAAGTGGCATCCGCAGCACCATATTTCATAAAGTTACCTGCCATCCAATAATATCCTCCACCGCCTGTCAGATTCTCGACCATTTCTCCCCAATTGCGACGACTCAATTTAGTACCTCCTTGTCCCGATGAAGCCACTAAGGCCATTGCAAATTTCTGTTCATAAGCCAAGGTCACCAGTGCAGCTTTTCCATAACGGGACACACCTTCTATTCCTACACGTGTTGCATCTACAGTAGGTTCAGAAGCTTCTAAATAATTCAAAGCTTGCCCTGCTCCCCATGCCCAAGCACGTAAAGCGCCCCAATCATCAGGTTTACGAGGTTGTCCTTTATTAACCAACCCAATAATCCCCTTGGTTAAACCTGCTCCATTATCTGCCTGTATGCTCGCTGGATCAATTAAAGCATAACCCCAACCATTTTCAATCAATTGTTCTATTGATGGAGGATCATTATTCACTCCAGGCACGCCTGGTATATCAGGTGTGGGTTCTCTTGGTGGCGGTGGTGGGCCAAAACCAAAGCCTCCACTGCCTGGAGCTGCTGCGATAGGATGATAGGCTGGGTACTGTTCTAAAGCTGCTTTTACAGCAGGATCACTATCCGCTAATAATTTCCTCAACCCTTCGTTTATTATTTCCAATGCAGCACGATTGGGCTGAGCTGGGGCAGGCAAACGAGCTGGACCGAACATCATTAAAACGGGTACTGGACCCTTAGCATTAGCCGGAACAACTAAAACCATATCAATATCCACATTAATATCAGGATAGGATGAATTATCTACATGTCCGATGATACGTTTGGCGATAACCGGAGTACGGTTAACAAACTCTTTGTCCGTGACTTTTACAGTCCATGTAATTTCAGGCACGTGCTTAGGTACGCGTCCGTACATCTCTCTATCCATATCCTCTACGATTTCAGGACGGCGTTCCTTCCACCACATCTCCGCTGAAGTTACTTTTCGACCGTCTTTAAGCGTTAAAAGATCTGGTAAATTAGGATACGGGTTAGCCAAGGCTTCGTCATAATTTGCAGAATTAGGTGCAGTTTCATCACCGCTTGCTCCTGGCCTCAATGTCTTTATACCCAACTGTTCCATCATGTTCCGATGATCTTGCTCGGCCGTAAAATTTACTGGTTCCTGAGCAACAGCATTTATGGATACCAATAATAACACACTTAGAATATGTTTCATCTGATTTTATTTATGGATTTCAAAAGGCGATGCAGGCAAGCCTTCTTTATTATACAGATTTGCTTTCAGCGGGTTATGACTCCAACCGTATCTTAAGCGGGTAGGATTTGAAATTGAGTCGTTCCAAACGATCACGTTCCTCCCTTTGATTTCCGCTTTCGCCCAATGGAATTTTCCCGACTCATCCGCTATAGCGAAATGCTGTAGAGCTTCATTATCTCTAGTTGTTAAACCAGATCCGACATGATCAAATTGGAGAATAAACTTATTCCCTTTAATTTTATACGACTTCAAAGCAGGACCCGAATAAACTACCTTTTTATCACCATATGCTTGATTTCTTGCTGCTAAGGCTAAACGATCACCAACTGTTTTTTTGTCTAATGGATGAATATCATTCCATTCGCCAGCATCAGTTAGCACAACCATCGCTGTATTTGGTATTCTTAATGTTTTGCGTTGAACTTCCCGGGTTTCTGCCCAATTACTTTCTTGTGGTTGATCGCTTTCTTCCATAAAATTAGCTAGCTGAACAAATAAGAAGGGCATCTTAGGATCAGAAAAATGCTTTCTCCAATCCAAAATCACATCTGCAAACGAATTCTCATACTCTTTAGGGTTTGAAGTATTTGATTCTCCTTGGTACCATATTACTCCCTTGTTTCCATAATTTTTAAGTGGAGACACCATTGCATTAAATAGGCTTGATGGTTGATAATGGAAAGTCACTTGTCCTGCAGGCATTCTAGGTGAAGAATAACCAACTTTATACTTCCATTCTCCTGTCAGTGGAATAGTATCGTTTCCTAAAGTTAACCCATAATGTTTGTCAGGTACAAAACCCCCGTTTCCATTATTAGATACTAATCGGACCGTAATTATATTCTTCCCTTCTTTCAAAACCTCACTTGGAACTTTATACCTTCTCGGTGGGTATTGATAGCCTGTGGAACCTACAAATTTCCCGTTTACAAATACCTCGTCTCTATCGACTAAAACACCCAACACCAATAAATTATCTTTACCTAATTGCTCTTTGGTCACTTGTATTTCCTTTTTAAACCAAATCACACCGCTACTAGCTGCTCTACCGGAAACATTTAATTGTCTTTCCTGAGCATCTTCTATAAATGGATTCTTTTCCCATAAACCGGGAACTGTAAACGTCTTCCATTCATTAAAGTCAAGATCGTTGTCCCTCCATTTAGGCTCTTCTAACAAGCCTAAATCATTAGCATCTATATTTTTATTCCAATTATCAACTGCAGCTCTATCATTTGCAATAATACTGGCTACGGTATC
>Ga0079224_100005808_pt1 | contig 16252 bp, 10 predicted proteins | sample Stecom2015_FD_80414 | JGI IMG/M metagenome (GOLD analysis project Ga0079224, IMG submission 80414) | Agricultural soil microbial communities from Utah to study Nitrogen management - Steer compost 2015 | ecosystem: Environmental > Terrestrial > Soil > Agricultural land | place: USA: Utah...
TTAAAGCGATATAAAGAATATCGTAAAGATCAAGCAGATGACATTAGAAAAACGCAAATAGCGCTAAATGCTAAAATTGAAAACCTAAATTCTAATAAAATTCAAAAAAGCTCTTTACTTAGTGCAGAGGAAGCTCAAAAATTGGAAATTCAAGAAAGTTCTGAGCAAACAAAAAAAATGGTTCAAGAATTGCAGGGGAGGGAAAAAGAGCTTTTAACGCAGATAAAAAATGACCAAAGAGTTGCAGATCGTTTGCAAAATGCCATACAAGCAGAAATAAAGAAAGAAATTGAACTTGCAAGAAAGCGAGCAGAAGAGGAAGCAGCAGCAAGACGAAAAGCAGAAGAAGAGGCGAGAAGAATAGCAAAAGCAGAAGAAGCTAAAAGATTAGAAGCAGAAAGGAGAAAAAGAGAACAAGAAAGTGGTGGGGTGTATAATAGTGGACAAGGAGATGTTATTTTAAATACAGGGCGGAATATAGAAAAAAAAGAAAATGGTGCTAGTACTATAGCGAAAGTGGAAACTAGAGATGATGATAAAACTTCAACAACTAAACCAGCTAGTTCAAGTACCTCATCATCTGCGCCTTCCTATAAGCTTAGCTTAACACCGGAAGTAAAAACCATTTCTGATAATTTTACTGCAAATAAAGGTAAATTACCATGGCCAGTTAATTCAGGATTCATATCAGGTAAATTCGGTAAGCATCCGCATCCTGTTTATAAAACTGTAATGACCGAGAATAATGGTATTGATATAACCACTTCAGCAAATGCTGAAGTGCGAGCAGTAAGTAGTGGTACAGTTATTAGAGTTATGAATATTGACGGTTACGTGGTTATGATAAACCATGGAGAGTATTTTACAATTTATAGTAATTTAAGTAAAGCTAATGTGTCTGTTGGTCAAAAAGTGGACTTTAAACAAGGGATAGGGAATGCAGGAAGAAATTCTGAAGGAGTGCCAACGATAAATTTCCAAATATGGAGAGTTGGAGAAAATAATGCAACTCAAACCGTTAATCCAGAGCATTGGATTGCACCCAATTAAATAATGAATAAATAACTTTTAGATATGTCTATACATAGTCAAGTAAAAAGAGTGACAACGCATACTCTGCAATTAATGAAAGATACAGGAGAAAAAATTTCCATGTTAACATCCTATGATTTTTCCTTTGCGCGTATTTTTGATGAAGCTGGTATTGATGTTTTATTAGTAGGAGACTCTGCTTCTAATGTAGTTGCAGGACATGAAACAACCTTGCCTATTACTTTGGATCAGATGATTTTTTTAGCTAGTAGTGTTGTTCGTGCAGCCAAACGTCCCTTAGTCACTCGGTATTTGCCTTTTGATGCCTATCAAGGAAATAGTAAAGAGGGTTTATATTCTTCTACTCGCATAATGAAAGAGTCCGGAGCACATGCTGTAAAATTAGAAGGAGGTGAGGAAGTGGTGGAATCAATCAAAAGAATTGTATCAGCAGGCATACCAGTTATGGGGCATTTGGGTTTAACTCCTCAATCAATTTATAAGTTTGGTACCTATGCAGTTCGAGCAAAAGAAGAAGAAGAAGCACAAAAATTGATTAAAGATGCTAAAGCTCTGGAAGAGGCTGGATGCTTTGCAATAGTTCTAGAAAAAATACCTGCTGCACTTGCTAAAAAAGTAACAGAAGTAGTTACTATTCCCGTTATTGGAATTGGTGCAGGTCCTGATGTTGATGGTCAAGTGCTTGTAATGCATGATATGATTGGAATTACCAAAGACTTCTCACCTAGATTTCTCAGAAGATATTTAGAGCTTTATGATGAAATAAAAGGAGCTGCAGAACAATATATACAGGATGTACGAAATTTAGACTTTCCTAATGAAAATGAACAATATTAAATAGTTCAAATTAATAGATTAGAAAAATAGCACTGTGGAATAACTTTCATAGTGCTTTTTTTAGTAAATTATTGTAATTTTCCTAAAATCCCCATTACTATCTCTAATCAAAAAGTTAAAATTCAATAATAGGAGAACTTAAGTGTTAATTTTTATATAAGGAAAAATTCTGTTTCTATAATACCTGTACATTTGAGTTATTCTTTTCTAAATTTCATTAATAGCTTAATAGTGAAATTGAAAATTTAAATATTAAGATTTTAACAAATAAAACAGAAGAATATAAAGTGTATGTTAAGAATATATAATGTTTTATTTTTACTCGTGTTTGTTTTACAGCTTTTCGCTTGTAATTCTAAAAGTAATGATAAAGAGAATCCTTTGGCTCTACCTGCTATACAAGTGGATACTAGTACTGCAACTATAATAAAAGACTATATTGGATCTATAGAAGGAAAGGTAAATGTAGAAATAACTTCTCAAGTTGATGGTATTTTGCAGGAAATTTTTGTGGATGAGGGTGAATTCGTGCATAAAGGGCAATTATTATTTAAGATTGACCCTTCTGCATACCAAGAAATATTAAATAACGCTATAGCGAATGAAAATGTTGAGCGTGCCAAACTTCGTAATGCAGAGTTAGAAATTGAACGTATACGTCCTTTGATAGAGAATGAAGTAATTGCCGAGGTGCAATTAGAAGTAGTTAATTCTAATTTTGAAGTAGCAAAAGCCTCTTTAGCGAAGGCAAGTGCTGCAGTTGCAAGTGCTAAAATAAATTTAGACTTTACAGAAATAAGAGCGCCTGTACAAGGATATATTGGTAGGTTTTCCAAACGTATAGGTAATTTGGTATCAAAGGGTGATAAAGTTCCTTTAACTGTTCTAACTGATGTTTCTGACGTGTATGTATACTTTAGCATGAGTGAGTCAGATTATCTTTATTTTACTAAAAATAAATTTCAATCAGAGGATAGCGCAAGATCTAACTTAGGAAGTATTATGCCTGAAGCTACTTTGATTTTAGCTGATGGAATAGAATATGGAGAAAAAGGAATTATAGATGCTGTAAGTGGACAAGTAAATAAAAATACGGGATCAATATTTTTACGTGCTAGTTTTCCTAATTCTAGTGATATCATGCGTTCAGGAAACACAGCAACGATTAAATTAAAAGAGACTAAAAAAGGAGTAATAATGGTTCCTCAAGAAGTGGTAACAACCATTCAAGACAGAACTTTTGTTTATGTTTTAGATGATAACAACAAAGTGAAAATGCAATCAGTAAAAATTGATGGAGTGGCAGATAAGAAATTTATTATTATTGATGGATTAAAAATTGGCGATATTTTAATTTCTACTGGATTCAATAAAATAGAAGAAGGAATAGAGGTACGACCTTTATTGAATGAATAAAAAGGAAGAATATGCTTAATTATATTATTAATAGACCCATTCTAGCTACAGTTATTTCGATTATTATCGTTCTGTTGGGAATAATAGGTATGAGTAAATTAGCAATTACTCGTTTTCCTGATATTGCTCCGCCAAGTGTGGTAGTCTCAATGTCCTATCCAGGTGCTTCATCAGAAACAGTTGCTGAAAGTGTTTTGTTACCTATTGAAGAAGCTATTAATGGTGTAGATAATATGACATATATTTCTTCTAAAGCTAGTAATAGTGGAGCAGGAACGATTAATGTATATTTTAAAGCGGGCACAAATGCAGAACAGGCAGCTGTAAATGTTCAAACTAGAGTTTCTAAAGCCTCTAGCCAGATTCCTTCTGAAGTGAATGAGTCCGGTATTTCCGTTACTCCAAGACAGCAAGGAAATATTATGACTATTAATATTTATAGTGACCATCCTGAAGGAGTTTATGATGAAACTTTTATTCAGGCTTATGCACAAATTAATATTAATAGGGAGATACTACGTGTTCCTGGAGTCGCTGGAGTTACGCGAGTTGGAGCAAGAGATTATTCCATGCGTACATGGTTGAATCCAGAAAGGTTGGCTTCTTACGGTTTAACTCCTCAAGATATAATTTCTGCAATTAATGAACAAAATTTTGAAATTGCACCAGGTAAATTTGGAGAAACTTCGGATGAGGTTTTTGAAATTCCTTTAAGGCATACTGGACGTTTCAATATGCCTGAAGAGTATGAAAATATTCCAATTAAAACAAATGATGATGGGTCACTGCTATTTTTAAAAGATGTGGCAAGGGTAGAATTAGGAGCAACAAATACTGGTAGTGATAATAGTGTTAATGGATATCCAGGTTTGACTTTAAATATTACACAAACTGCTGGTTCAAATGCAAGGGAAATTGATATTGAAGTGCGCAAAGCTTTAGAGAGGTTAGCAAAAACCTTTCCGAGTGGAATAAAATATGAAATTTCTTATTCAGTAAAAGATCAAATTGATGCTTCAATAAATCAAGTTAAAAACACCCTGATTGAAGCATTCATATTTGTTTCTTTAATAGTTTTTGTTTTTTTACAAGACCTACGTTCTACTATAATACCATTAATAGCCATTCCTGTTTCCTTGATAGGTACTTTCTTTTTTATGTATATATTAGGATTTTCAATTAATATATTAACAATGTTTGCATTGGTTTTAGCCATTGGAATTGTTGTTGATGATGCTATAGTAGTTGTAGAAGCAATTCATGAAAAAATGCAAAAAACAGGAATGGGTGCTAAAAAAGCTGCAATTGCTACAATGTCAGAAATTAGTAAGGCAATATTATCTATAACTATGGTTATGGCTGCTGTTTTTATTCCTGTGGGTTTTATGGAAGGACCTTCAGGAATATTTTATAAACAATTTGCTTATACTTTAATTTTTGCAATTCTGATTTCAGCAGTAAATGCATTTACATTCACACCAGCCTTAAGTGCACTGTTTTTGAGAAGAGATTCAGTTAAAACACGTATAAATAAAAATAAAAAAAATAGAAAAAATAAAATATACTTTCCCAAAACAAGAAGAAAAAGCCGTACTATATTAGCTTTATTCTTCAGAAGGTTTAATAGAACTTTCGATAATTTTATAACTATTTATAGAAGGAATCTTGAACGCTTATTACATAAACCCAAATTGACTTTAGGGGTATTATTAATAATGATTGGAAGCGGAATAGGAGCCTTATTATTAACTCCTACAAGCTTTATTCCAACAGAAGATGATAGTTTTTTAACTTATTCTATTACAATGCCTCCAGGAGCGTCTTTATCTAGAACAAAAAAAACCTTAGCTAAAGCTGATTCAATTTTGTCTTTAAGGGATGACATAGATGGAAGGACAAGTATATCGGGATATAATGGTATCGATGCAAATGCGAGCCCTTCTTTTGCTGTAGGTTATATTAATTTAAAACCTTACAATAAGCGTGGAAAGGTAAAGGATATAAATAAAATTATGGAAAGCATATTAAATGACTTATCCCAAATTCATGAAGCTTCCTTTCAAGTATTTCCTCGTCCTACGATTCAGGGTTTCGGTGATTTCTCTGGTGTGGAATTCGTTTTGCAAGACCGAATGGGTGCAGGTTTTGTAGAGTTTGAGGAAGTGGCAAATAATTTTATCAATCAATTAAATAAAGAAAATGCAATTTCTAATGCTTTTACTTCTTTTAATGCTCAATATCCACAATATACTTTAGATATTGATTATATAAAGGCGAAGTCTCTTGGTATAGATGTAAAAGCAATGATGCGTACTATTCAAGCTTATTATGGTCGTGTAAAAGCGGGTGATTTTAGCAGATTTGGTAGACAATATAGGGTTTATATGCAAGCAGATACTGATTATAGAACCGATCCTTCTACCTTTTCTAGTATTTATGTCAAAAATAAAGCCGGAGAAATGGTGCCTGTTACAACTGTAGTTAGCTTAAAATCGCAATTGGGTCCTGAAATTGTAAATAGGTATAATTTATTTAATGCAATTTCTATAAAAGTAAATCCTGCTTATGGATACAGTTCTGGTGACGTAATTGAAAGAATTGAAGCTCTAGCTCAAGAATTGCCGGGTAACTATTCTTATGAATTTACTGGTATGACTTTAGAAGAAAAAGAATCTAGTGGTCAAGCAGTTTTTATCTTTCTTATTTCTATATTGTTTGTGTATTTTCTTTTAACTGCTCAATACGAAAGTTTTTTATTGCCATTAGCAATTTTGTTATCGGTTCCTACTAGCTTCTTGGGTGTTTATTTCTTTATTAAATTGGCTGGTTTAACCAATAATATTTATGTACAAGTTGGCCTAATCATGCTAATTGGTCTTTTAGCAAAAAATGCCATATTAATTGTTGAATATGCTTTAAAACATAGAAAAAAAGGAAATGGAATTTTTGAGGCTGCAGTTGAAGGAGCTACCGAGCGACTGAGACCTATCTTAATGACCTCTTTTGCTTTCATTGCTGGATTAATTCCTTTAATGTGGACTACGGGACCATCAGCTATAGGAAACCATTCCATTAGTTATGGTGCTGCGGGTGGAATGTTAATAGGTGTAATTACTGGTATTTTCTTTATACCTGTTTTATTTTATTTATTCCAAACATGGGATGAAAAACTTAAACTTAAAATTAAAAATGATGAAGAAAATAAAGAATATTAGAAATGAGTTTTTCCAAAATAGTATTATTTCTATTCTATTAATTAGTTTTTTATCAGCTTGTTTACCTCAATCAAAATATAATTTTGAAAAAATGGAAATTCCTGAGTGGTATTTAGCTGCAGATACGGTTTTTATTTCGCCTAATAGCTCTAGTAATATTGGAAAAATCAAATGGTCTGATTATTTTAAAGAGGAAGATTTGTTGTTATTAATTGATAGTGCATTAAAATATAATTTTGATATCCGTGAAGCAATAAAATCGATAGAAATTGTTGAAGAATTATCCAAACAGTCTAAATTGGCATGGTTGCCTCAAGTTAATGCAAATATACTTGGAATTAATAGGCAATATCGATCTTCTAATTATTATAGCAATCCTAGTTCTAAGTATTATGAACATGTAAACCAAACCCCTCCTTCTTCTTTGCATGTGCAATCCATACAAAATACTGCAGGTTTAGAATTGAATTGGGAACTTGACATTTGGGGCAAGATACGAAGTCGAAAAGAAGCAGTTAAGTTCCAAAGTTTGGAAATAACAGAAGTTCAAAAAATAGTTCAAACTAAAATTGTTGAACAGGTGGTGGCTTCTTATTATGAGTTATTGTTATTGATGGAGCAAAAAGATGTTGCAGAAAGTAATTATTACTTAAGTAAAAATACTTATAGTATAGTCGAATTGCAATATGAATCAGGAAATACTACTGCATTGGCTAAACAACAGACAAAAAGTCAAATGCTTAAAGCAAAGTCTTTAATTCCAAAAATACAAGAAGATATAGATCTGAAGAAAAATATTTTAAGCTATATCACTGGACTTCATCCAGATTCTATACAAGTTTCGAAAAGGCTGTGGTCTTTAGAAACAGATACTTTAATTAGCTATGGAGTACCCTTAGAGTTAATTAGAAATCGTCCAGATGTTCGTAGTAAAGAATTTAAACTTCGGAGAAAAAATGCTGAACTTGGCGTGGCTCAAGCAAGTAGATATCCTAGCCTAGTTATAGGTGTAGGAACTGGTACAAATGCAATGTTATTACAAAATTGGTGGAATATACCAGGATCTATATTTGGATCTTTTATAGGGGGAATCACGCAACCAATCTTTAATAATAGAAAATTGAAAACAGATTTTGAAGTCGCTAAAAAAGAAAGAGATATAGCAGAATTAGATTTTCAACGTACCGCTTATCTTGCAGTAAAAGATGTCTCTGATGCACTTATTATTATTAATTCTTTAGAAAAACAATTAGAAATAGCTAAAGACCAATTTAATACTGCCTCAAAGGCTATAGGACAATCAAATTTATTATTTAATAGTGGATATGCTACTTATATAGAAATAATAAATGCTTATAGAGAGGCTTTAGATAGTGAATTGAACCTTAATCAAATAAGGTTTGAAATATTACTGGCAAGATTACGTTTATATAAATCTTTAGGCGGAGGTTGGCAATAAGAGGTTTATTAAAAATAAGTAATAAAAAAGATTACCTTTATTAAGATAATCTTTTTTACTAAATCAGTTGTGTTTATAAGTATTTTATTTTACAGCTATAATCCACTCCAAGAACTGAACCACTTTTATTACATTCTGCTTCAGCATCTTTACGTTTTTTGTCATGAATAGTGTAGGTTTCTTCATTACCATTCACTGTACATTTACAATTCCAGTCTCCTTTTTTATTACAAGAAGTACCAAATGTAGTAATTCCTAATAAAAGTCCAAGACCTAAGCTTAAGTTTAATAACTTTTTCATATGTGTTTTGTTTGGTTAATAATCTAATAATGCAAAAGTAGATGAACCTATTTGCTATTTTTATTTACAAGTTCCATTTGTCATTATTTAAAGGAATAACATTCTAAATTAAAAAAGGTTCAGCGTTTTTCTAAAATTATTGATTTTTAAATAATAATTGAACTATTTATAGATAATAAATCACTTTTAAATTGTTCTTTGTACTTTGGAGATATAATTATGGTTTGATTTAATCCATAATCTATCTGAATACGGTCCAAGGAAGGAGCAGGAGAAGAAAGTAAATTGTTCGTTTTTTTTATTATCTTAATAGTAGTGATATCTATAGGTTTATAAGTGAAAAATCCCGTCTTTATTCGTAATATCTTACCATCTATAATATAAACGGTAGTATATAATAAATATAGGATTAAACCAAATAACAAACTAACGAATAAGATATAAAACCAATTTCCATTATTCCATTTTTGTCCTAAAATAGTAGGGATAAATATTGGAACATATAAAGTTAAAAATATAAATAATACTAATGCTTTTGAAACTTTTGCTTTATGGAGCTTAATATTCTTTTTCATATAATTGTGTTTGAGGGAATACTAAAAAATAAGCCTACTTCAAAAGAAATAGGCTTAAATGTATCTTATAGTTTTGAATTATTTCAAAATATCTCTTGAAATAACAAGTTTCTGTATTTCTGAAGTGCCTTCTCCTATGGTACATAACTTAGAATCTCTATAGAATTTTTCTACAGGGAAATCTTTTGTATAACCATATCCACCGAATATTTGAACAGCATCTGTAGAAATTTCAACAGAGATCTCCGATGCATAGTATTTAGCCATTGCAGATTCTTTAGTCATTCTTTCTCCGCGGTTTTTCATGTCTGCAGCTTGGTGAATTAATAATTCAGCACCTTCAATTTTAGTTGCCATATCAGCCAATTTAAAGGCTATAGCTTGGAAATTAGCAATGGGTTGATCAAATTGATGTCTCTCTTTTGCATACTGTAAAGAAGCTTCATAAGCACCTTTAGCTATACCTAATGCTAAGGCTGCAATAGAGATTCTACCACCATCTAAAATAACCATAGCTTGCTTAAAGCCTTCTCCAATTTCGCCCATTCTTTGGCTATCAGGAATAATGCAATTATCAAAAACTAATTCAGCTGTTTCTGAAGCACGCATACCTAATTTGTTTTCTTTTTTTCCAGAACTAAACCCTGGTGTTCCTTTATCTACTATAAAAGCAGTAACGTTATTTCTTGTTCTTGGTTCTCCTGTTCTTGCTAATACTACTGCAACATCACCTGATATACCATGTGTTATCCAGTTTTTCGTACCGTTTAAAATCCAGTTATCACCATCTTTTACTGCTGTACACTGCATATTTCCAGCATCACTTCCTGTATTTGCTTCCGTTAAGCCCCATGCACCAATAAATTCCCCACTTGCAAGTTTAGGTAAATATTTTTTCTTTTGCTCTTCATTTCCAAAAGCTAAGATATGACCTGTACAAAGAGAATTATGTGCAGCAGTTGATAAACCAATTGATCCACATACTTTTGCGATCTCACTTACAACCGTTACGTATTCATGATAACCCAAGCCTGAACCCCCATATTCTTCAGGTACTAATACCCCCATTAATCCCAATTCTCCCATTTTTTTAAATAAGGGAACCGGAAATTCTTGGGATTCATCCCATTCCATTAAATGTGGTCTAATTTCTTTTTCTGCAAAATCTTGCACCATTTTCGCAATTTCTCCTTGCGTCTCTGTGTATTTAAAATCCATATCTTAATGTATTAGAAAGTACTTAAAGTTCTAAATATGGCGCAAATTTAAGATAATTTTCTTCATTTATCAATGAAATTTGTTTTAATTCTGTTGGGCTTTCGAATTTCGTTAACTTTTCTCGTAAATCTAAAATTTCTTTATGGTGTTCTCTCAAATATGGATGAGCTTTTAATTCTTTTTGACTGCAAGTGTTTAAATTAATTTTTTTAATCGAATTGACATCAATAATGATAAGTTTTTGCATATACTCATAGGTGCTATCAGGTAAATTATATACCTCTTTTAGTTGTTCTTTTGTATAAAAACCTCCTAAAGCGTCACGATATTTAATTATCCTTTCTGAAAGTACAGGCCCAATTCCTTTGATTTTTTGTAAATCTGAAGCAGAGCAGTTATTAATAGCAATAAGCTTTTTATTCTGAACCTGATTTGAACTTTCTACCTTGTTTTGCTTTTTATTATCGGAAAAATAAAGATATGGACTGATATTATCAATATCCTTTTTACTCAAACCATAGACTTTTTCTACATCTTGAATATTTCTAAACTGTGCTCCTTTTGCGCGAAAATTTATTAAAGTTTGTGCTTTTTTATCACTCAATCCTATTGCTAATAAATCCTCTTTCCGAGCAGAATTCAGATCAATGCTTTTTAGTGCAATATTATTATTTCTTGTAGAAAGTTCAGTTTCTTCCTTATTATTGGAAGCTTTTAATGCCACTTCATTATCTAAATTGTTTAATCTTACCTCTAATAAAGCTTTATTTTTTCTCCATTTTTTTCGAGGAAAAAAATAAGTAAAAACAGCTCCTAAGGCTAGTAATGAAACAAAAATACCCAAACCTATACGTTCGGATTGATGTACCTTGTATTTTTTTAATTGGAAAAACTTTTTATGTTTTTTCATCTTTTAAAAATTTTTTTATAATACTATATAAGACAATAAATATGGAGAATATTGGACAAATTATAGTAAATAATGGTGCTAGATTTGTCCATTTATCTAAACCTATTCCTATTGCTACACCTAGTCCGCAAGTAATTAAAACTTGACTGCTCGCAGATACATAATACATGTAATTTGCTTTTCTTTTTGGATTTGATGAAATGTTTTTGTTCATATTTCTAAAAATAAGTATATTTTTGAACAAATTTACTGTTTTGACTAGATTTGTTTTTAAACATATTTGTTTGCTATTTTTTTTACTTTTTTGTCATTTTGCAAAATTGCAGGCAAAGGATAGTATCATTATGCAAAAAAGTATGCTTGTTTCTTCTTCAGATACATTTAGTTTAGAAGATAAAAATAAACTTATTCTTTTTGCTCTAAATTTTCAAGAAGATACTTTGAAATTCCATTATCTCAATCAATCTTCAATTGTCCTAAATAAAAAACAAATAGATACGATTTTTGTTTACTATCGCGATATAATTCCTGAGTTTTTAGAACCTTATGCTCTTAATAAAATAGAAGATATGGATTCTAACATTGTATTTAAAACAATTGCTGATAGACAACTAGAGGAGATGAAAGCAGTAGAGATGAATGATGATAGACTAAATATACAGGGCACTTATGGAAGAAGTTTTGCTATTGGGAATAATCAGGATTTATCTATGGATGCCGCTTTTAATATTCAGATTAATGGATATTTATTAGATAGCATAAAAATTGAAGCAGCACTTACCGATCAACATTTACCTTTCCAACCTGAAGGCAATACCCAACAAATACAAGAATTTGATCAATTGTATATTAAGTTGTCTAAAAATAGACATGCTTTAACTGCAGGAGATTTTGTTTTGAAAAATAGACCGAGTATATTTTTGAAAACAGAGAAAAAAATTCAAGGTCTGCAATATGTTTTAGAAGAATCTAAATCAGAAAATAAATATTGGAAACATCAATCTGAAATAAACTTATCTGTAACTAAGGGTAGTTTTCATCAAAATAAAATTCAAGGTGAAGAGGCAAATCAAGGTCCTTATAAATTACAAGGAGCTAATGGTGAAATATATTTCATTGTTCTTTCTGGCTCAGAAAAAGTATTTATTGATGATGAATTATTAGTTAGAGGTGAAGAGAATGATTATATAATTGATTATAATACTGCTGAAGTAACTTTTATGCCCAAAAGACCTATTACTAAAGATAGCCGTATTCATATTGAATTTGAATATCAAGATAAAAATTATTTTAATACTCTTTTACACACTTTTTATCAAGCAAATTATAAAGATAAATTTCAAATAGGTTTTCAATTATACTCAAACCAAGATGCTAAAAATCAATCTTATTTACAAGAATTAAGCCCTGAGCAGAAAGAATTTTTAAGAACTCAAGGAAATCAAGATGTGGATTTGTTATATCCTTCATGGAGAGAAGATACTATCGGAGGAGTGGGTATTACCTATGTTTTTGTTGATACTCTAGTTCAAGGAGTTGCTTATGATTCTGTTTTAGTATATAATCCCAATTCAGATCAAACCCAATTTCAAGTGCAATTTACACATGTTGGAATAGGAAATGGTGATTATAAGTTATCTTCTTATGCAGGGAACGGAAAAGTTTTTGAATGGGTTCCTCCAGAACAGGGAATAGCACAAGGAGAATATGCGCCCATTATTCCTTTGGTTTCTCCCCAAATGCATCAGGTTTTAAGTGTGTATTCGAATTATAAAATTGATTCTTTAAAAAATATTGGTTTGGAATGGGTAGGAAGTCATAAAGACCCAAATTTGTTCGCACCACTAAATATGCATCAAAATACGGGACAAGCTTTTAATTTAGCTTACGAGGCAAAAAAAATATATAATGTAGAGGATAGTATTAAAGCAAAGTCGGAATGGGTTAGACAGGTGCATTTTCAAATGGTTGAATCAAATTTTGACCCCTTGGAGCCATTTAGAAATAGAGAATTTGGAAGAGATTGGAATACTGCAATTGATAGTAATTTTCATAAGGAATGGATATTAGGGATAGAAAGCAATTTAAAAAACAGGTATTTAAAAAATCTGCAACTGAAAAATTATTCTTTAAGTAAAGATTTTCAGAGTTTTTCAAATAAAACAGATATTAATGGAGCAATAGAAATTAAAAATTGGGAATTGATTTCACATTCAAGTTTTTTATTGCAAAATCCAATGAATGAAATTAAATGGAATACTTTTTTAAAACCTGATGTAACACTCTTATATTTCTTAGATAAAGGAGAAAAAAGAAAAAATTTATTGCTTCAATATAAATCCGAGCATTTAAAAAATAAATCTGAAAATGCATTATATGCTCCTTCTTTTAATTTTCATGAAATAAAAACAGGAACAAATTTGCAATTTAATTCTTGGAAAACTGACTTCTATTATAAATGGCGCAGGGATGAAAATGAAGAACATGGAGAATTAAAAAAATATAGTGAAAGTCATGAGCTGGGGTTAGAGTTTGGAGTTTTAGAGCATAAAAATCATTCTTTACATTTTCAAAGTACTTATCGATGGCTAGAGTATTTTCAAGAATTATCTAATGATTTTGCAGCTAAAGATCAGAACATATTGGGCAGACTAGATTACCAAGGAAATTATTTTCAGAATGGACTGGAACAACAAATTGTATTTGATTTTGGTTCTGGTCAAGAGCAAAAGAAATCTTTTATTTACGTAAAAGTTCCAACAGGACAAGGTCAATATATGTGGGTAGATTATAATGGCGATGGAATAGAACAAGCCAATGAGTTTGAATTAGCTATTTATGAAGATCAAAAGCAGTATATGAGAATTTTAACTCCTACAAATGATTATATCCTAGTGAACTATTCTAAATTGCAATATAGAATGTCCTTGCGCATGGATAAGATTTTTGTGAATAATAAGGCTTCTAAATTTGTTAAAGCTTTATCATTGTTTTCTAATCAATTTCAAATGCAGTTTGACAATCGTATACAAGCCTCTGAAGGATTAAAAACAATAAATCCATTTTATTTTCCAGATAATATTGAAGATTTAGTACATAGAAATTACTTTTTAAACAATCAATTTACCTATAGATCAAAGAATAAAAAGTGGTTTATTGATGTAATATATAGAAATAATGCGAATGCCATTTTATTATATTATGGTTTAGAACAATCGAATAATTTTAGGCAATCTCTGCGTACTCGTTGGAACATAAATTCATCCTGGCGTTTAGCTTTAGAAGTTCAAAATGGTGAAAAGTTTTTCAAGTCGGAAGAGGCTGTTTTGCGTAATTATAAATCCAAGAGTCAATTTATCGAACCAGAAATATCCTATCAAATAGCTTCATTTTTCAGAATGCAAATAAATTATAGGTGGGAAGAAAAACAACAAGAAATATACAATGGAATTTTTCCGGCTAGCTTGCATCAAATTGAATTGGAGTCCAAAATTGCACAATTAAAATGGGGCTTTATTAATTTAAAATTATCAGGAATTTTATTGAATACCTCAGATGAAATTGTTGAAAGTCCACTTAATATGGTTTTGTTAGAAGGTTTACAAAAAGGAAAGAATATGCTCTGGAATATACAATGGGAAAGGAGCATTGGAAAAGGAATGAATTTTAGTATTTATTATGAGGGTAGGGCAATGGAAGGAAGAAAACCAATTCATACTGCAAGGGTGAGTTTGCGTGCCTTATTATAGTTTTATTTACTTGTTTTAGAGATTTTGCTAGCAAAGTTATGATTTGATATTTTAAAAATGGACATAAAAAATAGCCGTCATCAAAATGAACTTTTGAGACGGCTACATTTTTCAATTAAAAGATTGATTAACTTTCTTTTTCTTGCTCTTCATTTTTTGAATTATCCGAGCTGCTTTGATTTCCTTGATTTTTTAATGCATCTTCAACAGGTAAGCTTTCAGCAGCTGGCCTTATATCAGAAACATGTGGATCATCAAAAGGTCTTTTACCTATTAAACGTTCTAAGTCATCTTTAAAGATTACTTCTTTGTCTAATAATTCTTGTGCTACAGCTTCTAAACCTTCCATATGTTTGGTTAATAAATCCATAGCTCTTTCATACTGTTCTTTTATTATTTTACGAACTACATCATCAATCTTTTCAGCTGTTGCTTCGGAATAAGGTTTTGACATATATCCTTCTCTTTGAGCATCATGGAAGTTCACATGTCGGATTTCGTCTGTCATGCCATAAATCGAAACCATAGAATAAACCATTTTTGTAACACGCTCAAGGTCATTTTGTGCACCTGTTGAAATTTGTCCAAAAATCAACTGTTCTGCTGCTCTTCCGCCAAATAAACCTACAATTTGGTCATTCATTTGATCTACTGTGTATAAGTACTGTTCTCTTGGTAAATACTGAGCATAACCTAATGCTGCTACACCTCTCGGAACAATAGAAACTTTTACTAAAGGATGCGCATGTTCAAGGAACCAACCACAAACTGCATGTCCTGCTTCATGATAAGCTATAATTTTCTTTTCTTCTGGAGAAATGATTTTATTTTTCTTTTCTAATCCTCCAATTACTCTATCAATAGCATCATTAAAATCTTGCATAGTAACAAATTCCTTACCTTGTCTTGCTGCGATTAGTGCTGCTTCATTACAAATATTTGCAATATCAGCTCCTGCAAATCCAGGCGTTTGCGATGCTAGTTTATTAACATCTAAATTAGGCTCTGTTTTAATAGGAGCAAGGTGTACTTTAAAGATTTTTTCTCTACCTACAATATCAGGAATATCAATAGAAATTTGTCTATCAAAACGTCCTGGTCTCAATAAAGCAGAGTCTAATACATCTGGTCTATTTGTTGCTGCAAGTAAGATAATACCTGAATCGCCACTAAAACCATCCATTTCAACAAGTAGCTGATTTAATGTATTTTCTCTTTCATCATTACTCATCACAGCATTTTTACCTCTTGCTCTTCCAATTGCATCTATTTCATCAATAAATACGATACAAGGAGCTTTTTCTCTAGCTTGTTTAAATAAATCTCTAACTCTACTTGCGCCCACACCCACAAACATTTCTACAAAATCAGAACCAGATAATGAGAAAAATGGTACTTGAGCCTCACCAGCAACAGCTTTTGCTAATAAAGTTTTACCAGTTCCTGGAGGTCCTACTAATAATGCACCTTTAGGAATCTTACCACCAAGAGAAGTATATTTTTTAGGATTTTTAAGGAA
>Ga0079224_100005809_pt1 | contig 16250 bp, 17 predicted proteins | sample Stecom2015_FD_80414 | JGI IMG/M metagenome (GOLD analysis project Ga0079224, IMG submission 80414) | Agricultural soil microbial communities from Utah to study Nitrogen management - Steer compost 2015 | ecosystem: Environmental > Terrestrial > Soil > Agricultural land | place: USA: Utah...
CAGAAATGTTGAAAGGGATAGTGGACATAGTAACACCTATTGCGGTTTGGAGTCAGAGGTGGTTGGGGCCTTGGTGAAATCACTAGCTGTCTTCTGCGCAGAAGCATCCTTCGCTTGCATGTTGGCAGCTACCTTTTCGGCCTTTGTCCGGACTTTTTCCACAGAAACGAAACCACGAGATTTGTGGCGAGCAAAAGTCTTGTTTGACTCAAGAATCTTGAGTTCCTCAGCAGTGACAGGAGTACATACTCCGCGTGGAGTCACCAGATTCTTACCAATGACATTGGCACCGCCCTTGATCAAGACCGAGTCGCCGCGTACCGGAAGATCACCGCCACCTTTGACCCAGTTGGTGTACCGATTGTCACTGGAAGCGGTTGAATACACATATGCTACATGATTTGGCATTTTGTTTCTCCTGAACGAGCGCCCTGTTGGGGGGCGCTGTTGTTAATTACCGCGTATCAGTGTTACACACCAGTACGACGGACGATAGCCCATGGGCGTTTAACCATGATGCCAGCAGTCGCGTTGGAGTAATCTTCTACATACTCCTTGGCACGCTGCTCTACACCAAGCGTGATAAACTTGGTGGGCACCGCTTGGATAAACACCCGGTTGTCATCAGTGGAACCGTCTTCGATGGTCTCAGCGTACATGTACGCCACATTATCACCGGCATTCGCTTCATCAAGCTCAGGCGCTGATTCAACGCGTACGCGGGGATAGGTGCTGGTCAACCAATCTTGAACAGAGTTACCAAAATCACTAGTTACCGACAGGTAATCTACGGAACCGGTCGATACAGCCAGTGTGATATCCACTTCTTTTGGATCGATCTGAGCGCCTGATTTGGTGCGCAAAGAGCTAATCATCTCGCGAATATCACCAGTGATTTCAAGGAACGTTTTGGTGCTCCATTCGGTGCCACCACCAGCGCCTGTTGACACAGACTCATATGCTGGGAGAGCCGGATCATTCAAGTAGCCGTAGGTACGGTTTTGACCGCCGTTATACCCGTAGAAACCAATAGTGTTGCGATTGATTTCGAGGGCAAGGGCAGCAGAATTCCGTTTACTTTCGGCGCTGTTTACTCGAATTTTAGCAGCGCGCTTCTCTTCGAGAATTGATACCCGCATGCCTTCTTCGAACCGAACGATACTGCGAGTTTCCCAATTCACGTTCCAGCTTGACATAGGAACGTTGCCGTAGTCTGAGTATGGTGTGGCACCGCCCACTAACTCCATTACGCCTTGGACAATCTCTTCGTCTTCCCAGCTACCGACAGTAGTGATGCCCACTAACTTGTCGATTTTTCGGGCTTGAGTGATGACGTGCACAAATCCAGGCAACCATGCTTGTAAAAATTGCACCGGAGTAGTGATAGATGGAGTAGTGATCGGTTGCGTAAACGAGTCTTGAGCAATAGCTCCTGACTTATACGCAGCAATCATTTTTTCCAATCCATCTTGGGTGATAGTAATCCCTGCTTGGTTCAGCTCACGCAAAATCCCGACGCTAGCGATAGCGGCGGCAGTGATCTTGAGAGGCTTGTTGTGGCGGGGGCCTAAGTGAAGATGCTCATTGTTGGTACGCATATGGTCCCCCTTAGTTGGTGAGCGTAACGATTGCCAAACCTGCTTCGTCAACCTGTTTACGATCAACTTTACAGTTAGGCACAAGCCGATTTCCGGCAGTTGGTTCACCATCTGTTACGGCTGTGATGGTGGTCGATGCCACGGTTTGGCTTTCTGACACGGTATATGTGCCAGTTCCGCCAGTACCGGTGCCAAGAGCGGTGATCGTGGTGCCAGCGGCAACGCCATCTCCGCTGATTTCCATTCCAACCGCCAACTCCCCGGAGATAACCTCAGTCACAGTCAATGTGGTGGTAGCAATAGAACCAGTTACCGTAGCTCCGGCTGAAATGGTGGATAATTCACCGGTCTCCACGTCATATTGAACCAGATCGCCAATATTAGCTGGACCACCAAGAGCCACGTTGAGAATATCCATGGTCACCAACTCCGCGCTGACTTCGTTGGGAAGTACCATAGTTGGGGCAAGAGCACCCCCGGCTGCAGTGCCGGAAGTGGCATATACTTTGGGGTTAGCCAAAATACCAGCGAAAACACCAGTGCCACCTGCACGAGCAACGCCCTCTGACAGGACTGTGAAAGCTCGGCCAATGACGTTGTTTGCGGCATCTTCTGAACGCAGGATGAATGGAGCTGCGCGGCGCGGACCGTCATATGCGGATTCGCCCACAATACCATCTGCTAACAAATTACGAACGGTTTGCTGGAACATTATTTGTCCTCCCCGTTAGCCCAAGCGGAAACAAGACCGGTGTTGCTGGCATTGTTGCTGTCTTGGGCATGTGTGCTGTTGAATGAGGAGGGAGCAGGACGGTTGTGTAAGAAACCTTTTACGATTGCAACTTCGTGACCAGAGTCACAGGCAAGCTCAAGTTTCTCCACCCCGTATTTTGCTACTTCCTGTTCTGTCATGAGAGAGTGGTCGAACGCTCCCACATGTTGTGATAAGGCTTTCGCAAGCTCATCACGGCGATGAACCTCAGACATGACGGATTTGATGCCGTTGGTTTTGAGGTCGTTCAACTGAGTGCTGAGGCTTTTGATTTGCGAGTCCATTGCAGCGACCTTTTTCTCGGCGTCGTCCTCGTCTTCTACGATGGATTCCTCCGATTCGTCCGGTTGCTTGACAAGAGCATCAATTGCCTCTTGCATTTTGGCCACCTGAGGGACAATGCTGTTCAGGATTTTGATAGCCTCGGCAAGTGTCATCTCACCGTTGCCATCACCACCTTCACCGCCCCCGGCATTTGGGTTGTCGTTTTCTTCTGCCATTTGTGTTAACTCCTTCGAGTCTATGGTAAACGTGAATGTTACGTCTAGTCCGTCAAGAACGCAGACGCTTGGCCCCATTCGGCCTTCTTCCACAAGGGCCAAATGGTTGCCCCTGATTTTGCGCTGTATATATTGATAAGCCTGTCCGTTATACGTGCCGGGGGCGTATTCATATATACAGCGATAGCCACAAGAAAGGTCTTTCTTGCCGCTAGCAATTAGTTGTTCTAACATAGAGGAGAATATTTTGATGTTCCCTCTAAGATAACCGTCCTTGTAGTATACCGATTCTCCTATTGTGCCGTGTATCCCTTTTTGTTCAGCTGGAACATACCCAGCACCAAGAACAGTGTGATCATCCACCCATGGCAAAAGCTTAAACGATTCGATACACGCTGGATCGCTAAGCTCTTCTTCAGGGCGGAGAACATAGTATATAGCTTCGGGATCGGGAGCGCCGGGGATATCGCGACCCATATATGGGAAAACCCCGACACAGGACAAAGGATTGTCTTTGATTTCCTTCCACCCGTTCATGTCAATCATGGAACCCATATGTTAACCCTTGAGTCTGATAACTGGACGCATGGTGCATCTACATCCGGGGACCTGTCCCGGAAATCCCCGCACCTCTGAACCGTACATCACCCCTATCACGGGGGGATTGTCAAATCTAAATGTCTTCCCGCTCATATCTATGTGGTCTTGGCGAGGATGCGCGCCACCACCAGAATGTATCCATTCGAATTCTTCTATCCCCGCCGCTTGCATTCTGATAGAATTGGCGTCATTAAAAGCTCTTCTGGTTTGATCTAAAGCTAAATTTTTAGCTTTCCTTTGTGAGATGCCCTTTTGAGCCTTGAGAAATGGCACTAGATCCTGCAGACCATTCCCTCCCGGCTGAATCGATCTCATCACGGCACCTTGTACTTTGCCTAAGTATTCAGAGGCAATAGACTTTATCAAACCGACGTTATCGGCTATGATGGCGGAAAAAACCTCCTCCAATTCAGATGGCACTACTCCGGTGTTGATAGATAAGCCGCCCGATAACTCTTTTAGGGACGAGTGCAGAGCACTTTTACTGATTTTCGATGCGCCCTTGACCATACGTTGAGCCATCGCCAGTGACCGTTTTTTGAACAGCGATTCAAATGTATTGGTAAGCTTGTTGGTCAAAAATTTGGCCTGGGTCGATATACTGGCATCGGATGCAAAATATTCTTCAGCAAGCTCGCCTTTAAAAAATCGCTCGATGCTGCGCTCTACCTGAGCCGTCATTTGACTAACCAGTCCTTGTATTTCCTTCTCGTACCTCATTTGAAGCGCAGCATTGTAGTTCAGCGTGGAGCCTTTGATTTGGTCCGGCTTAAACTGATCGGCCCATTGCCCTTTGCTCTTCGTCAACAGGGGCGGTCTCTTCTTCGGTTTCGTCTGTGTCATCTGGGATCTCGATATCTATCTCAGGGATATTGGTATATCCGCTATATTGATCATTAGCGATTCGATTCCTTTCATCAATGCCGTCGATAGCTCCACTTTCAACCAACAATCTTCCTGTAGCGGCTTTCGATTGATTGATTTCGGCTTGTTCTTTGGCACTGGGTATATCGAGCGGCTCCCATTTGATGTTCGTGTTCAAAGGGGACATTTTGAACTTCCGCACCATATGTGATCGCATAACTAGCATATGGTGGCGTTCCAATACAGGTTCCATGAACTTTGATTGGATAGACTCCAGTTCCTCGTGATAGTTGTCCTCATCATATTCGCCTGTGGCGTTAAACCCTTTGGGGGTTGTGCCTAAGAGCTTAGTAGATGGAACTTTAGCTATCGCCGACACCAGTTGATATTGAGTCATGATAGTTTCGTCTAGATCCGTTAACGAAGTGTCTATCTGCTCCATTGTCTCCTTTAGTCCCAACAATTTGACAGCGAAATTGTCTCGATACTGTTGCCAAAGCTCCATACGAGCATCGAACGCTATCTGATTTGCCAGTGCTTCTTTTATGTCCGTATGTATCGCTGTGGTTCGTTTGGACAACAGCAACTGGGGTGACTCATTGGCACAACGCTCCGCAGCGTAGACTCTCTCGTAGATCATCTGTGTTAACGGAATTCCGCCATAAATATATGACGGTTTTAAAACATCTGCTACCTCTCGATTCCTGATGATCACGAAGTGGCTTTTGTGATATCTCTTCCCACTGATACGCCAATATGTCGGTTCGTAGAAATTCTGCGATACTGGATCGGAGGCAGAGCTTGCGTCGAATTCGGGTGTGATCCAATAGGGATCGATTTGACTCATCCCCTTGTAACTGCCCGGAGTCACACCATCAGGATTGAATGGCTTTTCGTAATAATCAGGATCTGCTGAGTTTACAACAAACAACATGTGCCTGATGCCGAAAACCCTACAGAAATGGACGAACTCGACTAGATTTTCCTTGACCTTGTATTGTTTATCCTTAAGCTTAAACTCATCGATGATCCTGGGATCAACTGAATCACCGTTGTTTATGGTGACAGTGTACCCGTTTCGTATGGCATCCTCGGCAGGTGAAGAGCAGGCTTTGTCAATCAACCAATTCTGTGCCAGAATGGCGCAAGCTTGGTAACCTATAAACCCTTGGGATGCATACCACATCAATTGGATATCAGGTATACCAGCCTGCAGCCCGTGCATCGTCATTCTATTGCTTGAGTCTTGGGCTATGGCGACCGCACTATCAGCCGCTTGTTTGTCTATGCTGTAGTCAGCTATGGTCTTTTGAAGAGACTTGCTCAAAACAGTCATCTTATCCATGTCGGATAGCGGCTTTCTCAACACTGGAAGACTGGTACTAAAAAACCCATTGCTGCTAGACGCAGTGGGTTTCTCGTCTTTCTTGTCCTTGCGAGAAAAATAATTTGCGATTTTACGAATCATAGTGTAAAGAATCCCATAGGTTCTTCTTGAGACTTGGCTTTTAGAATCATCAGCCCGTCAGCGTAGTTAGGAGATTTAGCGCCATCAGGTTTCTTGTTGACTATGATTTTGCCAGCCGCTGTTTTGGTATACGTGGGTTGTGACAATTCGGTCACCAAACGCAAATACTGCGGACATTCGCTTGATATAGATATGATGCTCTCCGGATCGTAGTCCATACCCTGTATAGCACGATACGTGTTGAGAAACAATTGCCTCAGATTCCACCAACCTTGGGATTTGGCGTTTAAGAAGAAGTCTTCGTTTGGATACCCTTCTACGATTTCCTCTTCTGGATCCACAACTGACCCAGAACCCCACCATGGCACTGGCTCATGAGTTGGTCTTTGCTCTTTGGCTCTCAATTCGTTTATTATGCGAGAGTCGCCGCGTACGCCAGAACCGATACCGTCAGCGTCATATCTGAACTTTTTGTAGCCCATCATGTCGCATATGTCGTGAGCCTTTTCAGTAGTGGCATATATATCAGATCCTTGTCCACTCCAGCCCTCTATATACTCAATGACGATACCATGCTGGCCAATAAACGCGTTAAGGTCTATTCCCTCATCCGCAACATCAAGAGCACCAAGTTTCTCGCCCGTAGGTTTGATCCCAAGCTTGATATGAGCGTCAATTGATGCCTTGACCCACTCTCCTGGGATGATGATGCCGGTTACTGATGCGGATTCGTTGATGTCGATTTCCTGAGCCACAGTAACCGGGTCTAATTCTTCACATTTCTTCTGATACCAAGCATCATCCTTACGTGGATCATCTCTCCAATGGAAGACAAAAATCTGACGCTCAGGATATCGCTGGCCTTTCTCATAGAACGGATTGTTTGTTCCGTTTACTGATGACATGTCTTGCCGGGAATTGGTTGTAGCGGACAGTGATGCCTCTACCAACTGAGGGCGGTCTAAATGCGCAGCCTCATCAACAAAGTGGAGCGATGTTCTATCGCCACGGCCTATGTTATCTCCCGCTTCGCCAGCGATCACAGATCCTGTGGCCGGAAATTCTATTCTCATGTGAGCAGAATGTTGTTTTCTATTCCACCCACGGCGAAACTCATGTGGCAACAGTTCTATAAACTGGCGTGCCTTGTGGAACAAAGCTTTTGGGCGTTTTGTATCGTCCACATATTCTTCTTTACGCGAACCAAAGCCCACTGACATGTCATTATTGAACAGGCACAATGTGTCGGCCAAACCAACAGCCAACCAGCTTATGCCAACGTCACGTGATTTTTTAGTGATGCCGGGTTCGCCAGCTCTCCACCTTTCTATCGTCCAATGTAACCACTCCTCTTGTCGAGGGAACAATATAAACGGCATCTTGGCCGGTATAGGTGTGCCCACGTTACGTGGGTCGTAAGTCATACCCCAATCTTGTATAAAATCAACGGGGTTGTTGGCGTAGTATGTGAATATTCTGTCCAATGCCTCCGGATCTTCCTCAATTCGCGCTCTGAGTCTTGATAACCTTTCTACTCGCCATTCAAAAACAGCTCTGTAGTCCGGGTTTCTAAAGTCGATTGGGAAAGGTAGAGGCATTATCTCATTATCTTCTCATATTCATTGGCTGCATCGACAGCGTTGGTTGAGGTAATTCGCATGTCGGTTTTGTTGATGTTTTCCGTCACTTCTTTGAACGCCTGAACCTTGACGTGCTTACCAACTAGTCCAAGAGCTTTGATCTTGTCATGTGATTTGAGTTTGACTCTATCAACAAAAAATTTATCATCCTTTGAACCTTTGGCGATTTCGTCTACTGTATATTCGCTGATACAGTACCAATCATCATCAGTGGCCGTTGAGAAATCATACACCGCATTGCCAAAATCATCGATCTTGATAAACTTACGGATATTGAAGGACGCAAGTAACATGGCCTTTTCGAGTACCCACGCAGCGTGGTCTGCTATGTCGTTTGCTCTCTCGCTCAATTTGTTCATAGCCTCTTTCTGGATAAGCTCGCAAGCTTCTTTCATATACCACTTTCGCCATAGCTCCTTCGCTCGGTTGTAAGTGGACTTCTCATTCATGTTCTCGGTGTTGTAGGCATAACGATAGGCTTCTACCTTGTTCCCGTTCGTTATGTAGTGATGTAGGGCGTTCATCTGTTTTTCAGTGAACTTATACCCAATGGTGCTGAAGTCTATCATCGCATACGCTACCGCCACTATATGTGGCCTATAGATTGCCGAAAAATTCGTGGCTAGATATGCTTACGCTATATAGCGATTGTCAACCGTGACGGGTTGTTTGCTTCCCAATAAGCTCAATAGGATCAATGATCTGTTAGTGCCTATTGGCTCTACAAAGACGGCATCGAGTCCATTGAAGCACCCTCCCTTGATTTTAAACGTGTCGCCGTTAGCAAACGTTCTCGGTTTAGGTGCCGGGATGATTCCGTCAGTTCTGCTTTTAATAGATTCGACAATACTAGAGTCCATCGGTACAAGGACGTCGCCAAACGTTATCAGTTTACGCACCCCCATCGAGTGGTTGATAACAGATGCCGATTGGACAGTAGGATCGAATCGCACAAAAATGTAGCCGGGAAACAACAGGGTGGTCTTGATCGTTTTGTTATCCTTGTTGATCACCTCTTGGCGGAGGACAGGGCAATATACTTCGTACATAAGCCGACCCAAATTCTCCTGTGCCCGGTCTTCCTGGTTGGTCTTGCAAGCCGCTACATACCAGTGTTGCATCGCCAAACCCCTTTTCCCAAACATACGCGTATTTTACCACGTGTTGAAATCGACGTCAAGTTATAGATCCCCACTATAGATACCGTTCAATATTATAGTAACGCTTGCGAAATGAATACTTGTTTTGTATGCTCATCTGTGGTACAATAAACATATGGTGAGGGAATAGCCCACACCCAAGAGCGAAGAGCGAATTTTCCGAATCAATCAGGAGATATACCATGTCAAATACCAACGTAACCGTAGGCCAAAAAGTAGTTGCACCAGTAACAGACAAAGATGGCGAAGCTGGCCACGTTATTGGTTTGCTTGTCGCAATCAATAGCCGCATAGCTACTGTTGAACTGTCAGATGGCACCATAGTCAAGGTAGGCAAAACCAAGGTAGAGCCTTTCGAGGAACCTAAGGCCAAAAAATCTACCAAGGCCAAAGGATGCCCCAAGTGTGGTGAATCTGCGGATATGTTCGATTACAACGATGTCAAAGGAACAATTGCAGCTAAAGAAGCGCCATATCCTAGTATGACCAAGCGTTGTTGGTGTCAAGCTTGTGGTCATGAGTGGGGTGGCGCTGTGTTGACTAACTCACCTAACATCGACCAGAGCCGTTACAATTATTTTCCTTGCAAGGCAGCGTCTGGCCGCAACTCATGTGACAACGGTGATTTGGTAGCCAGTATGCTTCGTGGCAAGACTCTGGAAGAAGTCTACCAAATTGCTTCCTCCACATTGGAAACACCAATTGCCACTCTAAAGGCTGGTTATAGCCACCTGAATCCCGGTCAACAACGGATGTGCCTAGGTAATCGGATGCGCAAATTGGTTAAGGCCGACTGATGCCAAGTTATATAGAGTACATCACCTATTTCAAACATCCATCCGGCATAGAATATCATAATTGCTGGGGGGTGTTTGAAGATGGCAATCTGGTATTGATAGATAATAATCTGGATAACTTGACAAGAATAACCGGACTGTGCGTATCCCCGGAGGAAATGACTTTAGCGCAATCTGAGCAAATATGAGCGGGTCAGAGGCCGCGTCGGACGGGGCTTCTGACCATATTGCACATATTTCCCATGGTCGCTCATATCTCTTTCCGGGAGGTTTTTTTCTGATATCCTACCTCCTAACTACCCCCAATTTTTTTCCCTAACACTTTATATTTTATATATAGGGAATATAGGGAATTTCTCAGAAACGCCGTTCTACGGGGCCTCCGGCTACTCATATATTGCGTTTGGAAATACTACCTAGGTATATAGGGATTGACGTCTCGCATCGCTTCATGTTATCATACATGCTCCGACCACAACAACATCAGGTACACATATGCCTAGCAACTCGCTGAGGCGCAATGCGCCTTCGTCTCTGAACATCAAATCTCTACACAAGCTCATCGATGGTATTGACGACTACAATATAAAAATACACCAAGCCGCTCGCTGGTACGCAGAAAACGGCATCATGATCATACCCTTTCGCCCCGGAGACTCCACAGGAAAATATTCGGGATACCCAAAGGGACTCTCTCAAAGACACGCAAGTAAATCTCTAGCTAAGATAGACGAATGGTGGCACCCCACAACAGGTGCTTATCCGGGCGCATCTATCGCTATGGCGCATGGCGGTCAGGCTGGATACTGTGCCATAGATCTAGATGCCAAGGAAATAAACGGCATCCAAGTCTTGGCAGACCTTCAAATGGCGTACGGCGAATACGACGATGGGGAGGGAGCAGATCTTCAAACATTGATGGCATATACGCCATCCGGCGGTCGCCACCTGATTTTCAAGTACCACCCGGAAATAGTTAGCAATTCTGAGGTATCGTATCCCGGAGTAGACACTCGTGGCGGGCTAAAGAAAAATCCGGTAGAGAACGGGGGCATCACGTTTGTAGAACCATCCAAAAAACCGGGCAAAGATGGCAAGTTCTATCGCTGGGACGACTCTATCACCGACATCATCGACATGCCACAATGGCTGGTAGACGTACTGAACGGTAGACAACCCAAGGGCAGGGGAGGCGTCAAGCTACAAGAGGCATATGTACAATCAGCCCCCGGTGACCATGGCGATGGACGTGATCGAAACATATACATGGATCTCATGAGATTCGTCGGGATAGGCTATGACGAAGACCAATTGTGGGCACTGGCCCCCGATATCTTGGCGAGGATGGACCCGCCAGACGAGGAAATGGTACGCAGAAAGATAGAATCGGCCATTGGATCAGAAGCTTTTAAGAAGGCCAGAGAAGAATCGAAAACAAGAGAGGTTGTCAGCACTCTAGATTTAGACAAATCAGACAAGGGTGCCATCCTACGCACCGCTAAAAATTTGGAAAAGATATTATCATCGCCCTTGTTCGAGTTCGAGTACGGCGCTATCGAATATGACGATTTCTACCAACGGTATACCTTGAACAAAAAGCCTCTGGCGATGGTGGCTGATTACTCTGTGGGAATCCAGATTTGGATATCCCGGAAATTTGGAGTAGAGTTTCCGGCTGGTGTCATCAGATCTACAATCGAGTACATAGCGTTTAAAGATCGCCCTCACTCCAACGTAGCGCGTGATTATATGATGTCGTGTGCCGCGAAACACGATCATAGAGAAGGAAGAGATACCAATTTCTGGGGATCCAATAGATTGGGACCGGGACCAGCCTTTTATCGCCTATGCACAGAAGTTCTAAAATTTGAGGACAAGCTCCATGCAGACTATGATGAACCGACTAGAAAAGCATATGAGGGATTCCTGTGGTTCTGGTTACAAGGGGCGGCGGCTCGTGCTTGTGTTCCCGGCTGCAAAATGGAAATCGTCCTCAATATTTTTGGCGAACAAGGTATCGGAAAATCGACCTTTTTCCGCGACCTATGTCCAGACCCATCATGGTTCACCGACTCTATACAAGATAGCATCGTTGCCAGTGGCCGCGATAATCGAGACGAACTATCTAAGCTCCATGCGAAACTCATCGTTGAGATGCCTGAACTTAGCCCTATCAAGAGAGGAGGCAAGGCGGCAGACGATAAAATCAAGCAATTCATTTCGACTCAGGTCGATCACTATCGGAGACCGTACGGGCAAGACACGGTAGAAAATCCGCGTACATGCGTGCTGGGGGGAACATCGAACAACAATGATATTTATCGGGATATCACAGGAACCAGACGGTTTTGTTCGATAAACCATGGTTCGGTGGCAATCGGAGTAGGTGATCAAGATAAGGGAGTTATGGACGAAATCAGGGATCAACTGTGGGGGGAGCTGGTAACAAGTTTCAATAAGGGGGAGTTGGATCTGCCGCCCAACGCACTGCTGGTAGCCATCCCGAAAGAGTTACGTGATGCCCAGTTTGATATCAACGATAGTCATCGTTATGAGGAGATAGGTCTGACCGAGATATTGGAGTGGATGGAGGACAAAACTCGCGTCACTTGGGCTGAGATAATCGAGCACGCAAAAACTATCCCCGGCCTACGGGATGCTAAAGAATCCGCTATCATGGTCATGGTCAGACAGACATTGCGAAACGAAGACAGATTCCAATTCAAAAAGCGTATCACAAGATCCACCAGAAACGGAAGAGATACGGAGAAGGTCAACTGTTGGATAAACATGAGCCTCGATATCGAAGCGAATCATAGGCCGGGCATGCCCGTACCGCCTCACTGGGACACCATTTCAAGAAATATGGAGAAAGAGGAATATTGACGGTAGACCATGACCATGGTATAATGGTCGTCCCTGATATGTTCGGGTTCGGAGAGATCGTCAATATTGTGGCCCCCATATGGGGCCATTTTTTTATACACATCGTGAAACATCATGAAACATACTCATTTCAGGGCGAATTGCCAATCTCCTGTGAGAAGCAGGCCGGACGGCACTCCTCTTTTTCTTCCTTGGCTTCTCTTCCTTCTATACCTATATCAGTACGTGGTCTACGGACGGCTCAGAGAAGAACACGGGAGACGAACCACGCAAAACGCTACGGGTTGTAACTCCTGATACTATATCACGAGGAAAACAAATTATTGCGGGTACCATATCACTTATGGTAAAATAGCGGGGCGTTATATGAAACATTCTTGTTCCAACCAATCATCGTGGAGATGCAAAATGACTCAGACAGCCCCGGCCCCCGTATCCAAGCCGAAACAACTCAAAAAACAAGATTTCTTGAACGTTATCGACGACAAGCCGATGACCCGCGAAGATATCGTCAACGCACTGGCCGATTATTCCTTTATTAGCACATACCTGGACTATCTGACCGATCATTTCGTAGCACAGGGTAAGATCATCCGTAACGAAGATGGCACCGTTCAGCGCAAGGGCAAAAAGCCGTCTCCGGTCCATGAAGTCTACCGCGTCGTTGTTCAAGACGAATTGGACGAAAACGAAGAGCCAACCGGCAAGCAAGTATATGCTCTGGAAAGCAAGGTCCTGTCTTCCGGTGAGAAGATGGACAAAGAAAACGGTTGGGCTGCTACTCCCAAACGCGCTGTTAAGAACATGACTTCTGCCATTTTCGCCGATTATCAAGCCAACACCAAGGCAGTGCGTTCGCTGCTGGAAGATGGCGACGATTCGGAAGAATAAGCGACCAGTAGCAAAAAGTTGATGTGAATCAAGATGCCCGGACGTACCGGGCATCTTACCAAGAGCGAAGAGAGAATCACCATGAACGCAGAACACCTATTGTTGTTAGGCTTTATCTCGGCATTATTATTGGCACTATCTATCCCTCTAGGAATGGTTTGGCTATATCTTCGTTTCGAGGTAGAGGTCAAATACCACAAGGACAAACAAGAGCTACGTATATCCTACGGCAGGGCGAAAGTAGGAAGTGTTCTTAAGCCATTATCATCAATCAAACGAGATGAGGTGGAGCCGATATGAGCCGCACCGGAACCGACTACCGGAAAGAGGCAATGGAGAAAATGGTCGAAAAATCACAAGTGATTATTGCCTCCCTACCTGAGCACATAGCATCAAAGATACGCATATGTGAAAAATCGGGATGTTGGATATTTGAGGGCAAAGATCCTAGTTCCAATGGCTATCAACGTGTGAGACTGTATGGAATAAGGTTTCAGGCCCATCGATTAATCTACGAGATGATAACCAAAGAGGACATCAGGGGAAAGGAGTTAGACCACGTTTGCGAGAATCGCCCCTGTTGCAATCCGTGGCACATGGACCCCGTAACACCCAAGATCAACAGCAATAGAAAATATAGAAGAAGAAAGAAAGCTCCTACCATCGAACAACTATCAAACCTAATCGAGAGTGACAAAAATGAAAACTGAATTGTTTATTATAGTTTTGCCATACTTGTGGGATGACGCTCGTATAAATGAGCGGTATTCCAAATTGGAATCAATGGGCATATGCATTCCTGAATCAGAACGCACAGGGTACGGGGTAGGAACATTCGTAGCAAGTAAGCATGTGATAGCTGATTTAGTTATCAACAAAATCGAGTTTGAAATAAAATCGAAAGCTGTGACTAGCATTAACGAGGGAATCGATGGTAGATCATCCGCCATCGACAGGGTAGGAGCGATTATCAGTAAATTAGAAGACTTAGCCGCCGGGATAGAAGGTCAGTTCAACCAAAAATGTGAAGTATATATGCCCGGCAACGGAATGTTGATGTTCAACGAAACCTTGTTGTTAGAAGACCAATGCACTGACGCGTTACAAGAAGCTCTAAACAAAGGATGGCGTATCATCGCAGCGTGCCCTCAACCTGACCAACGCCGCCCGGATTACATTTTGGGGCGATACAATCCCAAGGTTATGGAAGAAATAATCGAAAACACGCACCATCAATACAATGGTGCCAAAAGGAGTGTAGAATAATGGCTTGTACATGTGCCGAATGCATGGCCATCCGCGAAAGCATGGCCAATCACCTAGATGACGAACAACTAAGGTTCGATTGCTTCCGGGCACTGGGTTTCGGGAAAGAATATGCATTTCAATTGATCTGGGGAGGCATGTGATGGTATCGCATCCAGCTAAGAAAAGTTTGACATGTCCGGTTTTCAATACTGGTAGTCGTGAGCACAAAATCTACCACGTCGTTGTATATCGTGGGATGCTTCCGACAGTGCATGGTGATGTTCAAGCTTCATCACCATGCAAGGCGGCAGAACTGTTCATAGAAGATAGGAAGTTAATGATTCCAGACGAACCGTTTAAAATAACGGTCAAGTCACACGTAGGTCTGAAATTTATGTTCACCGTTATGGGCGAGTAATTATGAAAATAGAGTTTGATAGAAAAACCAACAAGTTCCTGATATCCTGTAGCGTCGGGGAAAATTCCATAGTCATGGGCCTACCTGATAGGCGATTCAGGAAAGCCACTCGCACTTGGGCAGCCCCTGCTCTTCGTAGAAATATAGAATATATGGCCAAGAACATGAGCAATCCACAGATGTACTCAAAAGAGGCATTGGAGGTGTTCAATCTCAAGCGCCGGGAATTGAAAGCTGTGCCCAAGGGAGAGAACGAATTTCCAGCATGGTATCAATTCAAAAATGATCCCAAAGAGCACCAGTTGCGCGAAATGAAAAGAGCATATCCGCTTAAGGCGTTCGCTTTCTTCTTTGAACAAGGATTAGGGAAGACATATACCAGCATCAATTTGGCCGGTGCTTGGCGTATGACAAATCAAATAGAAGCGGTGGTTGTGATATGCCCCTCTTCAATCAAACTGGTATGGGAAGAGGAAATTAAAGAACATTGCCCCATACCCGCTCAAATCCACCTATTGGAAGCTGGAAAGTATAAAAAATCAGACAAGTTTATTGAAACCAAAACAGACTTCCAATGGTTCATTATAGGCATAGAGGCGCTATCCCAGGGCGGCGGAGGCGACTATATGAGACGGTTCCTGATGAGCCGCCGCTGCATGGTGATAGTAGATGAAAGCTCTACCATCAAAACACCAGACACCACCAGAACAGATAAAACCATCAAATATGGGTGGTTGGGCGTGAAACGCATCGTGCTATCAGGCACGTCTATCACACAAGGTCTAGAGGATCTATATACTCAATATAAATTTTTAGATCCGGAAATCATAGGCTTGGATTCTTACTACACCTTTAGAGCAAGATATTGCGTAACTATACCTGTAGTTGTAGGATATGATGCTAATGGCAATGAGAGGACCACTCAAAAAATAATAGGATACAAGAACGAAGAAGAATTCTTCTCGTCGATCGCCCCCTATACGGCGAGGGTAGAAAAAAAGGACGTGTGGGAAGATATGCCGGAGAAGATATACACCACTCGATATGTTCAGATGAACCCTGAGCAGAGAAGATTGTATCACGAGATGGACAAAGAACATTCTATCGAAATGGAGAACGCAAGGCCAGACGAAGATACCGTTATCGATTGGTACGAATACGAGGCGAAAGGTATTTTAGAAAAAACCATGAGGCTCCTACAGATAACGGGAGGTCACTACCCGTATGATGACGGGGAGAAAGTCAAACCTGTTCCTATTCCCGGAAAGAATCCCAAAATAGCCGAATTGATGCAAATCTTAAACGAGGTACAAGGAAAGATCATCGTATGGTGTTGTTTTAGACCGGAAATCGAACTGATCGCTGAGGCGCTAGAATCGAAGCTCATTCGATATGTGGAGTTCCACGG
>Ga0079224_100005810_pt1 | contig 16248 bp, 17 predicted proteins | sample Stecom2015_FD_80414 | JGI IMG/M metagenome (GOLD analysis project Ga0079224, IMG submission 80414) | Agricultural soil microbial communities from Utah to study Nitrogen management - Steer compost 2015 | ecosystem: Environmental > Terrestrial > Soil > Agricultural land | place: USA: Utah...
CCGGACCGGTCGGTCTTCCCCGGCGGTCGTTGCAGCAATGGCAGTTGTCGACACGCTCAGATCTCCTTGACGTGCTCAAAGGGTTCCTGGCAGGAGCGGCACCGGCGCAGCGCTTTGCAGGAAGTGGAACCGAAGCGGGACACCTCTTCGGTGTCCGGCGAACCGCACTGCGGGCAGGGGACCTGCCGTCGCGGCGGGAGCAGGGTCAGCGGGACCGGGCCAGTCGGTCGGTGCGGCGCCTTGCCCGGTGGGGCGATACCGTACTCCGCGAGCTTCCGCTTGCCTTCCGCGGAGATCCAGTCGGTGGTCCACGGAGGATCCAACACCGTGCGGACCTCCACCTCGGCGAAACCGGCTTGCTGCAGTTTGCGGATCAGATCGGCCCGCATTTCGGCCATGGCCGGACACCCGGAATAGGTGGGGGTGATGGACACCACGACCTTGTCGTCGGTGAGCTCGACGTCGCGCAGCACTCCGAGGTCAGCCAGGGTCAGCACGGGCAGCTCGGGGTCGGTGACCGACTCGGCCGCCTTCCGGGCGAGCTGCAGATCCGCTGTTCGGTTCACCATTTCGCTCCCGGGTAGGCTCGAGCGACGCTTTGCATCTCGGCCAGCAGGTAGCCGAGGTGTTCGGTGTGCACCCCGTCCCGACCTGCTTTTCCAGCCACTCCGGGCAGGGCGGGAAGATCCGGTCGCTGCAGCGTGGCAGTGGCCAGCACTTGCTCGAGCACCTGGTCGAACTCTTCGCGCACCGAATCGGGCAGGACCGCCACTCCGCTGGTGGCGAGCTGCTGCTCCACTTCGTGCGAGGTGAACAGCTCTTCCACCAGGGGCCAGAGCTCTTCCAGTCCTCGCTGCACCCGCTGGTGGGAGAGCTCGGTGCCGTCTCCCAACCGGATCACCCAGCTGGCGGCGTACTCCCGGTGGTAGGTGAGTTCCTTGACCGCTTTGGCCGCGATCGCCGCCAACATCGGATCCCGGGACTCGCGCAGTCGCGCGAACACCGCCAGGCGCCAGGAAGCGAAGAGCAAGATCCTCGCCACGGTGTGGCCGAAGTCCCCGTTGGGCATCTCGGCCAGCCGCACGTTGCGGAACTGGTGTTCGTTGCGGAAGTACGCCAGCTCGTCCTCGCCACGACCGGTGCCGTCGGCCCGGCCCGCCCGGGTCAGCAGCATCCTGGCCTGGCCGAGCAGGTCCAAAGCGATGTTGGCCAACGCCATCTCGTCTTCGAGCTCTGGAGCCCAACTGACCCACTCGGTCAGCCGCTGCGAGGTGACCAGGGCGTCGTCGGCCAGCATCAGGCAGTACTGCGCCAGCAGCTGCCCGTCCACCCCTTCCGGCAAGCGGGTGTCCACTCCGGCCAGCGGGTCGGCGAAGCCGGTGCCGAAGGCCCAGCGGCCGTCTCCCGAGGAATCCTCGGTCAGTGCCTGGTAGGCGTTGTCGAACGACATCGGGGCCTCACATGTGCGGAACGTTGTCGGGGATCTCGTAGAAGGTGGGGTGGCGGTAGACCTTGTCACCGCTCGGGGTGAAGCAGGGGTCCTTCTCGTCCGGGCTGGACGCGGTGATCGCGTCAGCGCGCACCACCCAGATGCTCACGCCCTCGTTGCGGCGGGTGTAGAGGTTGCGCGCGTTGTGCAGCGCCATCTGGTCGTCGGCCGCGTGCAGCGACCCCACGTGCACGTGGTTGAGCCCTCGCTTGCTGCGCACGAACACCTCGTACAACGGCCAGTCGGCCTGCGGTGGTTTCTGCTCGCTCATGCCGCCACCTCCTGCCCGGAGTGCTTGCGGGCGTACGCCGCGGCCGCCTCGCGCACCCAGCTGCCCTGTTCGTGCGCGGCCGTGCGATGGGCCAGCCGCTCTTGGTTGCACGGTCCGTTGCCGCTGATGACCTGTTTGAATTCCGCCCAGTCGGGCTCGCCGAAGTCGTAGTGCCCCCGTTCGGGGTTCCACTTCAGTTCCGGGTCGGGCAGGGTCACGCCCAACGCTTCCGCCTGGGGCACGGTCATGTCCACGAACTTCTGCCGCAGCTCGTCGTTGGTGTGGCGCTTGATCCGCCAGGCCATGGACTGCTGGGTGTGGGGCGATTCGGCGTCCGGCGGTCCGAACATCATCAGCGATGGCCACCACCAGCGGTTGGTGGCGTCCTGCACCATCTGCCGCTGTTCCTCGGTGCCCTGCATCATCGTCATCAGCAGTTCGTAACCCTGCCGCTGGTGGAAGGACTCCTCCTTGCAGATCCGCACCATGGCCCGCGCGTAGGGGCCGTAGGAACTGCGGCACAGCGGTACCTGGTTGCAGATGGCGGCACCGTCCACCAACCACCCGATGACACCGACGTCAGCGAAGGTCAGGGTCGGGTAGTTGAAGATGGACGAGTACTTCTGCTTGCGCTGCAGCAGCCGCTCGGTCAGCTCGGCCCGGTTGACTCCCAGGGTTTCGGCGGCCGAGTACAGGTAGAGCCCGTGACCGGCTTCGTCCTGCACCTTGGCCAGCAGGATCGCCTTGCGGCGAAGGCTGGGGGCCCGGGTCAGCCAGTTGCCTTCCGGCTGCATGCCGATGAGCTCGGAGTGGGCGTGCTGGGCGATCTGCCGCACCAGGGTCTTGCGGTAGCCCTCGGGCATCCAGTCACGGGGCTCGATCCGCTGGTCCTTGGCGATCTTCTCCTCGAAGTGCCGTTCCAGTTCGGCTTCGTCCAGCCGGTCGGCTTCCGTCGTCGTCATCGTCACTTCTGCTCCTCCGGCCGTTTGGCCACCAGGGTCAACACGTCGTACTTGGCCACTGAGTCGCCGTTCTGATTGGTCACGTCCACGTCCCAGCGGACTTCACCGTGCTCGGCGTTGATCCGCGGCGTGATCTGCTTGGCCGTCATGGTCACGGTGATCTCGTCCCCCGGGTAGGTGGGAGTCAGGAAGCGGAGGTTCTCCAGCCCGTAGTTGGCCAGCACCGGCCCCGGGTCGGGATGCACGAACAACCCGGCGGCGAAGGAGACGACCAGGTAGCCGTGCGCGACCTTGCCCTCGAAGAACGGGTTGGCGCGGGCGGCTTCCTCGTCGGTGTGGGCGTAGAAGGTGTCTCCGGTGAACTCCGCGAAGTGCTGGACGTCCTCGAGCGTCACCTTGCGGGGGCCGGCCACGACCGAGTCCCCGATGCGCAGGTCTTCCAGGTACTTGGTGAACGGGTGCTGGTCAGCGGTGTTGCGCTGGGAGCCCGTCACCCACTGGCCGGTGACCGCGGTGAGGGTGTCCGGATCCGCCTGGACCGCGGTGCGCTGCATGTGGTGGAGCACGCCCCGGATGCCGCCCATCTCCTCACCGCCGCCGGCCCGTCCCGGTCCTCCGTGGACCAGCATCGGCAGCGGGGAGCCGTGGCCGGTGGATTCCTTGGCGTTGCGCGAGTTCAGCACGAGCATGCGGCCGTGCCGGGAGGCCGCTCCCAGCACCACCTTGCGGGCGAATTCCGCGTCGGCGGTGACCACCGAACCGGCCAGGCTGCCCTTGCCTCGGCGCGCCAGCTCCACGGCGTGGTCGGCGTCGCGGTACGGCATGATCGTGCTGACCGGCCCGAACGCTTCCACCTCGTGCGGCTGCGGCAGCTCCGGGTCGGCGCAGCGCACCAGCAGCGGCGGCAGGAACGCTCCGCGCTCGGCGTCCGCGTCCACCACCTCGACCCGTTCGGGGTCGCCGTGCACCAGCGTTCCGGCTTCCAGCAGCGCCTTGAGGGAACGGCGGACTTCTTCGCGCTGTTCGAGGCTGGCCAGCGCGCCCATCGTGACCTGTTCGGAGGCAGGATTGCCGACCACCACCCGGGCGAGTCGTTCCCGTGCCGCCTCGACCACGTCGTCCAGCAGGTGCTCCGGCACCAGGGCGCGTCGGATGGCGGTGCACTTCTGCCCCGCCTTGACGGTCATCTCGGTGACCAGCTGCTTGACGAAGAGCTTGAACTCGTCGGTTCCCGGGACCGCGTCAGGACCGAGGACGGAGCAGTTGAGGGAGTCCGCTTCGACGTTGAACCGCACCGAGTTCGCCGCGACCACCGGGTGCGCGCGCAGTCGCTGACCGGTGGCCGCCGAGCCGGTGAAGGACACCAGGTCCTGGTCGGTGAGGTGGTCGAACAAGTCGCCGACGCTGCCGCAGACCAGCTGCAGCGACCCCTCCGGCAGCAAGTCGGACTCCACCATCAGCTCGACCAGGCGGTGCGTGAGGTACGCGGTCTGCGTGGCCGGCTTGATCAGCGTTGGCACCCCGGCCAGGAAGGCCGGGGCGAACTTCTCCAGCGGACCCCACACCGGGAAGTTGAACGCGTTGATCTGCACGGCCACCCCGCGCAGCGGGGTGCAGACGTGCTGGCCGACGAAGGTGCCGCCCTTGCCGAGCGCTTCCACCGATCCGTCGACGTAGACGGTGTCGTTGGGCAGTTCCCGACGCCCCTTGCTGGAGTAGCTGAACAGCACTCCGATGCCGCCGTCGATGTCGAACTTCGAGTCGGCCAGGGTGGCTCCGGTGCGGGCGGAGAGCGCGTACAGCTCCTCGCGGTGCTCCCGCAGGTGGGAAGCGAGCGCTTTGAGCAGCGCGGCGCGCTGGTGGAAGGTGAGTTCGGCGAGGGCGGGTCCGCCCTTGCTGCGCCCGTGCTCGAGCACCGACGCCATGTCGATCCCCGCCGAGGAGACCCGGGCCACCTCGTCCCCGGTCACCGCGTCGTGGAGCGGGACTCCTTCGTCCGAGGGCACGTGCCAGTCACCGTTGACGTAGCTCCGCAGGGCAACCATGCGCCCCGACCTCCTCACGGGTTGAATTACTGACCGTTTGTTCAGTAACGCTAGCACCGAAGGGCGGTTCGGGCACTACCCCTGGTTCCGGATTTTCCCTTTATCGAACCAGAATTGATCTCATCCCAACCTTGACAACCACCCCGGCCGCTGCATTAATTACCGACTAATCGTTCAGTCCAAGGCGGTGACATTGGTGCACGCACAAGCAACGCCGAACGCGGCACACGCGATGTTCGACGACGACCGCGCTTCCCGAGCACTCGGCATCGAACTGGTGGAAGCGGCCAACGGCTTCGCCCGGGCTCGGATGCGCATCACCGAGACCATGGTCAACGGGCACGGCATCGCCCACGGCGGCTACATCTTCCTGTTCGCCGACACGACGTTCGCCTGCGCCTGCAACAGTCACGGGCCCACCACCGTCGCAGCAAGCGCGGAGATCACCTTCATCCGTCCCGTCCGCCAGGGGGACCTGCTGGAAGCCACCGCCACCGAGCGAGTTCGCTACGGCCGCAGCGGCATGTACGACGTCACCGTTCGCCGCGGAAGCGAAACAGTCGCGGAATTCCGTGGCCACAGCCGAACCATTTCCGACCAAGGAGCCAAGCAATGACAGCGACAACGAAGTCCCTGGCCTCCCAGAGGGTCGGCGTTGCTCCTGCACCGGCTGAGCTGGATCAGGCAGAACGGTATTCCCGCGACGAACTGGCCGCTGTCCAACTCGAACGGTTGCGGAAAACCCTGCAGCACGCCTACGACAACGTCCCGGCGTACCGCAAGAAGTTCGACGAAGCCGGGGTGCACCCCCAGGACTGCCGCAGCCTCGAGGACCTCAGCAGGTTCCCGTTCACCACCAAGCAGGACCTGCGGGAGAACTACCCGTTCGGCATGTTCGCCGTTCCGCAGGAGAAGGTCCGCCGGTTGCACGCCTCCAGCGGCACCACCGGCAAACCCACCGTGGTGGGTTACACCGACGGTGATCTGCAGACCTGGGCCGAAGTGGTGGCCCGCTCGATCCGCGCGGCCGGTGGCCGCCCCGGGCACAAGGTGCACGTCTCCTACGGGTACGGGCTGTTCACCGGTGGCCTCGGGGCCCACTACGGAGCCGAGAAGCTGGGTTGCACCGTCGTTCCCGCCTCCGGCGGCATGACCGCGCGTCAGGTGCAGATCATCCAGGACTTCCAGCCCGAGATCATCATGGTCACCCCGACCTACATGCTGACGCTGCTCGACGAGTTCGAGCGCCAGGGCATCGATCCCCGCAGCACTTCGCTGAAGGTCGGCATCTTCGGCGCCGAACCCTGGACCGATCAGATGCGCGCCGAGATCGAGGAGCGCCTCGACATCCACGCCGTGGACATCTACGGGCTGTCCGAAGTGATGGGCCCCGGGGTGGCCAGCGAGTGCGTGGAGACCAAGGACGGCCTGCACATCTGGGAGGACCACTTCTACCCCGAGATCATCGATCCGATCACCGGGGAGCCGTTGCCGGACGGCAGCGAGGGGGAACTCGTGTTCACCTCGTTGACCAAAGAGGCCATGCCGGTCATCCGCTACCGCACCCGGGACCTCACCCGGTTGCTGCCCGGCACCGCCCGCCCGATGCGCCGGATGAGCAAGATCACCGGGCGCAGCGACGACATGATCGTGCTGCGCGGGGTGAACGTCTACCCGACGCAGATCGAGGAGATCGTGCTGCAGACCCCCGGCATGGCACCGCACTTCCAGTTGGTGCTCACCCGGGAGGGCCGCATGGACAACATGACCGTGCGGGTGGAGGCACGCCCGGACTGCCCTACGGAACGCCGTACCACTGCGGTGACCGAACTGCAGCAGAACATCAAGAACAGCGTGGGCGTGTCCACCAAGGTCGAGATCGTCGATCCGGACACCCTGGAGCGTTCGGTCGGCAAACTTCGGCGCGTCGTGGACCGGCGCAACCGCTGACCGGCCCACTGCGATACTTGCTGGTATGCAGGGCAACGGAGAGCGCGCAACGCGCCGGGGCCGGCCCGGATATGACCTCGGGCGATTGCTCGAGGTCACCGTCCGGGTTTTCAACGAGCGCGGTTACGAAGGCACCAGCATGGAGGACCTCTCCCACCGCCTCGGGATCACCAAGTCGGCGATCTACCACCACGTCTCGGGCAAGGACGAACTGCTCCGGCTCAGCGTCAACCGGGCGCTGGACGCGTTGTTCGCGGTGCTGGAAGAGGAGGAGTCCGCCACCGGTCCGGCCATCCACCGCCTGGAGCACGTGGTTCGCCGCAGCGTCGAAGTGCTGATCGCCGAGCTCCCGTTCGTGACCCTGCTGCTGCGGGTGCGTGGCAACACCCGGGTCGAGCGGCAGGCGCTCGCGCGTCGCCGCGAGTTCGACCGGTTCGTCACCGACTTGGTCAAGCAGGCGGTTGCCGAGGGCAGCGTGCGGCCGGATGTGGATCCGGCGCTGACCGCGCGGTTGCTGTTCGGCATGGTGAACTCCATCAGTGAGTGGTATCGCCCGAACCGCGGAATGCGGAGCGCCGAGATAGCCGATGCGGTGACCAAGGTGGCGTTCAGCGGGCTGCGCACTCCCACCGAGGTGCTCTCCTCGGACCCCCACAGCAATCACCAGCAGTGACCGGCTTCACCAGCGGCTGTGTCCACGTCCTGCGGGGCACTGCTGGTGTGCTGTGATTCTTCACATGCTCTCCGGTACCCGACCGAATGCCGCTGCTCGCCGAGAACTCGACGCCGCGGGAATCACGGACCCGCAATTGCGGACGGCTTACTACCGGTGCCGGCGACTCAACGCGCAGCACGGGCGGACCTACTTCCTGGCCACCCGTTTGCTGACCACTGCGCAACGCCCGCCCATCCACGCTCTGTACGGTTTTGCCCGCTGGGTGGACGACCTGGTCGACGACTTGTCAGCCCCAGCTCGGCGCGCCGAGCTCCACCAGATGCTCGACCAGGTGGAGCAGGAGCTCAAGACCGGGTTGGAGGGCCTCAGGACCGAGCACCCCGTGCTGGCGGCGGTGTCGCACACCGCTGCCCGGCACGCGATAGAACCGGCGCTGTTCAGCGACTTCATGACGTCCATGCGAATGGATCTGACGGTCCACGAGTACCCCACCCGGGAAGCCCTGAACACCTACGTCCACGGGTCCGCCGCGGTGATCGGGCTGCAGGTCCTCCCCGTGCTGGGCACGGTGTGCCCCCAATCCGAAGCGGCCCCCTACGCCACCGCACTGGGCAGGGCGTTCCAGTTGACCAACTTCTTGCGGGACGTCGGCGAAGACCTGGATCGGGGCAGGGTGTACCTGCCCGCCGATGAACTGGCCGCTTTCGGGGTCGACCGGGAGCGACTGGTGTGGTGCCGGCAGCGGGGAATCGCCGACCGGAAGGTGCAGCGAGCTCTGGCCGACCAAGTGGCCCGCACCCCCGCCACGTACCGGTTCGCCGAGCACGGGATCGCCCTGCTGAAGCCCTGCTCCCGACCGTGCATCGCCACCGCGTTCACCCTGTACCAGGACATCCTCGACCGGATCGTCGAGGCGGACTACAACGTTTTCGGCGGACGCGCCGTGGTCCCGAACAGCAGGCGGGCCGGTGTTGCTCTTGCCGCGATGAGCGCGGTGCTGGCCAACCGGACCGCCAACACCGGATGGTGGTTCACCTCCTGGCGATGACCTGCGATGTCGCTCACCTTTGCGTGTGACCAGCGAAGCCACTGGGTAAGCGCTGGATGGAGGTTGGGCGGCAAGCCGTCCGGTCAACCTGATCGCTTGATACGGCAGATTCGGGGGCAATTCATGGGCAGCAGCACAACATCTCGTTGGCACGAGGTGAGCGCTACCGCGGAAGCCATCGCCCAGGCTGGTGGCCAGTTGGAAACCAGCGCCCGGCACATCAAATCGACCGAGGAGCTGGCTACTACTCAGGAAGCTCTGTTCGCCATAACCCGGGCTGGCGCCCGGCTGGCTCGGCAGTTGGACCTGCTGGCCAACGAGTACGAATCACCTTCGCTCTCCGAGCCGTCAGCTGTGCACGTGGCCTTGGACCAAGCCGCAGCGGCCGCCGAGGACCTGGGGAACTGCACGAAGGTCGCCGCCCAGGCCATCGAAGATCGGGAATGACCCGGACGGCGCTTTCCGATCAGGGGGCCTGCACCAATCCGGCACCGACATCAGTGGAGGCCAGCGGCAGTCTCCTGGCCGACTGCGTCAACCTGGCCCACAGGCCCCAGGCACGTTCGCCGGTCTGCTGAGCGAGCAGAGCGGCTACTCCGGAAACGTGCGGGGTCGCCATGCTGGTCCCGCTGAGCTTGCGGTACTTCTCGGGCCCGGCGAAGCTCGAGTACACGTCCACTCCGGGCGCCACCAAGTCGACCTGCCCTATTTCATCGACCGTGCCGGAGGAGAAATCAGCGATCTGCAGTTCCGGCCCGACCGCTCCCACCGCCATGATCGACGGGCAGTTCGCCGGGTGGCCGACCGGCGCGATGACCCCCGCCGAACGCTGGCTCTCGTTGCCGGCAGCAGCGATGATGAGCGTTCCCCTCGCCATCGCTCGCCGCGCGACCTGTTCGAACGCCCGCGAGTAGGGTTGCCCGGGCTGAGCGGGCGCGCCCAACGACATGGACACCACCGAACACCCGTTGGAGATCGCCCACTGGATTCCGGCGAGGATGCCGCTGTCGGTGCCAGAACCTTCATCGCTGAGCACTTTGCCGGCGTATATCGAAGCTTCGGATGCCAATCCGTAGCCGGGTCCCTCTTGGGCTTGCCGCGGACCGCACGCGGTGCCGGTGACGTGCGTGCCGTGCCCGTGGCCGTCGTGGGGGTCGGCTCCCGGGACGAACGAGCCGGCCACGATGTCGCGATCGGCGAAGTCGGGATGCTCCTGGTCGAGCCCGGTGTCCAAGATGGCCACCCGCACCCCGGCACCGGTGGGCTCGCTGCGGTCTCCGCGGACCGCCTGCAGTCCCCAGGTGAACTCCCCGTCCTCCGCTCGCGGCTCACCGTCGATGGCGTAGACCGTTCGCTCCGGCTCGAAGGCGGCGATGGGGCCTCGCTCCCCCGCGGCTCGTTCGATCAGGGAGGCCTGTTCCGCATTGGCTTGGACCAGCGCGACTCCGAGTTCGTGCAGCACGATCCCGTCCGCTTCCCCGAAGATCTCGGCGGGAGCGGGTCCGGCGATGTCCGCGGTGTTCGCGCACCGGAGCCCGGCAAGCCTAGTCAGCTCACGGGTGCCGACGATGGTCGCGTCGTCTTCGAGCAGCACCAGGTATCGGCCCGTGGATTCCGGTCCAGTCGTCATAAGAGCTCCCTCTTCGGGTCAACGGAAAGTAATCTGTTACTCGATGTGTATCTTCAATTACTAGTAGTCACAATCGCCCGGTCAGGTACGTATTCACAAAGCGTGACAACCCTTCTTCAACCTGCCGCGCTTCCGGTGGAAGCCAACGCCCCTGAATGCGCTCCAGAAGGAGGAAAGCCAAATTCACCGCACTCGCGCGGATGACAAGTGCGCGTCCCTATCTCCACACTTGGAGGACCCGCAAGATGAATTCGGAGCCACCCGTGAGCACAAGCAAGCAGCGGACCGTGCTGGTCACCGGAGCGACGAACGGGCTCGGCCGGGCGCTCGTCGGAAAGTTCGCGCAAGAAGGGGCGCACGTGCTCATCCACGGCCGCTACGCGCAGCGCGCCGAAGCCGTCCGCGACGAGCTGGCCGCCTCCACCGGGAACCAAGACCTGGACGTCGTGGTCGCCGATCTGGCCGATCTGCACCAAGTTCGCCAGCTGGCGCACGACGTCCCCGAGTGCTGCGAAAAGCTCGACATCCTGATCAACAACGCCGGGATCAGCTCAGGACCTCCCGGAGGTGAGCGCCAAGAGAGCCCCGACGGGATAGAAATGCGATTCGCCGTCAACTACCTCGCGAGCTACTACCTGACCCGCTTGCTGCTCCCGCTGCTGCGCGAATCCGCTCCCTCCCACATCGTCAACATCGCTTCCGCCGGCCAGCACCCCATCGACTTCGACGATCCGATGCTGATCCGGAACTACTCCGGCACTCGCGCCTACGCCCGGAGCAAGCTCGCCCTCATCATGTTCACCTTCGACTTGGCGAAGGAACTCGAGGGAACCGGGGTCCGGGTCAACGCGGTGCACCCGGCGACCTACATGAACACCGCCATGGTGCGAGAAGCCGGGGTCACCCCCTTGGGCACCGTCGACGAAGGAGTGCAAGCAACCCTGCGGCTGGTCAACTCCCCGGACACGGAAGGCCTCACCGGCTGCTACTTCCACGGCGTCCGGGAGGCCAAACCACTGGATCAAGCCCACGATCCAGAAGCACAGGCCAAGTTGCGCACGCTCTCCGACGAACTCTTGGAAAAGGTCCTTTCGTAGTCGGCGAGGCGGCTAGGAGGCACAGCCATGGGCAGCGCTGCGGAACGGAAGATCGTGGTCGGAGTGGACGGCTCAGAACCCTCGAAACGAGCGCTGCGCTGGGCGATCGGCCAGGCCGAACTGACCGGCGCCGAGGTCCACGCGGTCAGCGCCTGGGAGTTCCCGGCCTTCTACAGCTGGGAAGGCGGCCCCATGCCGCCCGACGACTTCGCTGCCTCAGCGCAGCGCAACCTGGACGAAACCGTGCAGGAGATGGAGGAGGAGACCCGAACTCCGGTGACCATCCGCCGGACTTTGAAGCACGGGCACGCCGCCCAGGTGCTCATCGACGAGGCAGCTGACGCCGAGCTGCTCGTCGTCGGCAGCCGGGGCCACGGAACCTTCTACGGAACGCTGATCGGCTCCGTCAGCCGGCGCTGCGCGGTGCACGCCAACTGCCCCGTGGTGATAGTCCGGGACAAGACGGGCTCATGACCGCTCAGCTGCGCCACTCGGTCAACTCCCGCACCGCTTTTTCCAGCACGTCGTAGGCCTCCTCCGCGGACGAGCGGCGGCGCAGCATCAGCAACTCGGCTGCCCGCTTCATCGCTTCTCCGCTGCGCAGCGGCCCGCGGATCGGTTCTGCGGCCAGCTCTTCGGACGTGACCACCCCGGTGGTGGCCAGCGCGGTGGCGGCGAACGACGCGAGCACCAACAGCGTGTCCGGATCGGAAGCGGCCAGGCCGCGCGGCTCGCTGGTGTAGACGTTCAGGGTCCCCGCCCTGGGGGCCGGAAGAGCCATGTCGGCGCAGAGGACACCGCGAATCCCCTCCTGCGCCGCTCGGGGCCCCAGCTGCGGCCAGAGGGGTTCCTTCGCCAAGTCAGGGCTGCCGGAGATGCCCGTACCGTCCACGGCGGTGGCGGCGGCGAACGGCCCTTCAGCGGTTTCCTGCTGCAGCTGGTCGAAGCGCGCGCAGCGCTCGTCGGTGGCCGAGGTGGTCCGCAGCACCCCGTCCGCGCCGCGGAGCGTGATCCCCGCGCCGTTGGCCCCGGCCATCACGGTCGTCGCCACGCCGACCACGTGCTCCAGCACCTCCGCCACACGTGCGGCGGCGAACAGGTCGCGGCCGAGATCCGCGAAGTTCCGAGCCAGCGGGGACCACACCCGGCTGCGCTCGTTGCTCACCTGGCCCCCCTTGCGGGACTGCCCCTTCTTGCCGGGGACCACGCTGGTCGTGAACCACTTCCTGTCTTCTTCCCTGCTCAGGGAAACCCCTCTGTCCCCAGCAGTTCCCCAAGATCTGTCCCAGGCACACATCTGCGCAGGTCCGTCCGTGCGAGTGCGTCATTGCTCACCGTCGGCCGCCCGCAGCCCGCTCGGCGAGAGCTGGTTCAGCTGCGCCGTCACGCCGAACGAGCGCGAAGGCAGTTGCACCCGACGAGCGGCGCTGCTGCCGCGACCGCGGGGACGGGAAGGTTCTGATGCGGTTCTCCCAGCGGCGCTGCAACTCACTCAGCGGTGTCCTCACGCCGTCCGTTCTCCTCCTCGGAGCGTTCGGAGAGGCGCTGCTGCAGCCGCGCAGTCCGCTGCTGGAGCAGCAGCAAACCGATCAGCACCAGCACGATGACCGCCGCAACGGCCACCACAACGATCAGGACTGCACTGCCCATACCGGATCCCCGCTGCGATTTCCCGTTCCCGCAGGCCGGATACCCCCAAACCGGCAATCGCAGTCAGCGCATTCGCGGGGATCACCCCAGCAGTCGGACGAAGAACCACGCTATTCTGCTGACCCTGCGGACCTTGACCACCTGCCCGGCCACTCCGTGGACCTCCCACTTCTGCCCGCACTCCGGGCAGGTCCACATCCCGATCTGCGACGTGTCGACCTGGCAGGGGTGGCCTCGGCGCCCTCTTCTCATCAGCAACTGCTCCCGATCGCGATCCTCGCTGCCGATCACACCACAACGAGCTCCGCGTGGACAGCCAAGACGAGCCGGGAACCGGATCTAGCGCGCTTCCCCGCGAGCGCGGCGTCGGGAGCTGGCCCCGCAAGGGGTTGTTCGACCAGCCGGAACCGCTGCCGGAGGTTAACCTTCGAACGCACGAGCCGGACCGAAAGGATTCAGTCTCGTGAACGGCCACCCGCAGCGCGTGCTGCTCATCAGCGCCACCATCGGCGAGGGGCACAACGCCAACGCCCGCGCCGTCGAAGAAGCTGTCCACGAGCGCTGGCCTGGCTGCCAGACGCGTTGGCTGGACGCACTGCAGGTCATGGGCCGCTGGGTTCCGCGCGCGTTCAACTGGATCTACGTGACCAACGTGGAATCGACCCCGTGGCTCTACGACTTCTTCTACGCCGCGCTGTGGCGGTACCGGTGGTTCGCCAACGCGTCGAGGAACTTCACCGGAGCCTGGTGCGGGCAACGGCTCAAGCGCGTGCTGGCCGAATACCGACCTGATCTGATCATCAGCACCTATCCGCTGGGCACGGCCGGGTTGAACTGGTTGCGCCGGCACGACCTCCTCGACGTTCCGACGGCCGCGGTGGTCTCCGACTTCGCACCGCACCCCTTTTGGGTGTACCCGGAGATCGACCTGCACTACGTCGCCAGCCAGGAGAGCCTGCGCGCCATGGAACACGCTGAACCGCACGCGGTGGGCGAGGTCTGCGTGCCCCCGGTGGTTTCGGCCTTCCAACCGCAGGACCGCGCTCTCGCGCGGAAGCGGCACGGTTTGGCGGACGGGTTCACCGCCCTGCTCGCCTGCGGTTCCTACGGGTTCGGCGCGGTGGACCGCGCCCTCGACGGTTGCCTCCGGGAAGACCGGGTGCGCCAGGTGGTCGTGGTGTGCGGCCGCAACCGCGCTCTGCACCAGCGGCTCAGCCAGCACCCCGACCCCCGGGTGGTGCCGCTGGGGTGGGTCGAGGACATGCCGGGGTTGCTGGCCGCCGCCGACGTGGTGGTCACGAACGCCGGAGGTGCGACGGCGCTGGAAGCGCTGGCCTGCGGCCGGGCGGTGGTGATGTTCGAACCGATCGCCGGTCACGGCAAGGCCAACGCCAGGCTGATGGCTCGAGCCGGACTGGCCGCCCTGTGCTGGAACGAGCAGGAACTGACCGAGACCTTGCGACACTGGCTCTCCGATCCGCAGCAGCTGGCGGATCAGGAAAAACGAGCCCTGGAACACGCCTCTTCCGGCAACTTCGCCGACCAGGTGGAGGCTTTGCAGCACCTGCCGCAGCACCACGGGAATCGACCGCTGCGGTCGTCCGACGCGTTCTTCGTCCACGCCGCCACCCCGAACGTCCCGCAGCAGACCGGTGTCCTGTTGCGCTTCCCGGACCTGGGAAGACCAGCCGAGGAGTGGGCCGAACACCTCCGGGGGAAGCTGGCCGAGCGGGTCGGCGACCTGCCGATGCTCACCCGGCGGCTCGTTCTCCGCCCCGGTCGGCGACCGCGCTGGCGCCAGGACAGCAGTTCTCCGGAAGAGCACCTCCACTGGCGCCAGCTCAGCACGTCAGAAGAGACCGGGGCCGCGGTCACCGAGTTCTTCCGCCGCCCCGTGCGCACCGATCGCGCTCCGTGGGAACTGCAGCTGCTGCACGATCCTTCCGGGCACTGCAACCTGCTGGTGAAGATGCACCACGCCCTCGGCGATGGCCTGGCCGTCACCAGCACGCTGGTGCGCTTGCTGACGGACCACCCGGATCCGGTGCGCCGAGGAGCCTCGATCGGTCTTCCCCGGCGGAGCAAGAACGTCTTGCCGGTGTTGCGCGGCATCGCCGAACTGGCCGCGGCGGGCTTCGCCCCTCGCAGTCCGGTCACCGGGATGAGCAGTTCCCGCCGGGAAATCGCCTGGGCGGAGTTGCCGGCGCCCGAGCTGCGCCAGCTGGCCCGCCGGCACCGGGTGAGCACCACCGGGGTGGTGCTGGCGCTGATCGCCGAAGCGGTGCACCGGGCAACACCGCGGTCCGGTGCGCAGCAGTTGCGGGTCATGATCCCGCAGACCACGCGGATCCGGCACGACGGCCCGGGAGCGGACGCCCCCGGGAATCACACGAGCACGCTCGCCGTCGATCTCCCGGTCGGGCCGATGCCGTTCACCTCCCGCCTGGCCGCGGTGGACGACCAACTCGACTCCGAGAAGCGGTACCGGCAGGCGGAGGCGGCCAGCGCGGTGCTGACCGCGTTCGGCTGGTTGCCTGCGCCGCTGCACCGCTGGATAGCTCGACGGGTCTACCACCGGGCCTTCTTCAACGCGATCGTCTCAGTCCTACCCGGTCGTCGGCGGGTGCCGCGAATCGGCGGTTCTCCTGTCGAGGCTGCGGTTCCCGTGCTGTCCCTCGCAGAAGGGGTGGGCCTTGCCGTGGGCGCTCTCAACTGGGGAGAGGCCATCTTCTCGGGAATCACCACCGATCCGGAGATCGCCCCGCGAGCCGGTGCGGTGGCCCAGCACATGAAGTCGGCGTTCGACTTGCTGCAGCACACCAGCGGTACCTGACCCCCGCACCAGTTCCGGAGGAGCGAATGCACGACCCTCTGCTGATGCCCCGGCCGGTCTGGTCGGTCGCCAGCGGTGGCGCCGGCGAGGGAGGGCGTCATGGCGTTGCGGGTTGACGGCAGCACCGCACTGGTGACCGGCGCTTCCTCCGGGATCGGCGCGGCGATTTCCGAAGAGCTGGCCGCTGCCGGGTGCAAAGTGCTGCTCAGCGGCCGCGACCCCGATCGCTTGGCGGAGGTGGCCCGCCGCACCGGCGGGCGGGTCTGCCCAGCGGATCTGGCGGATCCAGCCGGTTCCGAGCAGCTGGTGGCGGCTGCCGGTGAAGTGGACGTGCTGGTGCACAGCGCCGGTGCCGGTTGGGCGGGGCAGTTCACGGACATGCCGGAAGACCGCGTTCTCGAGCTGACGGCGGTGAACCTCACCGCGCCCATGCTGCTGACCCGGGCGGCGCTGCCCGGAATGGTGCAACGCCGCCGGGGGCACATCGTCTTCGTCTCCTCGATCGCTGCCGTCGGTGTCCGCGGGGAGGAGGTGTACTCGGCGACCAAGGCCGGGCTGCGCGCGTTCGCGACCAGTCTGCGGTATCGAGCGGAGCCG
>Ga0079224_100005813_pt1 | contig 16247 bp, 13 predicted proteins | sample Stecom2015_FD_80414 | JGI IMG/M metagenome (GOLD analysis project Ga0079224, IMG submission 80414) | Agricultural soil microbial communities from Utah to study Nitrogen management - Steer compost 2015 | ecosystem: Environmental > Terrestrial > Soil > Agricultural land | place: USA: Utah...
GCCGCCGCCGGAGCAGATCGCGCGGCCGGCGCGGCCGGTGATCTCGGAGACGACGATCGACGAGGACGTGACGATCGCGCCGACGACGTTCGAGGACAACCCGATCGAGAACCTGCCGCCGCCTCCGACTGCGACCCCGGAGGACCTCTCGGCGAGGCCGGTGCCGACGCCGTACACGGTGGCGCCGGAGCTGAGGAACCGTGCGGAGGTCCAGCGGGCGCTGGTCCGGTTCTACCCGCCTCTGCTGCGGGACGCGGGAATCGGGGGCGCGGTGCTGGTGTGGTTCTTCATCGACGAGACCGGGAAGGTCCAGAAGTATCAGATCAAGGAATCGAGCGGCCACAAGTCGCTGGACGAAGCGGCGCTGAAGGTGGCGGACATCATGCAGTTCTCGCCGGCGCTGAACCGCGACAAGCGGGTGCCGGTGTGGGTTGCGCTGCCGATCGATTTCCGGGCGAAGTGAGCCTGGCGGCAGCAGGGCGTGGCGAGGGCTGCGTCCGGCAGGGCTGAGCGAAGGGACCGGCCACACGGCCGGTCCCTTCGCGTTGATCTTTCGACCTTGCGGAAGTAAGATAGGTTGAGATGTACGGAGCGCGGCTGGCGGAGTCGCTGCCCGCTGTGCGGGAGCGATTGGCGGGTGCACTGGAGCGTGCGGGGCGGCGGGACGAGGTGGCGATCGTCGCGGTGACCAAGGGTCACGGCGCCGAGGCGGTGGAGGCGTTGCTGGCCGCGGGTCTGGATCGGTTCGGGGAGAACCGCGTCCAGGAGCTCGAAGCGAAGGTGGCGGCGGTGGGGCGCGACCGCGGCGAATGGCACCTGATCGGGCACCTTCAGCGCAACAAGGTGCGGCGCGCCCTTCCACTGTTCGATCTCATCCACAGCATCGACTCGCTGCGGCTCGCGCAGGAGCTGTCGAAGGAGGCGGAGCGGGCGGGGCGCACGGTGACCGGCCTGGTACAGGTCAACACATCTGGCGAGGCGACGAAGGGCGGGCTGCCCGCGGAGGAGGCGGTGGAGGGGGTTGGGCAGATCGTGGAGCTGCCCGGGCTGCGGATCCAGGGTCTCATGACGATGGCGCCGCTCACCGACGACGAGCGGGTGATCCGTCGGGTGTTCGCTGCGGCGCGCGGGCTGTTCGAAGCGTGTGCGCGGCAGATCTCGGCGTTCGAGCCGCGGCATCTCTCGATGGGGATGTCCAACGACTTTGAGGTGGCGGTGGAGGAAGGAAGCACGATGGTGCGTCTGGGCACCGTTCTCCTGGGGGAGCGTAGTCAATGATCGACCTGACGCCACTCGAGGTCCGCAAGAAGAAGGAAGACTTCCGGCGCGCGCTCCGCGGCTACGAGCCGGTGGACGTGGACACCTTCTTGGAGCTGGTCGCGGACCGCATGGAGCAACTCGTCCGTGAGAACCTCGCGCTGAGCGAGAAGGCCGGGCGGTTGGAGGACGAGATCGCGGGCTACCGCGAGCGCGAGCGCGCGCTGACGGACGCGCTGGTGAGCGCGCAGGAGATGCGCGAGGAGCTGCGGAAGCAGGCGGCGCGCGATGCGGACGAGCTGCGGCGGGCGGCGGAGGCGGAGGCTGAGCGCCTGAGGGGCGGCATGCTCCAGGCGCTGCAACGGGAAGAGAACGCGTTGCGGGAGGTCAAGGCGCGCCGCGCACAGCTCATGCAGAAGTACCGTGCGATGCTGGAACGGGAGCTGAGTGAGCTGGGCGTGCTGATGCAGACGCTGGAGATCGGGGAGGAGGAGGGCCTGGGGCAACTGGGGGTGGATGACTTCGCGGACCAGCTGCTGCCGATCGAGGAGTCGACCGGGGCAGAGGCTGCGCTGACGCCACCGCAACCCCCTGATGGCCCCGTGGCGCCGGCGGCGGCCGCCAACCCGGCTCCGTCCGCCGGTCCCGCTCCGTCCGACACCCTGCTCACGCCAGTGTCGGAGGACGAGGCGGGGTCGATCCTGGCGGACCTGGAGCTGGAGCCCGCGCCTGAGCTGGAGCCCGCGGCCGAATCGGTGCAGCAGGGGCCCGAGGCGAAGACGGACGAGGCGAAGCCGGGGGCCTCGCCGTCGGCGAAGGCGCAGGACGAGGACTACTCGGAGGGCCTGGACTGGCTCTCATCGCTGCTGCGCGAGGACCCGTGATGTCGGCGACGGCGGACGCGCTCCGGGCGGAGCTGCGGGAGGCCGTCGCGGCGGTGAGGGAGCGGACCGCGTTCGAGCCGGAGTTCGGGATCGTTCTGGGATCGGGCCTCGGCGCGCTGGCGGAGGAGATCGAGCTCGAGGCGTCGATTCCGTACGAGGAGCTCCCGCACTTTCCGCTCTCGACGGTGGAGAGCCACACGGGGCGGCTGCTGCTGGGGCGGCTGGCGGGGCGGCGCGTGGCCGCGCTCCAGGGGCGGTTGCACCGTTACGAAGGGTACTCCCTCCAGCAGGTGACGTTTCCCGTGCGTGTGCTGTACCTGCTCGGCGCACGCACCCTGGTGGTCTCGGCGGCGTGCGGCGGGATGAACCCGTTGTGGGAGCCCGGCGACCTCGTGCTGCTGGACGACCACATCAACCTCCTCGGCGACAACCCGCTGATCGGGCCGAACCTGGACGAGCTGGGCCCGCGGTTCCCCGACATGTCCGAGCCGTACGACCGGGAGCTCCAGCGGCTGGCGCAGGAGGTGGCGCTCGAGCTGGGCATCCCGCTCCGACGGGGCGTCTACGTGGCGGTAGCGGGGCCCAACCTCGAGACGCGCGCGGAGTACCGCATGCTGCGGGGCATGGGAGCGGACGTGGTGGGGATGAGCACGGTGCCGGAGGTGATCGTGGCCCGGCACATGGGCATGCGGGTGCTCGGGTGTACGATCATCACGGATAGCTGCCTGCCCGATGCGCTGGAGCCGACCGCGTTCGAGCGCATCGTCGAGATCGCAACGGCCGCGGAGCCGAAGCTCACCGCGTTGATCCGGGGTGTGCTTGGGCGGCTGGGGTCCGAAGCGGCCGTGTAGCGCGGGGATGACTCGCCGGGACCGGGGCCCCATGGCATACCCGGAGTACCCCAGGAGAGCAACGGAGCTGGAGCAGGAGATGCTCCAGCGCTGGCGAGACGAGGATCTCTTCCGACGCACGCTCGAGGCGACGGAAGGACGGGAAGAGTTCGTCTTCTACGAGGGGCCGCCCACAGCCAACGGGCGGCCCGGTCTGCATCACGTGCTGAGCCGCAGCATCAAGGACCTGTTCTGCCGGTACCAGACGATGCGGGGCAGGCACGTGACGCGGATCGCGGGCTGGGACACGCACGGCCTGCCCGTCGAGATCGAGGCGGAGAAGAAGCTCGGGATCAGCGGCAAGCGCGAGATCGAGGCGATCGGCGTCGCGCGCTTCAACGAGGTGTGCCGGGAGAGCGTCTTCGCGTACAAGGAGGAGTGGGAGCGGCTCTCCGAGCGGATGGGGTACTGGCTGGACTACTCGAGGCCGTACATCACGTTCAGTGCGGATTACATCGAGAGCGTCTGGTGGATCCTGGGGCAGCTCCACGAGCGGGGGCTGATCTACCGGGGGTACAAGAGCGTGCCGTACTGCCCGCGGTGCGGCACGGCGCTCAGCTCGCACGAGGTGGCGCTCGGCTACGAGGAGGTCCTCGACCCGTCGCTGTACTTCCTCGCACCGCTGGTGGGGCCGCGGGGCGAAGCGGATCCGGAAGGGCGGGCGTTCCTGGTGTGGACGACGACGCCATGGACGCTGCCGGCGAACACCGCGCTCGCGGTGCACCCCGACCTCGAGTACGTCGAGGTGGAGAGCGACGGGCGGGGGTTGATCCTCGCGGCTGCGCGCGCCGAACCGGTGTTGGGGCCGGGCGTCCGGGTGCGGCGGCGCTACGCCGCCCGTGAGCTGATCGGCGCGCGGTACCAGCGGCCGTTCGACCTGGACCCGAGCCAGCCGGCCGCCGCGACGCCCTCGACGTGGACGGTGCTGGGCGAGGAGTTCGTGAGCGCGGAGGACGGGACGGGGGTCGTGCACCTGGCGCCGGCGTTCGGCGCGGATGACTTCCAGGCGGGCGTGCGTCACGGGCTGCCGTTGTTCCAGCCCCTGGACGATGCTGCCCGGTTCAAGCCGGGGCTGGGGTTCGTCGAGGGCCTGTTCGTCAAGGCGGCGGACGAGCTGTTGGTGAAGGACCTCGAAGCGCGCGGTCTGGTCTACCGGCACACGCTGGAGCCGCACGCCTATCCGCATTGCTGGCGCTGCTCGAGTCCGCTGATCTACATGGCGCGGGACTCGTGGTACATCCGCACGACGGCGGTGCGCGATGCCATGATCGCGAACAACCGCGAGGTGCACTGGCACCCGCCGGAGGTCGGAGCGGGCCGGTTCGGGGAGTGGCTGGAGGGGAACGTGGACTGGGCGTTGTCCCGTGCGCGCTACTGGGGCACGCCGCTGCCGATCTGGGTTTGCGAGCGAGACGCGGAGCACTGGGAGGTGATCGGCTCGTACGCGGCGCTGGAGGAGCGGGCCGGCCGGCTGCCGGGACCGGAAGGGGCCGGCGAGCTGGATCCGCACAAGCCGTGGATCGACGAGCTGCACTGGCCGTGCACGCGGTGCGGCGGCGAGATGCGGCGGACGCCCGAGGTGATCGACGTCTGGTTCGACTCGGGGGCGATGCCGTACGCGCAGTGGCACTACCCGTTCGAGAACCAGGAGCGGTGGCGGCGGCACTTCCCGGCCGACTTCATCTGCGAGGGAGTGGACCAGACGCGCGGCTGGTTCTACTCGCTGATGGCGATCTCGACGATGCTGGGGCACGGTCCGGCGTACCGGAACGTGGTGGTGAACGATCTGCTGCTGGACGCGGAAGGACAGAAGATGTCCAAGTCCCGCGGCAACGTGGTGGACCCGTGGGAAGCGATCGGCGAGTTCGGGGTAGATGCGATCCGGTGGTACTTCGCGACGGTCAGCCAGCCCTGGGTTCCCAAGCGGTTCGATCCGCGCGGACTCGCGGAGGCCGCGCGGCGGGTGTTCGACACGCTGGCGAACACGTACCGGTTCTTCGCGCTGTACGCGAACGTCGAGGGGTGGACGCCCTCGGGGGAGGATCCGGAGCCGGCCGAGCGGGCTGTGCTGGACCGCTGGATCCTCTCGCGGCTCACCGGGCTGGTGGCGCGCGTGCGCGCGGAGCTGGACGCGTACGAGCTGACGCGCGCGGCGCGCGCGATCGGCGATTTCGTCGTCGATGACCTGTCGAACTGGTACGTGCGGCGGAGCCGCGACCGGTTCTACCGCAGCGGGCACGTGCCGGACACGCGGGCGGCGTTCCGGACGCTGTCGGACACGCTGGCGACCGTGGCCGCGCTGCTGGCGCCCTACGTGCCGTTCCAGGCGGACTGGCTGTACCGCGCTCTCCGCGGGGGCGAGTCGGTGCACCTCGCGCCGTACCCCGAGTTCGATGCCTCGGTGCGGGACGAGGGGTTGGAGGCGCGGATGGAGGCGGTCCGCGTGCTGGCCCGGCTGGGGCGGGCGGCGCGGGAGCGGGTCCGGATCCGGGTGCGGCAGCCGCTCCGCGTCGCGTACGCGGTGCTGCCTGAGGGCGGCGAGCTCGACGCGGAGCTGGTGGAGGTGCTGAAGCAGGAGGTGAATCTCAAGGAGGTTCGATTCCTGCAACTGGCCGAGGAGTTGATGGACCTGCGCGCGGAGCCGAACTTCCGCGTTCTGGGGAAGCGGTTCGGTCCGCGGACGGCGCAGGCGGCCGAGGCGATCCGGGAGCTGCCGCCGGAGCGGTTGTTGGCGTGGCGGCGCGGTGCGGCGCTGGGGATCGTGGTGGACGGGGAAGGGCACGCGCTGACGGGCGAGGAGTGCGAGGTGAGGGAGGCGGCGCGGGGCAACCTGGTGCTGGAAGCGGACGCCGGCTACGCGCTGGCGCTGGATCCCACGCTGGATCCCACGCTGAGGCAGGAGGGGCTGGCCCGGGAGCTGGTGAACCGGATCCAGGCGGCGCGGCGGGAGGCGGGCCTCGCCGTGAGCGACCGCATCCATCTGGGCATCTTCGGGGTATCGGAGGTGGTCGAGGCGGCGCGGGTACACGAGGCCTTCATCGCGCGGGAGACGCTCGCCGTGGATGTGGCCACGGGCAGCACGCGGCCGGACGGACGGTTCACCTTCACGAGCGACGTGGAGATCGACGATTGGACGGTGCACCTCGGGCTGGCGGTCGCATGACTCGCCGCTCGCCGGGTAACGTAGGCCTGACGAGGACGATCCATGGGGTTCAGCAAGGACGAGCTGCGCCGGTTGGAGGAGCTCCTACTCAAGGACCGAGAGCGAACGGTGAGGAAGCTCTCGCGCTTCGCGGCGGAATTCATGGACACTGCCGGGGATGGGGCGTGGATGGAGCGGAGCACGTTCACACTGCACGCGGCGGAGCAGGGTACCGACACGATGGAGCGGGAGAAGGCGTTCCTGTTCACGAACGAGGAGGGGCGCCGGCTGGCCGCGATCGACGCGGCACTGCGGAAGTTGTATCGGGAGCCAGACACGTTCGGGCAGTGCGAGCGTTGTGGCGGGGCGATCGGGTTCGCACGGCTGGAAGCCCTGCCCCATACGACGCTGTGCATCTCGTGCCAGACCCTTCAGGAAGCGGGAGGAGGGTGAGCGTGTGGATGCGGTGAGCGCGCGAGGCGCGGGAGCGACGGTGCAATCCTGGGCCGGGAGCAAGGCCGCGCTGTTCCTGATGGTCGCAGGGACGGTGCTGGCGGCGGACATCGTCACGAAGCTGGCGGTGCAGCAGTCGCTGCACCTCTACGAGCAGGTGCCGGTGATCGGGGACTACCTGCGGCTCACGTACATCTACAACCCGGGAGCGGCGTTCGGGATACACCTCGGGCCGTATTCGCGGGTGGTCTTCCTGGTGCTGTCGGTGGTGGCGCTCGCGGCGCTGGGCGGGATGTACTGGGTGACGCCGGTCCGGGACAAGGTGAGATTGACGGCGATCGCGCTGATCTGCGGCGGCGCCGTCGGCAACCTGCTGGACCGGATCCGGTCGGCGCAGGGCGTCGTGGATTTCCTCGACGTCGGCGTGGGAGACATCCGCTGGCCCGTGTTCAACATCGCGGACATTGCAGTGACGACGGGCGCGATCTTCCTTGCGCTCTCGCTGTGGCGGGAGGAGCGGGAGGATGAGCGGGCCGGCGCGTGATGCGGCGGATGAACGGCAGACGATCCGAGTCGAGGAGGCGGAGGCCGAGCGGCTGGATCGGTACCTGGCGCGGCGGCTGCCGGAGCTCTCGCGATCGCGGATCGCGCGGCTGCTCGAGACCGGCCGCATCCGGCTGAACGGCCGGCTGCCGCGCAAGAGCGAGCGGGTCGCGGAAGGCGACATCATCGAAGTCGCGGTGCCGGCGCCCGAGCCCAGCGAGCTCTCACCGGAAGCGATTCCCATCCAGATCGTCTATCAAGACCGTGACCTGGCCGTGATCGACAAGCCGGCCAGGCTGGTCGTGCATCCCGCGCCGGGGCACGCAACGGGCACGCTGGTGCACGCGCTGCTGCATCACGTGGGCGACCTGTCGGGGATCGGCGGCGTGTTGCGGCCCGGGATCGTGCACCGGCTGGATCGAGACACATCGGGCCTCATGCTGGTGGCGAAACACGATGCCGCGCATCGTGCGTTGGCGGATGCGCTCAAGCGGCGCGAGGTGCAGCGGGTGTACACCGCGGCGGCGTGGGGGCACCTCGACCAGGACGAGATGGTGGTGGATGCCCCGATCGGGCGCTCGCGCTCGGACCGGAAGCGCATGGCGGTGGTGGAAGGTGGACGCCCCGCGCGCACGCGGCTGCGGCGCCTCGAGCGGTGGCGCGCCGCGGACCTGCTGCGCGCGGAGCTCGAGACGGGACGGACGCACCAGATCCGGGTGCACCTGGCGGCGATCGGGCACGCGGTGGTCGGGGATCGGACGTACGGCGCTGGAGCGGAGCGAGGGATCAGCGGCCCGGATCGCGCCTGGGCGCGAGCGCTCGCGCGGCGCGTGCCTCGCCAGTTCCTGCACGCCACGGAGCTTGCGTTTCCGCACCCTCGCACCGGCGAGCGGCTGGTGTTCCACAGCCCTCTGCCGCCCGATCTGGCGGCGGCGGCGGCGTGGGCCCGGCGCACGTCGGCCGCGTAGTCGCGCCCACCAGGAGTTGACCGCGCGGGGCCGCGGCCGCTATTTTGTCTCACCCAGCCCCAGGAGTTCCCACCACATCTATCCACGGCGTACCACGCGGATGGACTCGGCAACCGCCCTGGCGGGGGAAGCGGCCGTCGCTTCCCCGGCGGCCCCGGACGCTGTCCTGTTCACCTGTGGCGGACATGTGTTTGCGCTGCCGCTGACGGCCGTCCGGGAGGTGCTCGATCCTCGGCCGCTGACTCGGCTGCCCGGGTGCGGCCCGGAAGTCGCCGGGCTGGCGAACCTGCGGGGGAGAGTGATCACGGTCTTCGACCTGGGCGGCGCGCTCGGCCTCGGCCGCTCGTGTGAGAGCGCGGATCACCGTCTGCTGCACCTCGCGCAGGATGAGCGGCTGGCGGCCTTCGCGGTGGACCGAGTGCTCGGCGTGAAGAGCGCCGCGGTCGACGATCTGTCCATCGATGCGGCGGCACTGCGCGCACTGGACATCGAACGGGACGACGTGATCGGCATCGGCATGTACGACGGTGCGCCGTTCCTCCTGCTCGACCCCGATCATCTCTTCCGACGTCTGCTCAAGTGAGACAACTCCAGACTGTGGCACCAGCGGGGGCGTCATGCAACGAACGGTATTGATCTGTGACGACGCGATCTTCATGCGGACCGTGCTGGGCGACATTCTGCGCGAGGCGGGGTTCGACGTGGTGGGCGAGGCGGAGACCGGCACGGAGGCCGTGGCGAAGTACCGCGAGCTGCAGCCGGATCTCGTGACGATGGACATCGTCATGCCGGACATGGGTGGGATCGACGCCGTGCGCGAGATCATCAAGGAGCATCCGAAGGCGCGCATCGTCATGTGCAGCGCGATGGGGCAGCAGGCGCTGGTGGTCGAAGCGATCCAGGCGGGTGCGCGGGACTTCATCGTGAAGCCGTTCCAGCCGGCGCGGGTGCTGGAGGCAGTACAGCGGGTGCTCGGCTGACGGGGAGGCGCTGAGCGATGGATCCCGGCCGCTACCGTGACCTCTACCTGTCCGAGACGCAGGAGTACCTGGCCGCGCTGAACCGCGGCCTTGCGGCGCTCGAGGTGGATGATCGCGGGGACGCGCTGGATGGCGCGTTCCGGGCCGCGCACACGATCAAGGGCATGTCCGCGACGCTCGGCTTCGACAAAGTCGCGCAGCTCGCGCACGAGCTGGAGGACCGGCTGGACGCGGTCCGGACGGGGCGCGAGACCGTGGACCGTGCGCTGATCGACGAGCTGTTCGCGATGGCGGACGTGCTGGAGACCGCGGTGGAGGCGGCGGTCGCGGGTGGGGCGGTGGGCGGCGCGGGGCGGGTGGGCGCGAAGTCTGCGAAGGCGGTGCGGCGCGGCGGGGCCGGCCGGGCGGGCGAGAAGGCCGGGAGGCGCGGAGAAGGCGCAGCGGCGGACGCCGACGGCCGTCGCCGGAACGGAGCGGACGGGAAGGCGGAGGAGCCGCGGGAGCCGGCGCTCGTGATGCGCGTCGTGATCCGACCGGATGCCCCGCTCGGTGGCGCTAGGGCCGTGCTCGTGCAGCGCAACGCCGCGGACGTGGCTCCCGTGCTTCGGATGGAGCCGGCGGACCCGGCCGCCGACTGGAGCGGGGAGCTCCGGTTGTGGTTCCCCGTGGACGCCGACCGCGCCGCGCTGGAGCGCGCGGCTCGCGCCGCGGGGGAGGTGGTCGAGGTCCGGTTCGAGGGGGGTGGTGGAGGGGCGCCGGAGCGGGGCGGTGCGAGGAACGGCGGGCGGACGGCCGACGGAGCGAGCGCCGCCGAGGGCGGGCCCGGCGCGGCCCGGTCGGGGCTCGTGGCGTCGCGCCACGTGCGCGTCGCGCTCGGCGCGCTGGATGACCTGTCCGACGGCGTGGGCGAGCTCGCGGTCCTGACGGCACGCCTCCGCGAGGTGGCCGGGACGCTGGAGGGCGCGCAGGGCCTGGAGGACCTGGTCGGCCGATTCGAGCGGCAGGTGAGCGATCTCCAGCACACGGTGCTCGGAATGCGGATGGTGCCGGTGGGAGAAGTGTTCGACCGGTTCCCGCGCCTGGTGCGGGAGGCGGCGAGAGAGCTCGGCCGGCAGGTCGATTTCGAGATCCGCGGCCGGGAGATCGAGCTCGATCGCGCGATCCTGGAGCAGGTCGCGGAGCCGCTGCTGCACCTGCTGCGGAACGCGGTGGACCATGGCCTGGAGCCGCCCGCGGAGCGACGTCAGCGGGGCAAGCCGGAGCGGGGGCGTCTTGTGCTGGAGGCGAGCCGCGAGCGGTCGAGCGTGGTGATCCGCGTTCAGGATGACGGACGGGGGATCTCTCGTGCGCGCGTGGCGGCGCGCGCCCGTGCAGCCGGGCTGTTGCCGGACGAGCCGGGAGTCGAGCTGGGAGACGATGACCTGCTGCGGCTCATGAGCCGGCCGGGATTCACGACGGCCGAGCGGGTGACGGAGATCTCGGGGCGCGGTGTCGGGCTCGATGTCGTCGTGAACGCGATCCGCAGGCTCGGCGGCGCGCTGGAGATGAAGTCGGAGGATGGGCGCGGGACGACGTTCACGGCGAGGCTTCCTCTCACGCTCGCGATCGCGCAGGCGCTGCGTGTTCAGATCGCGGGCGAGGTCTACGCGATTCCGCTGACCCACGTCGCGGAGGCGGTCGAGCTCGGATCCGGGATGGTCGGACGCGTGAAGGGGAAGGAAGTGCTGCGTTTACGCGGCGAGGTGATGCCGCTCGTGCGCCTGCGCGGCATGCTCCAGACAGGGGCCGAGGGCGGGGAATCAGCGGCCGTGGTCGCCCAGGTGGGCGAGCGACGTGCCGCGCTGGCGGTGGATCGCCTCGTCGGCCGTGATCAGATCCTGGTCAAGCGGTTCGATGCGCCCGTCGGCGCGTTGCCGTTCTTTTCCGGCGTCACGTTGCTCGCCAATGGCCGGCCTGCACTGGTGCTGGATCCCACGAGCGTTCTGTGAGGGGGGCGAGTATGATCGACGTCCGCGAACTCGGCGCGCTCCAACTCGATGGGCTACGCGAGGTCGCCAACATCGGCGCCGGGCACGCAGCGACGGCGCTGTCGCAGCTGACGAATCGGCGGATCACGGTCAACGTGCCGGAGATCCGGGTGGTGCCGCTCGAGGCGGTGCCGGAGCTGATCGGCAAGCCGGACCAGGTGATCGCCGCGGTCGTCATGCAGGTCCTCGGCGACCTGACGGGGCGGACGGTGCAGGTGTTCCCGGCTGCCACGGCGAGCCGGCTGGCGGGGATCCTCCTGGGGCGTCATCACGTGCCGTTCCCCGAGGGGTTCGGGGAGATCGAGCGGTCGGCCATGCGCGAGGCCGGGAACATTCTCGGCGGGGCGTACCTCAACGCGCTCTCCGAAATGCTGGGCATGCTCCTGCTCACGTCGGTGCCGAGCCTGGCGGTCGACATGGCGGCCGCGGTGCTGACGGCGAGCTTCCTGAATTTCGGTGCGGTGGACGAACCCGTGATCTGCATCGACACGCTGTTCCAGATCGACGAGCGCCGGGAGAGCGCGCTGGGCCACTTCCTTCTGCTGCCGGACAACGCGTCACTGCGCGTGATCCTGCGTGCGATCCGGCTCGAGGCGTCATGAACGCACAGCCGCAGCAGAGCGTCGATGTGCAACCCGGGCCGAGCGCGGCGGTAGCGATGGCGTTCGAAGCGGCAGCACCGCCCAACGGGGTGCAGGAAGGCGTGGGTGCGGTGAACGGGGGTGGGGCGAACGGAGGGGCCGCGGCTGCACCGCGGCGTGCCGGGCGCGGGCGCGGCAACCCGGTCCGCTCGCAGCGGGACCTGGAGCTGCTGCGTGCGCTCGCGCGACGGATCAACCCGCGGGATGCGGGGGCGAACAACAACCTCGGGGTCGTCTACTACCACAAGGACCTGCTGGAGGAGGCGATCTACCACTTCGAGTGCGCGCTCGACCTGGACCCGCGCATGCAGGTCGCGCAGCGCAACCTGCAGATCGCCTACTTCCACACCGGCTACTACCACGAGCTGGTGGAGACGCTGAAGGCGCGCCTCGAGGCCGATCCGTCGGACACCGAGGCACGACTGCGCCTGGCGCGAGCCTACCTGTACGGCGGGGATGCCGCGGCCGCAGCGCGCGAGCTGCGCCAGTTGCTCATCCAGCGCCCGGATGACACGGACCTCCGGCTGAAGCTCGCGCGTGCGGAGCGGAACCGCGGCGCGCTGGACATGGCGCTGGCCGAGCTGAACGAGGCGGCGGCGCGCGATGCCGGCAACCCGCGGATCCACCTCGAGCTGGGGGACCTGCATTACAGCCGCGGATCCAACACCGAGGCGCAGCTCGCGCTGGAGCGAGCGATCGCGCTCGATCCGTCGCTCGCCGAGGCGCATTACCTCCTGGCGTTCGTCTACGGCGATCAGGGCGACCTGGCCCGCGCGGATGCGGCGCGTACGCGGGCGGCGGAGTTCAACCCGAGCATCGCGAGGGCGGAGAAGAACCTGTCGCTCGACCGGTTCAGCGCGGCACGCTACGACGAGCTCGTGGGCGACCGTGCGCCGCGGCCGGAAGTGGTGGACGGCGCGCTCGCGCACTACAACATCGCGCTCGCCCTCCGGCAGCGCGGCCTGTACGAGGAGGCCGCGCGCGAGTTCGAGCAGGCGCTGAAGCGCGGCGAGGACGCCGGCCTGGTGCGGCAGGCGCTGGCCGAGCTGTCGCTGCTGCGCGGGCGCGGGGAGGAGGCGGCCGGGCTGTACGACGCGCTGCTCGAGCAGGAGAAGGGCAGCCCGAAGCTGTGGAACGAGCGCGGGGTGGCGGCGCACCAGTGTGGGCGGCTGGAAGAGGCGGAATCGGCGTACCGGCAGGCACTGGCGCTCGACGCGCGCTACACCCTCGCCTGGAACAACGTCGGCGTGGCGCGCCAGCACCGCGGCGACCACGATGGAGCGGAGCAGGCGTTCCGGGAGGCGCTCTCGTGCGGCGGCGCGCCCGCGGAGGTCTGGCACAATCTCGGGCTCGTGCTGACGCGGCGGGGGCGGCATGCCGACGCGCTCCAGGCGTACCGCCAGGCGCTGGAGCTGGACCGGCAGTCGTCGGCGGCGTGGACGGGGCTGGGTGCGCTCTTGATGGACCTGGGCCGCCGCGAGGACGCGCGCACGGCGTTCGTGCGCGCCGTCGATGCGGACCCGAAGTCGGCGGAGGCGCGCTACCAACTCGCCTTCGCGCTGTCCGCGCTGGGCGACTACCAGGGCGCGCTGCGGGAGACCAAGCGCGCACTCGAGCTGGACCCTTACTTCCCGGCGCCCCGTTTCCGGCTGCTGATCGATCTGCAATTCGAGGAAGGCCGGGTGCTGGCGCCCGACCTGGATCTCACGCTCGACTCGAAGGAGGCGAGCGAGGCCGCACCGTTCGAGGTCGAGCAGGACGCGCTCGACGCCGCGTTCAGGGATTTGCTGGACAGTGCGGACGGGGCGTCTGCAGCGGCAGACCCGGCGCCGACGGCGGAAGGCGCTGCATCGGCTGCGGGCGAGCAGGGCGCGGGAAGGAGCGGCCCGCAGCCCGTCCACGGCGACGCGGAGGGGGTGGACGCGCTGCTGGTGTTGGGCGAAGCGTACCTGGGGCAGGGGCTCGCGGGCGAGGCGCTGGAGCGGTTCGAGAAGGCGCGCCAGCTCCTGGAGGAGGAGCGTGCCGCGGACGAGGGCGCGGGCGGAGACGAGAGCGAGTACCGGACCGTGCTCTCGGGGATCGTGCGCTCGTTCCTGCTGCTGGACCGGCCGGCGCAGGCGCTGCACGCGGCCACACGGCTGCACGAGATCGCGCCCGACGACCCGGGAGGGATGCGGCTGCTGGCCCGCACGCTCTCAGGCGCCGGCGAGCACGGCCGCGCCGTGGCGCTTCTGGAGCGCGCGACCACGCGGGACCCCGAGGCGGCTCCGCTGTGGGTGGAGCTGGGGGAAGCCCGCCTGACGGCCGGCGACCTGGCCGGGGCCGAGGAAGCCCTGCGCCACGCGATCTCGCTGGACGGGGCGGCTGCGGCCGCACACGTCGCGCTCGGGCGAGTGCTGGAGCGGACCAATCGGTTCGACGAGGCGGCGCAAGAGCTGAGCATCGCCCTCGAGCTGCTGCCGAGCTACGGCGAGGCGGCGCTGGCGCTGGCGGAAGTGGAGCGGAGGCGGGGTCGGCGTCAGGTCGCGGTCGATGTGCTCGTTGATCTGTTGCACACGGATCCGTACCACCTCGAGGCGCTGACCCGCCTCGGTGAGACGCTGCTCGAGATGGGGCGCACGGAGCCGGCGGCGACGGCGTTCCGGCGGGTCCTGCGGTTCGATCCGGATCACGCGGCGGCGCGTGTGGGCCTCGGGCGCACGCGGCGGAACCTCACCGAAGTGGCGTGAGGTCCTGATGGCGATCGAGGGGCCCCTTCAGGAGATGAGCATCCAGGACGTACTCCAGCTCCTGGAGCTCGCGAGGAAGACCGGGATTCTGACGGTCACATCGGATCACCCGAGCGACGAGGTGTTGATCCACTTCCAGAAGGGCCTGATCGTCTTCAGCATGCACCGGCACTCGAGGCGGCGGCTCGGCCAGCTCCTGTTGCGTGCCGGCAAGATCACGGAGCGCGAGCTGGATCGCGCGCTCGAGTTGCAGCGGCAGAACCCGAAGCAGCGGCTCGCCGACATTCTCCTCGAGATGGGGAGCGTGTCGGAGGAGGTGGTGCGGCGCCACCTGCGTTTCCAGATCGAGGAAACGCTGTACGAGGTGATGAACTGGACCGAGGGCCGGTTCCGCTTCGAGGAGAAGGAGCACCTCGAGTGGGACCGGGTCCGCGTGCAGGTGCGGGTCGAGTCGTTGCTGATGGAGGGGGCGCGGCGCATCGACGAATGGTCGAGGCTGGAGCCGCGCATCCCGAGCGTGGACGCCATTCCGGTGCTGGCGCCGATCGGCGATGCGGATGCACCGGTCCTCGATCTGAGGCCGGACGAATGGGAGGTCCTGGCGGAGATCGACGGCGAGCAGGACCTGCGCCAGATCGCCGCGAACCTGGGGCGCAGCAGCTTCGACGTGGCGAAGATCGCCTACGGGCTGGTGAGCACCGGTGTGATCAAGATCCAGGAGCGGCCGGCGCCGCTCGCGGAGGATGACCTCCAGCGCGCCGTGCAAGAGCTGCGGGATCTGCTGGATCGGGGCGAGATCGAGGCCGTCGTCCGGCGCGCGGAAGAGTTCCAGGCGGCGTACCCCGACCGCGCGGAGTTCGCGTTGCTGGCGGGGCGCGCGCTGTCGGGTCAGGGGCGCATGCGTGCGGCGACGGAGGCGCTGGCGCGCGCCGCGGTGCTGGCCCCGCTGTCGCCGGAGGCGCATTTTGATCTGGGGCTGGCGGCGATCCGGACCGGCGACCTGGCGCGGGCGGCGACCGCGCTGGAGACGTTTCTCCGCCTCGGCGGCAACGGCAGGCGGCGGGAAGTCGCGGGGAGCGCGCTGGCCGCGGTCCAGACGCTCAACGAGGTCCTCGCACACGAGGTGACGGACGATGACGAGCGGACTGGCGATCGCTGATCTCCAGCGCCTGAGCGAGGAGGTGGCGCGCGACCCGGGCTCGTCCTCCTACCTCCCGCTGGCAGATGCGTACCGCAGACTGGGGAAGACCCAGGCCGCGTTGCGCGTGTGCTTGCGCGGCCTGGAGCGCAGCCCCGGTCACGTGGATGGGCATCTGCTGCTCGCACGCCTCTACCTGGAGCTGGGGGACCGGGAACGCGCGGCCGACGAGTGGGCGGTGGCCGTGCGGCTCGACCCGGAGAACTTCGACGCACACCGGGGTCTGGGGTTCTTCCATCTGGAGCGGGGTGAGCTGTCGTCCGCGAGCCGGCACCTGGAGCGCGCCGCGTTGGCGCGACCGGCGGACCCGGCGGTGCAGGAAGCGCTGAGCGTGCTGCGGCGCCGGCAGGCGCGGGAGGCCGCTCGCGCGAAGCTCCGCGTGGCGGACAACGGCGTGGCGCCGGCGCCTGGTGCGGCGCCGGCGGCTGGTGAGGCGCCCGCGGCTAGAGCGGAGCCCGGGGCTGGTGCGACGCCCGCGGCTAGCGCGACTGGCGAGGTGCCGGCGGCTGACGCGGGACCGGCGGCTGACGCGGGA
>Ga0079224_100005814_pt1 | contig 16247 bp, 13 predicted proteins | sample Stecom2015_FD_80414 | JGI IMG/M metagenome (GOLD analysis project Ga0079224, IMG submission 80414) | Agricultural soil microbial communities from Utah to study Nitrogen management - Steer compost 2015 | ecosystem: Environmental > Terrestrial > Soil > Agricultural land | place: USA: Utah...
GCCAGGCAGGTGCGCAGCGCATCGGCGGCGCCGCCCGGGGGCAGGCCTCCCAGCCGGACCTTCCCGCACAGGGGGTAGTCCACCCGGCCATCCTGATCGATGCGGAAGACGCCGCTGAGATCCGGCTCCTGGAAGACGCGGACCTCCACCAGATCACCGCTGCCCAGGGTGCTCGCCTGGGCGCTGGCGCGCTCCGCGGAGGCGGCGTCTTCGGCCGAGGGGAGGGGGGCTTCGGGTCCGCTCGCACGGGGCGAGAGGCAGCCGGCGAGGCTCGACACCAGGAGGCCGACGAGGAGGCAGCGCGGGAAGAGGGCAGACACGGTGCGGGAGCCGCGGCTAGTAGCGCACGGTGAGGTTGAGCATGACCTCGTGGCGGGTCAGGTTGAGGGACGAGGCGGTGCTGCTGGAGTCACGGCTCTCGAGGCGGTAGCCGACACCGACGAGGAACCAGGGGAGCACCTCGTAGTCGGCGTTCACCGCGCCGGTGAAGGACCCGTCGCTGCGTGCCCCTCCCTCGAACGCCAGCCAGTTGTAGGCACCCTCGACGCCGACGATGAGCTTCTCGCGGATGCGCGCATCGGCCCGGACGTACACCCGGTCGTTGCGCGCGGTGCCGTAGAGGGCCACAGCCTGCAGCCGGCGCTGGTAGCCCACCGCGATCTGCGAGCCGGGGGTGGGGGGGAAGCGCAGCTCGCCCATGCCGATGACCGTTCCGCCGCCGAGCTCGCCCAGGTTCTGGGACCAGCCCACGTTGGCGACCACTGCGAGGCGCTGGGTGAGCTGTCCGGCGATGCCCAGCGTGCCGTTGAGCAGGGAGGTCGCTGGCGTGGCGCCCTCCGGGTAGCGGGTCTGCTGGAAGCCGCCATTGAGGATGAGCGCGGTGCGCGGCAGGAAGCTCCAGCGCGCATCCAGGGAGGCGCCGATCGTCTGGGTGTTGAACTGCGCCACCTGGTCGGGATCGCACGAGGGATCGGTGCAGCCGGTGAGGGCCTCGGCCTCGGCGAGGGGCGTGAGGTACTCGATGGCGAACGAGCCCGCGGGGGTGATCTCCAGGGCGCCGCCACCCGGGCGGATGGGGACCCGGATGGACGCGGTGTTGTGGAGGGAGAGCACACCGAAGCCGACCGCGAGGTTCTGGGTGCGGTCGTTGCGGCGGAAGACATCCGAGAGCGCCACCGAGATGGGGCCGTTCTCATTGATGGTGAGGCTCGCGTCGGCCGCGGCCTGCAGACGGTTGGCCGAACCCGACCCCCGCGTGACGAGCCCGCTGTAGGCCACGTACTCCAGGTGGCCGCCGGCGCTGAACTTCACCATCTCGCCGGGAAGGTCGAAGCGCAGGCCCGGGCGCAGGAACCAGAGCAGCTCGCCCTGCAGCTCCGCGGGGCCGCCATCGCGGGTGAAGAAGCCGGCAGCGCTGTCGAAGCGGCTCTCGATCCCGAAGTAGGCGTGGAGCCGCCCCTCGCCGATGAGCAGGCCGTTGGTCGCGTACGGCAGGGAGCTCTGGGCCGACGCCGGGAGCGCGAAGGTGAGCACGCCGAGGACGAGGACGAGCAACGCGCAAGCCCGGCCGACCCGCGGCTGGTTCTGATGGGTCGCTGAGGCGCGCTGTGCTGCGTCGTCACTCACTGGAACGTCCCTCCCCGTCGTGCCGAGATAGCACGGCCGCGGTCCTACCCAAGTCAATTGTCGTCAGGGTCACCGGCCCCTGGAGCTGGAACGCCGCCGTGACGCCGCGTCCGGGTGCCTGCCGCGCCCTCACCCCATCACTGCGTGGGGCTCGCCGGAGGCGCCCGCTGGGTGAGTGGCACATCGGCGGAGGGCCGGGTGGGATCGTCAGCGAAGACGCTCTCCGGCTCCTCGACCTCCACCATGAGGTTCTCATCCGTCTGAAACGCGAGCTGGCCGATGCAGCGGGCGGACTCACTGCGCAGCGAGCGTCCACGGGAGCCGGCGATGTCCAGCTTGGTGAACTCGTGGCGCACCGCGACCTCGTCCCGCGCGGCGATCGCCTCCTGCAGCGCGACGTCGGCCTGTTCGGAGATCCGCAGCAGCCCCTTGAGCTCGGTGAGCTTCTCGTTCACGCAGTTGAGCTTCACCACGTCCCGCGAGGCGCGCGCGTCATCCAGGCTCTTGAGGACCTGGGTGAGATCGGCGCGCATGCTCGCGATGGTCCGGGTGCTCTGCTGGAGCTTCTCCCCGTCGGTGAGGCTGTCGGGATCGGTCCGCGCGGACGGGACCTCCTCGGCGGCCTGCGCGAGCGCCACGCTCCCTCCCAACGGAGACAGCGCGAGCCACGCAGCCAGGGCCATCCATCGCTGTGAGCGCGTCATCCTCGACATCCCATTTCCTGCCGGGGGCGTGCCCCGACCCGGCCCTTGAAGCGACCGGCCACGTTAAAGCCGGCCCTCTGAGCCGTCAATCCAGCCACGTCTCTCACGAGGCGGGTGCGAAGACGAAGGGGTAGCTCACCGGCACCTCGCCCTCCGGACGGAAGGGGAAGGCCCAGGTCCGGATGAGCGAGCGGACGCAGGTGCCCACCGCCTCGTTGCCCAGCGTGTTCTCCTCGACCACCACGTTCGCGGTCCGCCCCGTCTCCTGGATGGTGAAGCCCACCACCACGCGGCCCCGCAGGTTCCTGTTCCGCTTGAGCTCGCGCTCGTAGCAGTTCTGGATCGCCTTGAGCCGCGCCTTCACGTAGCGGGCGATGTCGGCGGGGTCCACGTCCACGCTGTCGACCTCCGGGGAGGAGGAGGTCACCCGGCCGGTCACCTCCACGTCGCGCTTTCCGCCCAGATCGACCTCGCCGGCGCCGCTGGTCGCCACGTCGCCGATGCCCGCCACGTCACCGGAGCTGCTCCCCCGGCGCTCGGTCTTCACCGCCTCCGCGGTCGCCACGCCCACGCCGGTCACCCCCGAGAGGGCCGAGGCGAAGTCCGCGTTCAGGCCCTCACTGCCACCCAGCACGTCGGCCACGCTGCCGCCGCCGGCCTTGAGCGCCCCGACCAGGCCCATGTTGGCCACACGGGCGCGGGCCTGCTCACGGCGCTCCGCGGTCGGGGTCCCTGCCGGCTTGGAGTCCGCCTGCGCCACCTCGGCCTTGGGCTCCGGCTTCGCTTCGGCCGCGCCACCGGCCTCCGGTTCCGTCTTCTGGGGGAGGGGCTTGGGCTTCTCGAGCGGGATGAGGGCCTGGACGAAGCGATCCGGAAGCTCGTCGAGCGCGAGCTCGGGCTCCACGGGCATGGGGGCCAGGATGATGCCGGTGCCGCAGCTGAAGTGGATGAGCAGGGACGCGGTCAGCACCGCCAGGAAGAGGCGGTCCATCCCGTTGAGGATGTTGCCCCGCAGGGACTTCTCCAGCACCACCGGCTGGACCTCCGGCGCCTCCACGAACTGGAAGAAGAGGGTCACGCCCCCGAGGGTCACGTTGCCGCGGGCCTTCTCGGTGAGCGCGATCGACAGCCCCTGGGGATGACGTGCCGCCTTGGCCGCGAGCTCGGAGAGCGTCAGATCCTCCTGCGGCGACAGCTGGATCCGGCCCTCCATCTCCGGCGTGAAGACCAGCCGGTACCCGGCGCCCCCGTGCTCGAAGAGGGGAAAGGAAGCCGGGGCCTCATCGCCGGGCACCACGAGGGTGGCGCGCGGATCCCTGCCCACCGTCACGGTCTCCGGACGTTTCAGGTGCCGCTCGTCGGTGATCCTGCCGCCCTGAAGCACGCCGACGCGCAGGACCCGGGGCTGGTGGGAAGGAGGGGACATGGTTTCCTCAGAAGGGAGGCTTTTCCACAGCTTCGACCACCTTGTCGAGGAAGGTCTCCTGACGGTTCAGGTCGTCGAAGTTCAGGCTGGAGCGCTGCAGCAGGTAGAAGGCCTGCGGCTTCTGGATCCGCCCTTCGATCTTGAGTTCCTCGAGCCGGATGACGCGCATCTTGCGGCGTGGCGCGGGCCGCTGTTCCTCCCGCTCCTGCGCGATCACCGCCGGTCCACCTGTCTCCTGAAGCGCGGACTGCGCCGGGTCGTTCCCCACGGCTCCCGACTCCGGGAGGGCCTGGGGGGCGGTGGCGCCGAGGAGGGCGCTGAGGGTGAGTGCGAGCAGGTTCATGGTGCGGTCTTTCCGGCGGCGGGGAGTCTAGCCGACCCTTCCTGCCCGGCGCGCGGACCCTTCCGGGGGGTGGGCGTTGCCGGACGTGCTCCGTTCTCCTGCGGACCCGCGGGCGCGGCGGCTTCGGCGGCAGGCCCCGGGGCGCCGTCGCCCGCGGTGCCCGCCATGCCGGCGGCCTCGGCCTCCTTGCGTGCGGTCTCGGCGGCCACGCGCGCGGCCTCGCGGGCCGCTTCCTGCTGCTTGCGCTCCTCCTCGGCCTTTCTCAGGGCGGTGCGCTTCTCACGCTCGATGCGACGCTCCTCGCGATCGATCGCGCGTTGCGCATCCTTCCGGTACTCGGCGAGCGCCTCATCGGCTCCACCCTGCTGCGCATAGGTCTCGAACCAGGAGAGGGCCTGACGATACCGATCGAGGTCGTCGACCGAAGGAACCGCGCTGTCCAGGTAGAGGATCCCCAGGTTGAACCAGGCCTCGGCGAGCTCCGGCTCGAGCTTCAGCGCCTGTTCGTACGCGGCCCGTGCCTCCTCGACCTTCCCCTGACCCCGCAGCGCATTGCCCAGGTTGAGGTGGGCGGCCACAAAGGACGGCGCCATCTCGAGCGCGGCCCGCACCTCCACCTCGGCCCCGGCGAAATCCTGCGCTTCGACCAGCAGCGCGCCGTGGTTGTTGCGCGCCTCGGCGAGGTCCGGCTGCAGCTGGCTGGCCTTGGCGAAGCTCGCGAGCGCCTGGGGCTGCTGATCCAGTTCGAGCTGGACCCGCCCCAACGCGTTGTGGAGCGCGCCGTCGTCCGGATCGATGGCGATCGCGTTCTCGAGCACCATCTGGGCGAGCTCGAACTTCTTCTCGGCCGCGTAGGCGGCAGCGAGCAGGCGCATCGCGTGGGTGTTGCGCTCCTGCTGCCGGAGCACCTTCTTGGCCTCTTCCGCGGCCTCGCCGGTCCGCCCCTGGATGAGGCGCAGTTGCGAAAGACCCAACCGCGCACCAGGGGCTTGCGGATGCTGCTCGAGCCGCGCGAGCAGCTCGGCCTCGGCGGTGGGGAGGGTGTTCTCCCGCGCGTGCAGACGCACCAGGTTCAGGTTCGCCGTCAGCTGACCGGGGTTCTTCTCCAGCGCCTTGAGGTAGCTCTCTTTGGCCCGCCCGGTCTTGCCGAGCCGCTCCTGCAGGATGCCCAGCTGGGTCCAGTGCAGGTCGCGCTCCGGCCGACGCCGGACCTCCTCCTGAAGCGCCTGCTCGGCACCCTCGGGATCCCCTTCCTGCGCGCGGCGCAGGATCCGCGCGAGTGCGGGGTCGGAACCGGCGTCTCCGGTCGCCTGGGCCGCAGGATCATCACCGCTCCCCGCCCGATCCGCGTGTGCTCCGGAGCCGGAGGTGGTGACGCAGCCAGGGGCCAGCGCGAGGGCGATCGCGAGGAGGAAGGATCGGATCGTCATGGGGCCTTCTCCGCGGTGGGGGCCTCGGCCTTCGGGCTGGCCGGGGCCGTCCTCAGGAGCACCGTCGGGAGGAGGGCGTCATCCGAGAGCAGGCGCTTGGGCTCCTTGAGCACCGGGTACTCGTTGGGTCGGATGCGGTTGAGCGCCTCGAGGGTGCGGCGGGTCCAGTCGTTGTGCACCCGGTTCTCACGCGCGACCTTCACCGTCTGCGCGTAGGCCTCGGCGGCCTGGTCCTCGAACTGGAGCGCCTCGTTGGCGACCAGCTCCTGGTAGGCGACGACCTCATCCACACCGAGGCGTTCGACCTCGGGCGGAACCGGCGTCTCGATGAGGGTGGTGGCGTAGCGCTGCAGCAGGTGCCCGCGGCGGTACTGGGCGGCCAGGATCCAGTCGAGGCGCTTGTAGCGGAAGACGGTGGTGTAGGCGTCCGCTGCCTTCTTGAGCGCCTCCTTCTTGCGGTTGAGGCTCTGCACCAGCCGCTTCCCGCCTCCGGAGATCTTCAGCTTCTCGAAGGCGGCGAGCTCCTCTTCGGCGAGCTGGAAGCGCGCGTGGGCGGCGGCGTCCGCGGCCAGGAGGTGCTCCTCGGCGACGAGCTTGCGGGCATCGAAGAACTGCGCGGCCTCGGTGAAGGCCTGACGGGCAAGGCGCGGGTTGTCGAGCTTCTGGTAGGCGAGGCCGATGCGCTTCTTCGCGTCCACCACCAGCTCGGCCTGGGCGGGGCGCCGGGAGAATCTGGAGACGAAGGCGTCGAGCGAGCGGATGGCGCCGCGCCAATCTCCCTGCTTCTCGTAGATGAGGGCCGCGCGGTACTGGTTCTTCGGCGCATCCTCGCTCTCCGGGTAGAGCTCGGCGTAGCGGATGAAGGCGCGCGCGGCCTCGGGATAGCGCTGCTGGGCCTCGAGCAGGCGCGCGGTGTTGAAGAGGGCGGCCTCGCGATCCGGAGACGCCGGGTAGTCGCGCACCAGCGCCTCGTAGCGATCCACCGCCTTGTCGAAGTCGTAGGACTGCTCGGCGTTCACCGCGACGCGGAAGAGGGCGTCGTCGGCCAGGTCGCTCTTCGGATACTCCTTCACGATGCGCTCGTAGAGGCGCAGCGCGGAGTCGAAGCGGCGCACCTTCTCGTAGGAGACCGCGGCGTTGTTGAGGGCCTTGTCGGCAAACTCGTGCTGGGGCTCCTCGTCGACCAGCGCGATGTACTTGTCGGCCGCCTCCTCGTAGGCGCCCGCGGCGAAGTGCTCCTCCGCGAGCTTGAAGCGCCCGGCAAGCTTGAAGCGGGTCAGCTCCTTCTCGAGCTCGGAGCCCTTGCCGGCGACCTCGGAGTTCTGCGCCAGGCGCCCCGCGACCCGCTCCACCGCGGCCCAGTCCTCGTCGACCAGGTACGATTCGACGATGAGATTGGTGGCGTAGCGGGCCACCTCGTGGTCGGGGTAGCGCCCCACCAGGGCCTCGAAGCGACGACGTGCCTCAGGGAAGTCGTCGTGGGCGTAGTAGAGCTCGGCCGCCTTGTAGGAGAGCTCCGGCGCCTGTTCGGCCTCCGGGTGCTGGGTCACGAAGGTGTCGCTGGCGGCGATCAGGCGCTGCTCGCTTCCGCTCAGGGGCGTCGGCGCGGCCTTCCGGCCCTCGCGCTCATCGGAGCGCAGGGGCTTGAGATCCGGAATGCGGCCGAGGCGCACCTCCTCTTCCCGCACGCGCATCCACGCGTAGACCGCGGAGAGGGCCGCATCCTTCCGGTACTTCACGTCGGCCCCGTCGTCGCGGACCGCCTCGTAGACCGCGGCCGCCTCGCGGAACTGCAGCGAGTTGTAGAGGGTCTCGCCGCGGTAGTACGCCATCTCGTAGGCGTTTCGGCTGCGGGGAAAGCGCTCCAGGTAGCGGCCATAGGCCTGCGCCGCGTTCTCGAACGTGCGCTTGGCGAGCTCGGCCCGGCTGGGATCGGTGCGGGCCTCCTCCTTGTAGACGAGGGCCTGCTGGTGGTGGAACAGGGCCGCGCCGTAGAGGGCCTTCTCCGCCTTCTCCTCGGCCAGGGCCAGCGTGTCCGGATCGTCCCGGTGGGCGGTGTGCCACGCGGTCCCTTCGGCGAACATCGTCGCGAGCTTCTCCCCTTCGGCGAAGGACTCGGACAGGCGCCGGTCCCGCTCGTAGGCCTGCGCAATCCGCTCCTGCAGCGCCGGCGCGTCCTTGCGCAGCGGGTCCATGGAGAGCACGCGGCGATACGCGGCGATGGCCTCCTCGTGGCGGGTCTGGTCGAAGTAGAGGTTGGCCAGCCGGCGCCAGATGTCGGCGCCATAGGGGCGCTGCTCGAGCTTGGCGTAGGCCGCCTGTGCCTCAACGCTCCCGGCGAACTTCTCGTCGATGAGGCTGATGGCGATGTACTGCAGCGCCTCCTCGCGCAGGTCTCCGCCCACGGCGTCGCCGCCCTCGGCCTTCGCGCGCGCTTCGTAGAAGTCGGCGAGGGTCATGAAGCGGTCCACCGCCTCGTTGAAGCGATCGATGCGGTAGTAGACCCAGCCCAGCTTGTAGAGGGCCTTGTCGTAGAGGGGATGATCGGTGTCGCGGATCGCCGCCTCATACGCCTCCGCGGCGCGCTCCAGCGGTCGGGCGACCTGTTCGGTGGGCTCGGCGTCGAAGTGGTACTCGCCGATGCGCACCCAGGCCTCGGTGGCGAAGCGGCTGTCGGGATAGCGGGCGATCAGCGTCTCGTACTGCGCGAGCGCTTCGGGCAGCTGGTCCTGCTTCTCCAGGCAGTAGCCCTGCAGGTAGTGCGCGCCGTCGTTGAAGCGGTAGTCGGGGAACTCGCGGATGAGCCGCTGGTAGAGGGCGATGGAGGGGGAGAAGTCCACGCGGGGCTCGGCGGGGTAGGACGCCCCCTTCGCCGCAGCCGCCATGGCCTGCTGCTCGAAGTCGCGCATGGCCACGAGCTGATCGTCGGAGCTGCGCTCGAAGTAGAGCTCCGCGAGCCGGAACATCACGTCCGGCGTGTAATGGGGATCGTCCGGGTAGCGGCGGAGGAACTCCTCGAACTGCGCGATGGCGTCCAGACGCTCCCGGCGCTCCTTGAGCTCGAGGTCCTGGATGCGGTCCTCGTAGGCGGCGGCGAGGGCATTGCGTCGCTGCTGGTAGGTCTGCTCCAGGAAGGCCTGCACCTCGGACTGGTAGTCGAGGCTCTCCTGCTCGTAGCGACGCATCACCTCCATCCAGCTGTCGAAGACCGCCTGCGCCTCCGGGGGCTTTCCGAAGCCTGCGAGGAGGTGCGCGGCCGAGCCCGGGGCCTCAGCGGCGTTCGCCTCGGGTGCCTGGGCCGATGCGGCAGGCGCGGCAAGAAAGGCCATGGCGCCGGCGAGGGTGAGAAGGGTGCGCCTCACGGACGGACCTCCTCGAGCACCCCGGCGAAGTCCCGGTCGAGCTGGCGCAGGGCTGCGTCCTTCTGTGAGGCCACCCGCTGGATCTCCGCGGTGTGGTCCTGCTTGCGGGTGAACGCCACGTCCACGACCCCCACGTCGGCCTTGAGGACCAGCTCGTAGAAGCGGCGATGGATGCGCTTGAAACTGTCGAAGGCGAGGCGCCCCACCAGGTTGCGGGTCTCCGCGCTGGCCTGCGCCAGGGTCGCGGCCTGCGCGTCCAGGAGGCGCTCCTCGGCGAGGATCTGCGCATGGAGGCGTTCGGCCCGCTGGGCGACCTTCTCGCGCAGCGCGCGCTTGGCCTGGACGGCCCGGGCCCGGAGGGAGGCGATCTGCAGGCGGGCATCGCCACCGGTCCGCATGACCTCGGTGAGGGGCGCGGCTTCAGGGCGGGCGGAGACGGCCTCGAAGAGGGTGCGCGCCGCGGCGTGGATGTCAGCCAGCTCCCGCTTGAGCTGCTCCTCGCCTGCCACGTCGGTGCCGGCCTTCAGCCGCTCGTCGGCCAACGTCTCCCGGACGCGCGCCAGCTCGCGGGTGCGCTGCTCCAACAGGGCCTCCTCGGCTTCGATGCGGGAGATGAAGTGCTCGGTGTCCTTGGCCGACCCCAGCTTGCGGCCCCGGGTGTCGCGCACCAGCTTGCGCAGCGCGCGGGCCACCGCCTCGGCGGACTGGATCTCGTAGCCCACGGCGAAGGCCTGACGATCGAGCTCCTTGAGCTGCTGGTGCAGCCGCGCCTGCCGCTGCTGCACGGCCTGGAGGGAGGTGGGCAGCTCCTCCAGCCGCTCGAAACGCGCCTCCCGCTGCGCGCGGAGTGCGGCGAGCTGGGTGCGCTCGTCGGGGCGGAGGAAGGGCTCGGCCGCGGCCTCCTCGACGAGGACCTGCTGGTGTTCATAGGCCAGGACGGCGTTCTCCACCGCGTCGGCGCGCAGGTAGCCCTCCTGGAGGTCGGGGAAGATCTCGACCCCACGTTGCGCCAGCGCGGTGCGCACGCGCTGGGCCAGGTGGCGGGACTCCTCGATGGCCTCGCGGCTCACCTCCAGGTCGTTGATCATCCGCAGCCCGTCGGCGACGTCGTCCTGGGTGGCGGCGTAGCGGCGGGCGACCTCCGGAAGCAGGAGGTTCACGTCCATCACCCGGTCATTCCGGGAGAGCAGCTCATCGAAGTAGGCCACCGGATCCCGGTGGACCGTGAGCAGCGCCTCGAGCTCATCGCGCACCGGCGCATAGGCGTGGATGACGTCGTGGTAGCTGGCGTTCGCCTCGTCGTAGCGCGCGAGCTTGAGCAGCAGGTTCGACTGCAGCAGCTTGGCCTGGGGGGCAAGCGTGGATTCGGGAGCGGCGACCAGGAGCAGCTCGGTCGCGTTGTGCGCCTGGGCGTAGGCCTCCTTCTGCACGAAGGCCCAGGCGATCTCGTAGAGCGCGTCCGGGTAGTGAGGGCTCTCGCGGCTGACCTGGTTGTAGCGGTCGATGGCCTCGTCCAGCTGTCCCAATTCATAGAGCACCCGGCCCTGGGCAAGCAGCGCGAGGGTGTGCAGCTCCTGATCCCGCTCGGTCTGCAGGGGCAGGGTGGTCAGGGCGGCGAAGTGGGCCGCGGCCTGCTCGAGCTTCCGCTCCTCCACCAGGAGGGTGCCCAGCATGTAGCCGACGGCGAGCTGGTGATCCCCCGGCGTCTGCGAGAGGGGCTGGAGGAGCTCGCGGACGCGGGCGATGCGCTGGGCCTTCGGGCGTGAGCGGTCCCGCTGCACCGCGCGGGCGTAGGCGTAGGCGAGCTCCGGGCTCAGCGTCCCGGTGGACGTGCGCGCCCGGGCCCGCGCGATCCAGGCCTCCACATCCACAATCTGGCCCAGCTGGTGATTGATCTCGAGCAGCCGCGAGAGGGCCTGCTGGAAGCGCGGCGTCTCCAGGGCCAGCAGCTCCCGCAGGTAGATGCGCGCGCCGTAGAGGTTGCCCTGCTGGTAGAGCGCGTCGGCGAGGAAGAAGAGGGCTTCGGGGTGGTTCGGATCCTTCGCGCTCTCCGGGTCGCTCACCAGGTCCTGGAAGATGATGGAGGCCGTCCGCCAATCACCGAGCAGGTACTGGACCTCGCCCTGGCCGTAGCGGCGCGCGCGGGTCTGGGCGGCCGTCGGCTCGGGACGGCGGCTGTACTGGCGCTCCACGAAGTCCATCGCTGCGCCGGCGTCGGTCAGGCGCGCGGGATCCGGCGGGGTCGGCGCGGCCGCCGGTGCCGGCTGTGCTCCGGCCACGGGGGAGAGCCCCAGGGCGAGCGCCGTCAGCAGCAGGGCGGGCCGGAAGGTGAAACCGAAAACGCGCATCGAGCGGCTCACCGACCTTCGATGCTGAGCGCGTCGTCGGGACCGGCGCCGCCGGCGACGGCAGGCACGTCCCGCGTCACCTGGGTCTCCAGCCGGACCGAGGGCCGCTCCTTCATGTCCGTGGTGAGGTCACCCCGCTCGAAGGCGACCACCCGCGCGGTCGTGGCCTTCCCGGGCTCCATGTCGATGGAGAAGCTGTTCTGGACCTTGAAGCGGTAGCCGTCGACGTAGTTGAAGACGCCGAAGCCGTGGCCCCGGTAGACCAACCGCACCGCCAGCTGGTGCCGTCCCGGGACGATGCGGCCGTTGAAGATCTCGAACTCCTTCTTCGCCGCCAGCTCTTCGTCCACGTCCACCTTGGTGAAGATGGGGGAGCCGTCCAGGGCATAGGAGATGGACTCCAGGACGAAGCTGCCGCCCATGTCGTTCTGGTGGATGATCACCGCCCGCGCGCCGCTGGTGATGTCGCCCCCGAGCACCGCCTCCTGCAGCAGGAGCAGCCGGGCCTTGGACTGGAAGACCTTCTCCTTGAGGTCATCCACCCGCGCCGAGAGGGTCTTCACCCGCGTCCGGAACGCTTCGTCCGAGGTGGTGGCCTCTGCCGGGGGCGCATCCGCGGCGTCCGCGGTCGCGGGAGCTGTGGCGTCGGCACCGGTGGGAGCGTCGGAGCCGGACGGGGGGGCCGTCTCCTGCGCGGAGGCGAGGTTCGCGACGAGCAGCAGCGCGAACAGAGCGGGGCGGAAGCTGGCGGTGATCACGGGACTCCTCGGTCGCTTCGGCGCAGCGTGCGCACCGGTCGGAGCCCACCTGCTTAGCACAGGGGATCGGGCTTGCGGGCGAGCCCCCGCAGCAGGTCCCCCGTCCGTTCTGGTCCCGCAAAAGAAATCGGCCCCCCGGAAACTTCCGGGAGGCCGGGGGGTCGGAGGCCGCGGGCGTCAGCCGCCCTTGCGCAGCTCGGTCAGCACGAGCTTGGCGACCGCCTTGAGCGTGTCGAACACGCCCTGGCCGGTGGGAGCCACCGCGGGGAACTCGACGTTGTTGCGGGTATTGAGGGCCGCGCGCATCTCCTCGACCGGCAGTGCGTTGGGCAGGTCCCGCTTGTTGTACTGCATGACGTACGGGATCTTGTCGAGGTCGTAGCCCTGCTCGGCGAGGTTCGTGCGCAGGTTGTCGAGGCTCTCGAGGTTGGCCTCCATGCGCTCGACCTGGCTGTCGGCCACGAAGACCACGCCGTCCACGCCCTTGAGGATGAGCTTGCGGGACGCGTCGTAGAAGACCTGACCGGGCACCGTGTAGAGGTGGAACCGGGTCTTGAACCCGCGGATCTCACCGAGCGACAGCGGCAGGAAGTCGAAGAACAGGGTGCGATCGGTCTCGGTCGAGAGCGAGATCAGCTTGCCCTTCGTCTCGCTGTTGGTCTTGTTGTAAATGTACTGAAGATTCGTCGTCTTCCCGCACAGGCCCGGCCCGTAATAGACGATCTTGCAGTTGATCTCGCGAGACGAGTAGTTGATGAAGGACATGGCTTGGCCGGGTTACTCGCTGAAAAGGTTGTCGATGTCGTCGTCTGAGATTTCGGCGAACGGTGAACCCATTCCGGGCACGTCGGTCTTCCGGGAGAGCGACTCGAAGATGTGACCGAGCTCCTCGGCCGCCTTCTTGATGCGCAGGCGCACCAGGCCGAGTGACGTCCGATTGTCGAAGATGACGACCAGGACGACCCGGGTCCCCACCACCGACATGTAGAGGGAGTCACGCGCTCCCTCGTGAAACTGGTTGGGGAACTCGGCCTCGCCGATCAGCTTCGCGAGTCCGCCCATCGCGGCGACGTTGCCGGCGGTGAGCGACGCGAGGCTGGTGGTGTCGATGTTCTGGGTCTGACCGGCCGCGCTGATGAGCTGGCCGTTCTTGTCCACCAGGAAGACCACCTTGGCGTTCGCGTCCCGGGTCAGGCGCTCACAGACCGCGTTGATCTTGGTGAACTCCTCTTCGTACATCACCAATTGGGTGCCCATACGCGCCGATCCGCTCCCTTCGATCGTTCCGCTTCCCGTGCCCACGTGCTGAAGCGGCACGCCGATGGATGCAGGGCACCCTGATTACCAAAGGGCGGAAGGTGCAGCAAGCGCACGCCCTGATCCTGCGCGGGTCGCCTGCTCGGCTGGATCAGAGCTCGCGGCGCCCGGAGAGGGCCTTGGCCAGGGTCGCCTGGTCCGCGTATTCCAGATCGCCGCCCATGGGGAGGCCCTGGGCGATGCGGGTGACCCGCAGTCCCATGGGCTGCAGCAGCCGGGAGAGGTAGAGGGCCGTGGCCTCCCCCTCGACGTTGGGGTTGGTCGCCAGGATCAGCTCCTCGACCGGTTGGGAGGAGAGGCGCGCGAGCAGCTCCTTGATCCGCAGCTGCTCGGGGCCCACGCCGTCCAGCGGCGAGAGGGCACCGTGGAGCACGTGGTAGCGCCCCTTGAACTCCCGGGTGCGCTCGAGGGCCATCTGATCGGCGACGGTCTCCACCACGCACACCACCCGCTCGTCCCGCCGCGGGTCCTCGCAGAGCCCACACAGGGTGTGCTCGGTGAGGGCGTAGCAGCGCTCGCACAGCCGCACCCGTTCCTTCACGTCCCGGATCGCCTCTCCCAGCGCCTCGGCATAGGCGTCCGGCGCGCGCAGGATGTGGAAGGCCAGCCGCTGGGCGGTCTTCTCGCCGATGCCGGGGAGCCGCGCGAGCTGCGCGACCAGGCGGTTGAGGGGATCGGGCGTCATGGGGGCGGTCCGGAGGAGGTTGCTCGGGGAGCGCTACATCATCCCGGGGATCTTCACCCCGCCGCTCACCTTGCCCAGCTCCTTCTGCATGTGGTCCTTGCTGGCGGTGAGGGCCGCGTTGACCGCGGCGGTGACCATGTCCTCGAGGAGGGCGGGATCGCTGGGATCGATCAGCGCGGGATCGATCTTGATGCTGCGCAGCTCCTGGGTGCCGGTGGCGACGACGACCACGCGGCCGTCGTGGGCGCTGTGCTCCACCGTCTCGTCGGCGAGCTCGGCCTTCCGCTTCTCGATCTTCTCCGTGAGCTTGTTGGCCTGACGGATGAAGTAGTTCAGGTCGATGCCAGGAGGCATGGCGGGCTCCTCAAAATGCGGTGACGGGTTGAAATGCGGGCTCCATATGGACGCGGTCGGCGCCGGGACACAAGCCGCATGTCACCTCCCGGCCGCTGAGCGGGCGCGCGAGGGTCCGCCGCCCATCAGGTCTCAATCCTCGGAGGGTTCCTCGGGAACGGCAGGGCGGGCGTCCGGCTGCAGGACCTGGATGTGTTCCACCTCGCCCCCGAGCAGGGAGAGGGCCGCCATCACCGCGGGGTGGTTGCGCACCTTGTTGTCAGTGGAGCGCTCATGCGCCTCGCGTGCCCGGGACTGGAACTCGGCGAGGCTGGGCTCGGCGGCGTCGGCGATGGCGGTGTCAGGCTCGATGTCCACCACGGTGGGTTGGCCGAAGTGCTCGCTGAGCGCCTTCTCGATGAGGGCCTTGCCGGTGGTGCCGGCGACCGCCGTGCGGTGGAAGGCCGCCGCGCGGGTGAAGCCCAGCCGCACCCGACCCGGCTCGAGGCCCAGCAGGCGCCCGTGCATCAGCGACGCGCCGTGCCGGCCGCTCTCCTGGCGCACCGCCTGAACCGCGCGCGACCAGCGCTCCCGGCGTTGCGCACCCTGCAGGGAGCCGGTGGGGACCGGGGCGGCGCGGGGGGCGGGCGCGGGGGCGCTCCGAGGCGCCGGAGCCGGTGAGGGAGGAGGCTGGGGCGCGCGCGCAAACGTGGGAGCGGACGGCGCGGCCGGGGGGACCGCTTCGTTGCGCGCGAACGGGGGACCACCCGGTGTGAAGGCGGGCGCCGGCGCACCGGGGGCGAGCGCCTGACCGCTGGGCGCGGGCGATGACGGGGCGGGGGACGCGTCGGGGAGGCACTCGCCGGACGCACACCCTCCCGCGGGAGGCGGGGGCGCGAAGAGACGGGAGCCGTCGGGGGCGATCTCCACCGCCACGTTCCTCGCGTCCGGGACCGTGGGGGATGCCGGCGCCGGGGGGATCGCCGCGCTGAGGGGCGTCGCTGGACCCGGAGAAGGGGCCTCCTGGCGGGAGCTGGAGTCCAACGGACCTCCCTGAGGAGGCGAGGTGGGCGCAGGGCGCAGTGCAGGGGAGGGCGGGGCGCCCCGGGGCTCAGGCGCGAAAGTTCGGCTGGCCGGAGTGACCTCCAGGCACTCCGTCGGCGATGGGGCCGGCCGCGTTCGCCAGGCCCTTGGCGAGGCGATCCACCTTCACCATGAGCTCGGGGATGGAGGACGCCGGCGAGAGCTGGATCGCCTTGAGCAGCGTCATCTCCAGCGTGAGCCGCGGTTGCGCGGAGTCCTTCAGCGTCCGGACCGAGCCCAGGACGATGTCGAAGAGGCGCGCGATCTGGGCGGGGTCGGCCTCCTCGGCGAGGGCCTGGACCGCCTCACGCTCGGATTCGGCGAGCTCGGGAGGCGGGGCCTTGAGGGCGCGGGTGACGAAGAGGTGGCGCAGGTGGAGCGCGAGCTCCTCGGTGACCCGCTTGAGGTCCACGCCGCGGTCGTGCAGCTCGCCGACCTTGGTGAGGATGCGGCCCGCTTCACGCCGCACCAGCGCCTCGCTCAGCTCCTGCACCGCGAGGCGATCGATGGTGCCCAGCGCTTCGGCAACCTCGGCATCGGAGGGGCTCTGACCGCAGGCGGAGAGGACCTGGTCGAGCAGGGAGAGCGCGTCGCGCATGCCGCCCTCGGACTGGCGGACGATGAGGGAGAGCGCGGCGTCGGAGATGGTGAGGGACTCGGCCCGGGCGATGTGCTGGAGGCGCTCGAGCATCACCCCCGCAGGGATGCGGCGGAAGTTGTGGCGCTGGCAGCGGCTGAGGATGGTGTCCGGGAGCTTCTCGGGCTCGGTGGTCGCGAAGATGAACTTCACGTGACCGGGCGGCTCCTCCAGCGTCTTGAGCAGCGCGTTGAA